>Ga0065711_1002455_pt1 | contig 33782 bp, 24 predicted proteins | sample Hoacrofraction12_FD_59098 | JGI IMG/M metagenome (GOLD analysis project Ga0065711, IMG submission 59098) | Hoatzin crop microbial communities from Cojedes, Venezuela - Epithelial fraction 12 v2 (version 2) | ecosystem: Host-associated > Birds > Digestive system > Esophagus > Crop | place...
TGAGGCACAGGAAGTTCCAGCTGAACATGAGGAAGAACTTCTTCCCTCTGAGGGTGACAGAGCACTGGAACAGGCTGCCCAGGGAGGTTGTGGAGTCTCCTTCTCTGGAGATATTCAAGACCCGCCTGGATAAGATCCTGTGCAGCCTACTGTAGGTGACCCTGCTTCGGCAGGGGGGTTGGACTAGGTGACCCACAGAGGTCCCTTCCAACCCCTGTTATTCTGTGATTCTGTGATTCTGTGACACTGTAACATGCCCTTCAAAGGAAGGCAGCCAAGTCAAAGTCACAAAATCCTACAGGTTCGGAAGAAGCCTAAAACCAGACTTTTGTAAGCTGCTAACTCATGTTTGTTCTGCTTGAATTGCAGTACGGACCAAGGCTGTTAGCTCTTCCTTGTGAGCACAGCAGCTAACGGAATTGAAAACCAGTAAAAATATTTTACCCTCATGAGAAACCAGTTACACCAAATGCTTTGGCATCTGATATTCTTAAAGGGGGGCAGTGAAGGGTAGGGGAGGAAGAAGCAGTTGGGGCTCATAAAACTGAAAAGGTTTCTCACACATTGGCGGGTGTTCTGCTTTAAAAAATCATCATCCTCTTTCACCCCTTACCCCAACTTGTTCTGCCTTCCCTGGTGTTATGGGTTTGTGTGGCAAGGTTTTGGTAGTGGGGGGGATATAGGGGTGGCTTCTGTGAGAAGCTGTGAGAAGCTTCCCCCATGTCTGACAGAGCCAATGCCAGCCGGCTCTAAGACGGACCCACCGCTGGTCAAGTCAATCAGCGACGGTGGTAGTGACTCTGTGATAACATCTTTAAGAAGGGGAAGAAAAAACCTGTGGGGAGACGACAGTGGGAGTGAGGAGTGAGACGATGTGAAAGAAACAACTCTGCAGACACCAAGCTCAGTGAAGAAGGAGGGGGAGGAGGTGGTCCAGATGCCAGAGCAGAGAGTCTTCCCTTGCAGCTTGTGCTGAAGACCACGATGAGGCAGATTGTTCCCCTTCAGCCCATGGAGGTCCACGGTGGAGCAGATATCCACCTGTAGCCTGTGGAAGGGACCCCACGCTGGAGCAGGGGGATGCCTGAAGGAGGCTGTGACCCCGTAGGGAGCCTGTGCTGGAGCAGGCTCCTGCCAGGACCTGCGGACCTGTGGAGAGAGGAGCCCACGCCGGAGCAGGTTTGCTGGCAGGGCTTGTGATCCCGTGTGGACCCACGCTGGAGCAGCCTGTTCCTGAAGGACTGCACCCTGAGGGAAGGGACCCACGCTGGGACAGTTTGTGAAGAGCTGCAGCCTGTGGGAAGGACTCGCATTGGAGAAGTTTGTGGAGAACTGTCTCCCATGAGAGGGACCTCGCGCTGGAGCAGGGGCAGAGGGTGAGGAGTCCTCCACCTGAGGAGGAAGGAGTGGCAGAGACAACATGTGATGAACTGACCCCAACCCCCATTCCCCGTCCCCCTGCGCCGCTCGGGGGGAGGAAGGAGAGAAATGGGAGTGAAGTTGAGCCCAGGAAGAAGGGAGGGGTGGGGGGAAGGTGTTTTAAGATCTGGTTTTATTTCTCTTTATCCTGCTCTGATTTGATTGGTAATAAACTAAACTTTCCTTTTCTCCCCAAGTTCATATTGTTTTGTCCGTGATGGTAATTGGTGAGTGATCTCTCCCTGTCCTTGTCTCGACCCTTAAGCCTTTCATCATATTTCCTCTCCCCTGTCCAGTTGAGGAGGGGGAGTGATAGACAGGTTTTGGTGGGCACCTGGCATTTATCCAGGCCAAACCAAAACACCTGGAGATCTCCTGCCCTGGCTTGTGTCAAGTGCCAGACCATGACCTGGGTAATGTTTACCATGGGGCAAAAGCTCTGCTGGAGGAGGAAGGTCAGGGCAAGTGTCCAGGATGGACTGGGCATCCTCTGAAATGCTTAGAAGGTGAATACTGTGAAATATAAATGAGTACAAATCTACTGATTTCCTCATTGCTATCTTTCTGTCCCAGTAAGTCCAGGAAAGCACTTCTGCTTATCTGTTCCTACGGGAAGATCAGAGCCAGCCCAGAGGAGTGCTGCCTGTAAGGAGCACTCATTGCACTCCGAATTCTGTCACTGCTAAGTGAGGGAAGAGGAAAAAGAGACAAGGATGAAGCAAGGCTGTGCCAGGGGACATTTTATCAGCTGATAAAGGATGAGCTATCTGACAACTAGTTTATAAACTGCTTAAACCATCCAAAATTGCTTTTCCTCAGTTTCAGGAACAGGGTCAGTTTGAAGTGTTTGCACAGCTCTCCAGAACTGGATCAGATTCAGCCCTTGGACTTGGATCCCAGGCTAGAGCATTATAAGAAGACATTCGTGGACTTTTAAAATCCTAGCTCTCAGACAGCCTTCAACAACACGACAAAGTTTCTGTTCTACATTTTTCACATTTAGATCATAGCTGGTGTTAGAAAACACCGATTTTAAAGAACTGCTTGATTCTCACACATGGGACTTCATCAGTCATATCCCTCGCTCTCACAGCCTGCCTTCTAGAGACTCCTATCACGCCTTTCCAAACCTGTCTCCCGTGGGTCTCTCACTTACCCATACAGACCACTTGCAGACGGAGGAGGAAAATACGTCCAAGAATAAGCAGTGCTAAAGGTCAATGCTTTTCCAGGCCTTGATTCAGAAAATGGTCATTTAGAGATTTTTCAGATTCTGCAGCCTCCCATTTGAACTCCTTGAAGGAAAATTCAAGCAGACAAGATCTGGCAATAATAATAACAACCGACTGGTGGGCTGCTGTATGGACTTCCCACCTGCTCATCAGCCTTCTCAGATGTCATTGGACCTGATAGCAAGGGGATCAGGTAAAAAAGCTGCTAGGAGGGCTGCTAGGGCTGCTCTTTTTAGTGGCAGTTGGAGGGCCCTGCAGGAGGACTTGCTTGTCAAAAAATCCCTCTGGCTGGGACACCAGGCAAGTCCTGATCATGGGAGTGGGACGGAGTGTTGTGGGACCGATGTAAACGCTAACAAGCTTGTGTTTGACCCAGCCTGCAAGTCAACCTCAGGCCACAATCCCTGATGTTTCATCTGTATGCAATGCTTCTGGTTGACAGAGCTTTTATTTTTAATGGCTTTTTGTAATGAATTACAACTTATTAAGTGTTGTTTTCAGTTATAGATCCATAACATATGCTTTAGCTGTAGCAAAGGAACTAGCATTTTTAAATGAGAAGAATTTCCAAACCAGTTACTTCTAAATCACAGAGGCTGTGCTCTCTTCCTTATTTAGACAGCAGCTGGTGTTATTTAAAATGACATCCTGATCCCTATGGCCTGAATGGGGCTCAGGGGCCTCCTTGTCCCTTTGAAGGTGCCTCCCGTGCACAGAGGATGCCAGCTTCTCCGGGGTGTGGGATGACACAGGTGTGGGACCAAGTACGCTGCAAAACTGTTTTGCCTTTTCTTTAAAGAAAGTATTTGTTGTGGAGTAGGTGTAGCCACGATGTTCCAAGGGCAGAAGAAAAATGTAAATACCTTTCAGTAGAATACAGTTTAGGTGTTATTTAGAAGCACTTAATAAACAAATTACTTATTAAAAATGTTCTCTCTTCCCACAATCTCTGCCCAATTTAGAACAAAAACATTTCAGAAAAAGTTTATCTTAAAAACACTAGATGGCCCACATATCTCCTTATATGTTCTTACCTTTCCCCCATCCAGCGGACTGAATTCCCTCCACACAGCTTGTCTGTGTCAGTCTCTCTGTTTAGGAGACACCATTCAAACTAATCTTCCATTCCAAGAGATTTTAGAACTCTTCTAAAACTCCTTTGTGCTCCGGTTCCCAGGCTGCATAAACAAAATGACTGATATATTGGAGTTTGGACTTTTATAACTAACAGCTGGATCCTCTTGTCATTGTGGTCTATATCTATGGAGATTTTCAGCCACTTTGGTTTCTATATAGTTACTAAGTAATTCAGTCTACAAGGAAGTACAGTAAATATTCCCGCATTCCCTCACTGACTTAGATCCCTTCATTCACCTTAGAAATAAACCAATATAAAATAACTTTAGAATATTATTACTGACTATTGGTGCTCATACAGATGACTAACACAGAGTGATTCTTGCACTAAATATAATGCTAGAGTGTGACTTCCACATTTCCTATAAACACTAGAAGACTCTGGATTTATAATGCAAAAATCCAAGATGATCTTGAAAAGAAAACATTCTAACAAAGTTAAAACAAAATATAAAAGTTAATGGAAATTTCCATGGAAGAAAATATTTTCCCTATTACTACATCAGCAGTGTGTAAGTCTGACACTTGACTCTGTGGCCAGCAGCCCTCTCTGTGTCGGCAGGTGCAATAAATGTTTTTGCCAAGAAATCTAAAGTGTCACCTGAACAGGCTGTATACCTTCTTCTTCACAGACAGTGTAGACAGAGGACAGCACATTCCAAGTGGTGGACAGCAGGTGCATGTCAAAACCTCGGAAGTAGGTATATGCAATACATTTCTTGTAGTAAGGCTTTATGGTCTAGTCTGAACACAGATTAACCAGGGGCTGTGTTTCTCACTTTTTCTTACTTTCTTTCAAAACCCTATCCTAAACTTTGTTGTGAGGTCAAGGACATCAAACTGGCAAGCAGAAATGACAGTGTGAACACGAAGCGAGCAAGCTAAGAACAGGGGATTTGTGATCAGTGTCCAGGCAGTCATCAGAGTTTTTTGATGAAGACGAGTATTTTTCAAATCCAGAACAAATGCCTGTTTCCTGAAAGTTTAGGCTATGTTAACTGGAAGTGGAGGATACTAGGCAAAGAAGTATCTTTGGAAGGCCGCATAATGTTTTCAAACCGCAAGTTACTTTGGCTGGAGTGACTCTATCACACTGATAGAATGTGATAGGTACAGGTGTAAGTGACAAACCCTTTTGCACAGGGGGTGGTAGCATCTGAGATTTGATTCTGCCTGATTAGTGTTGTAGTTCCTACTTCAGACCTGTGTGATCTCTCACAGGTGAATTATCTACTTGCTCATATAAGTTACCAAAGGAACAGAACTACTGTTACTGGTCAGCAGAGTAGGGAAGATGAGAATTTACAATTCCATATTCTAAATTGCTCTAATTTATATCTTGGGGAGATCTGGAAGTGGGAACCAGAAAAGATGTCTGGTAAAAAGGAATTTTTTTTCATCAAGATGCCCTCAGATGGCCAGTGACTGGGAATTTGCCTTGTGACAGTCACCCCAAGGCTAATGGCAAGCAAGTTTAGTATTCTGTTCATGGATTGTCTTGATGGATAGCTTCTGTCTATATTTTGCCAGGCCCAGCTACTGGAAGGGAAAGAAATGGAGCCTGTCTTTTACCAGATCATCTTGGCTTTGTCCAGATCGTCTTGGCTTTGTCCCCAGACCACACTGCTAAAGTAGCTCACAGATTTTCTTCTTGATGTGGTCTGAGAGCAGTAATAAAAGTCTGGAATACATATGGACACCATTTATTTTCTCTAACAGCCACAAGACAAAAAGACAGTCAGATGAGTCTCACTAACAAGCTGTTCAGATTATAGATTTACCCTGACTAGTGCGACCTTCCTGAAAAAGGCACAATGTTCTTCTTATCTTCTTATCTGTGAATGAATATTCAGTGACCTGGAGAGATTAACTACTTTCACCAACATACTTGCAGTTGCAGTCACACCAGACATTCTTGTCTAAGGGATTTGAAGTTCATGGATTGAAAACGAAGACTATGGCAGAAAGGTTTGCCAAGCACCATTTCAATTACTTTTTTGTCTGTTTCAGTTAAATTTGTTTTTGTAGACACTGCTACCTTTGAGGATGTTCTGTGAATCCTCTACCTCTTTACTTTGCTTGTGAACGGATATATTGGTTTGGGATCTGAACTGATCTAAAAGAACACGTTTATTTTTCTCCTCCTGTCATTACCAATGGACACAATCTCATTTGAAATGCTCAGCCTGGAATCTCAAAACCTGCTGTTTTGGTGGACTTTGGTACTTCTGATGAGACCTGTGTGACCATTGTGTTTATGAGTCTACAACACTGACACATCAGCCTCTTCTTCCTGCTCTATGGCATGAAATCTGTATGTTCCCAGTTACAGAACACTGAGGGTTTACTGCCTTAGGCATTTCTGACAAACGTGATGAAGGACATGAATGACTTTGTCTCTGAGGCACCGACAGGAGTGAGGCAAAGGGATGCCAGGCTCCCCTTACACCACGGAGCTGCTGGCAGGGAAGGAGCCATCCTGGGGTCATGGCAGGGACACAGCCAGCACCATACCGTCACTCTGAGCTCCTCCTGCAGATCACTCTGGAGCTGAGTGCTGGTGCAAGCGACATGATCGAGGCCTGAAGTTTCGCTTCTCCTGGCAGGAGCAGGACGTCAGCATCAACCGGTGGCTGCAGCCCTGGCGCGTTGCAGCCCAGGAGTGAGCAGGCGCCCAGCCCTCACACAGGGAGGGATCTGCTCCCCGTGCTGCTGCTGGGGCGTTGGTGGCCACAGTTGTTCTTCATTGAGGGACTTCATGGAGAGAAAATGTGCAGAGAATCGTTATATAAGCTCACTAAAAGGGTGAAGATTTAACCTCGTGTAAAGCTGAGCAGTTAAATTGTTTGCGGCTAAAATGTGACTGATACGCAGCTGCATGTTTCCCATGCAAAGCCAAATAATATCCAGTTGAGGAATCCTGGAGCTGTGGTGTGTGGCAGGCTTTATACTCCATGAGTTATGACAATAAATTACAAACAAGATCTGCAGTTCCTGTGGGATGGAGAGAGATTCTCACATCGGCATTTTGACTTGCAAACATTCCAAAATGTCTCCCACTGTAGGAGGACTAAGTCTTATCTTTCCAAGCATATAATGATTTGTACTAATTAAAGGCATATAGGACATTGCTGATATCTGGGTCCAATAAAAATAAGTGAACAAAGCAAATAGACATGCAAATGAAAAAAATCTGATATGTCATGGTGTAAAGTTTAATCCAAATAAGGCTAAGAGTGGGTGCTTCATGGACATTAAAAAATGTAGTTAAGCTGGTAAATGTAAAACAGCTGGCAAATATTATGTGCCAAGTCTTATTTTAGATTAGTGAGAGAAAACTGAGGCTTGTTAAACCGCTGCTGTGATTCTTGGGACAGCCAGTTGGAGATATTAGAACATCATCTTCTTTCTGATGCTACTAAACCAGTACACTTCTTTACGGAACCCGTGGCTTTGAACATTAAAGAATAGAAAGAAGTCATTGGGTTGATGGAAACCAAGCAAACCGAAACTGGAGAAAGGCAAACAGCTCATCCCACTCTCGGTTAACTTAAAATGACTTCGTAAGATTAATGACACCTGAAGAGTTTTAATCAAATTTCTGCTTTTAAATACTATTTACCCATCTGCCTGCAAATGGCTTTCATTATAGATAAGCTAAATATAGATTTTGAAAGCCTCAAAAAAGTTATAATTTTTTTGGTTTTTATTTTTGAAACCAACCAACTCAAAATACACATTGCAGAGAAAATAGTAAAATTCTTATTTCTGGGGACTTCAGTATTTTATTTTGGTTTTTTTTTTGTGTGTGTTTTCTCTTTTTCACTAATAGAAATATTAAAAAGTTTAAGTTAGGACTGTATCCTCAGTCACTACCAGTTAAATGGAAAACACCTTTTTAAAGACTAATTTAAATTTCTGCTGAGATGACCTGTGTAACCCAGGCTGCAAAACAACTGAAGGAAAGGAGCACAGGACGATGAAAATGCTGAATGTGTCAAGCAGTGAAGACATTTCTGTAAGACTTGTTACCAGATTTGGTTGTGTACAACCTCACTGAAGTCGAGTAAAGGCACTGCATGTAGGAGAAAGGAAGCTTCTGTTTTTTCTATGGAATAAATGTCCTCCATCTAAGGAAAGCTCAATGGGTGATATCTCCACTGCTCTGAATCCACAGTCTTCACACAGGTTAAGCTTTGTGGTCACTCAGGGATAGTTTTGCTTGTGATGATGTGGAGAGATGGTGGCCAAGGGGCTCCCACGGTCCTTTTGCTGGTGCTGCCTGGGATGCTTGCATGCTCCATGCCTGGACACTCTGACCTTCATCTTGAGGGGTTCCTTGTCCTTGCCTGTCGTGTTTTGCAGAGGTTCATCTCTCTATAGCTTGATGGTGGTGCTCTGAGATGGCATGATATCTTTTTTCAAGGAGTAAACAGCAACGCTGGAAGAATTTTCCTGGAGTGCCACTGACTTTGAAATTCTCCATCTCTTAGTCTGCCAGAGCTGGATTTTACCCACCTTCTTTTGGCATGAATATGCCTTACAAGTCAAAGGGTGATTAGACAGCAATACATAATTCTAAAGGCTGTATATGTGGGGTTTTTTTTAATCTGAGTGTATAGACTATGTACATGATAGTGAATTTGGGATATCTCCCCAGGATTTTTTAGAAAGTGCTTGAAGCAAGGGCTGTGTGTTTTCGGATACAAATACAAATCGTAGAATCATAGAATCATAGAATCATAGAACCACGGAATTGTTTAGGTTGGAAAAGACCTTGAAGATTGTCAAGTTCAATCCTTAACCTAGCACTACCAAGTCCAGCACTAAACCATGTCCGTAAGCACCACATCTATACGTCTTTTAAATGTCTCCAGGGATATTGACTCAACCATTTCCCTGGGCAGCCTGTTCCAATGCTTGGTAACAGTTCTGGTGAAGATATTTTTCCTAATATCCAATCTAAATCTCCCCTGGTGCAACTTGAGGGAGGGGTGCAACTTGTCAGGGGAGGTTTAGATTGGATATTAGGAAAAAATTCTTTACTGAAAGAGTGGTCAGACATTGGAACAGGAAGCCCAGGGAGGTGGTTGAGTCACCATCCCTGGAGGTGTTTAAAAAATGTGTAGATGTGGCACTTCAGGATATGGTTTAGTAGAAATGGTGGTGTTGGGTGAATGGTTGGACTTGATGATCTTAGAGGTCTTTTCCTAACTATGATTCTATGATTCTGTGATTGAGGCCATTTCCTCTTGTCCTGTCACTTGTTACTTGGGAGAAGAGACTGACACACACCTCACTACAACCTCCTTTCAGGTAGTTGTAGAGAGCGATAAGGTCTCCCCTCAGCCTCCTTTTCTCCAGGCTAAACAACCCCAGTTCCCTTAGCTCCTCCCCATAAGACTTGTTCTGCAGACCCTTCACCAGTCTCGTTGCTCTTCTTTGGACACGCTCCAGCAACTCAATGCCTGTCATGTTGTGAGGGGCCCAAAACTGAACACAGTTCTCGAGGTGCGGCCTCACCAGTGCCGAGTACAGGGGCACGATCACCTCCCTACTCCTGCTGGCCCCGCTATTCCTGATACAACCAGGATGCCCTTGGTCTTCTTGGCCACCTGGGCACACTGCTGTCGACCAGCAACCCCAGGTCCTTTTCCTCTGGGCAGCTTTCCAGCCACTCCTTCCCAAGCAGTGTTGCATGGGGTTGCTGTGACCCAAGTGCAGGACCCGACACTGGCCTTATTGAACCTCATACAACTGACCTCAGCGCATCGAACCCTGTTCAGATCCCTCTGTAGAGCCTTTCTAACTTCCCGAAGATTATCACTCCTGCCCAGCTGGGTGCAAACTTACTGAGGGTGCACTTGATCCTCTTGTCCAGATCATTGATGAAGATATTAAACAGAACTGGCCCCAGTACTGAGCCCTGGGGAACATCACTTGTGAGCGGCCACCAACTGGATATAATGTCATTCACCATAACTCTCTGGGCCATTCAGCCAGTATATTACCCAGCGAAATGTATGCCCATCTGAGCCACGAACAGCCAGTTTCTCCAGAAAAATGCTGTGGGAAATGATGTCAAAGGCTTTACTAAAGTCTAGATAGACAACATCCACAGCCTTTCCCTCATCCACTACGTGTGTCACCTACTCACAGAAGGAGATCAAGTTGGTCAAGCAGGACCCGCCTTTCATGAACCCATGCTGGCGAGACCTGATCCCCTGGTTGTCCCGTGTGTGCGGTGTGATGGCACTCAAGATGACCTGCTCCATAACCTTCCCCAGCACCAAGGTCAGGCGTACAGGCCTGTAGCTCCCCAGATCTTCCTTCTGGCCTTTCTTGTAGATGGGCATCATATTTGCTAACATCCAGTCAACTGGAACCTCCCCAGTTAGCCAGCACTGCTGATAAATGATGGAAAGTGGCTTGGTGAGCACTTCCACCAGTTCCCTCAGTACCCTTGGGTGTATCCCATCCAGCCCCATAGACTTTTGTGTGTCTAAGTTGTGTAGCCAGTTGCTAACCATTTCTCTGTGGATTATGGTGGCTTCATTCGGCTCCCTGTCCCTGTCTTCCAGGTCAGTGGTATGGATACCTGGAGAACAACTGATCTTACTACTAAAGACTGAGGCAAAGAATGCCGTAAGTACTTCAGCCTTTTCCTCATCCTTTGCCTCTGTGTTTCTCCCCTGCATCCAATAAAGGATGGAGATTCTCCTTAGCCCTCCTTTTGTTGCTAATGTATTTATGGAAACATTTTTTCTTGTCTTTTATGTCATTAACCACATTAAGTTCTAGTTGGGCTTTGGTCCCTCTGATTTTCTCCCTGCATAATCTCACGAGATTGTTGTAGTCCTCCTGAATTGCCTGCCCATTTTTCCAAAGGTCATAAATTCTGGGTTTTTTCCTGACTTTCAGACAAAGCTCTCAGTTCAGCCACGCCAGTCATCTTCCCCATCAACTCATTTTTCGGCACATGGGGATGGCCTGCTCCTGCGTCTTTAAGACACATGACATAAACATCCTTACATGATGTTTTATATTCACTCTTGGATTTTTTTTTGATTTCTTTTTTTTTGGCTTTACAAAGCAATAAAGTCCTAATTGTAGAAATTCAGACAGGAAATAACAAAATAAGATTCAATCTGGAGAACTGTGGGCAGATACATCAGATGAAAAAATAATTAAAAACATATATATTCAAGAAGAAAAAGAAAACATAATTGGAAAGGAGTAATATAGAAGAGACCTAAGGGTAGCATTAGACAGGAAATTGCAAAGCCATTTCAAATGCAATCTAGCAATAACTTACATGGAATAAGAATATTTTATCCATCTGACTGTAGATCTCAAAATGATTCATGGGCTTCATACACTGCAATCACTTTGCCCATCACTGGGCAACATTCATCTTCAAGGTGCTTTTTCTTATATTTTATTATTTCTCTACCTTTTAAGTACATATGGCTATTTGTAATTATATTTTGCTGCTCAGGTCCCTGCTGCATGGTGGTGGGGGAGGTGTCAGGACTCCCAGGGCTGTTGGAGGGATAAGGGCAGTGGCTGAGTTTTGTTGAACTCATATTGGTGTTTTTGCAGCAGCTGCTGGTAGGAATCATCCTTTGAGGGACCTCCTGGTTTTCCATTTTAAAGCTGCCTTAGTTTTGCAGAAAGCGTTCAGCTGGAGCTTTCCCTAAAAATTGGTCTCCTGGGCAGCCTCCTGCCTGCACGCAACTGCTCATGGAACCTTATGGGAGAGGAGGTTTTCCTTGGTGGAGGTTTCCAAGTAAATATCGGGTTGGTTTGGAGAGAAAATGGCTTGTGCCAGAATATTGTGGGTTTACACTTTACGAATAGAGACCAGCTTTGAGCAATTTTATAGCACCTGGGTGATCCATTAATATAATTCACTAATTATAAGCTTAACAGAGGATCCACTATTATAAGTTTAAAAAAAAATGCAGTCTAATTTGTAATTTTGGGGGGTGGTAAGCTTTTGATGGGTGTGTTTATTCTTAATTTAACGATCATAGAGCACTCTTTGCCTATATGGATGTCTAAATCCAACATTCAGAAAACAGCACCAGGGTGAACCTGAGGAATACAGTTACTACAGCTATTCTCTGCTACTTCCTGCCATTTTAGTTAACATTAAAGACCCCTTCTAAGTGCCTTGGTTTTCTACAGTCATTCATTTTATCCATAATATACATATTATGAGAGCCTAGTTCTCTCCTCATCAGCTCTCCATGATTTTATCAACTGGCCTGATTTAGCTTAAATGCACAACAATGTGTTTTAGAGCACACAGAAAAAGACTACTCACTTTCTACTGTGGTGTTTCCTGGATTCTTATAAGCAGAGATGCTTGCTACGAGCAAGACGGCAAACATCATTCTTGAGGAAATACCCAGGGTCAATGATAACAGCTGCACGCACACCACTGCAACATACAGTAGAAGCTGTCAAATGGTTTGTTCTGGGGAAAATGATTGCTCTGTCTCCCTGATGCTCTGTGCATCTGGAAAAAATGTAAGAAGGAATATTTTCAAATACAGGTAGTAGTTATCGTTCCTCTACTGGTATGTACCTCTGCATCTGCCTACGTATTAGTTTTCCATTTATGTAATGGGGATTTTCCAGAAGGAGGTATTCACCACTGAAGTATTTAGGTCCTGTGGCTGCAGGTACAGCCTTGGGTTTGGAAGCTGGCAAGAGCCCAGATGCTTCCAGCTTTTGTCAGTTCCTGCTCTCTGAATAGCTTTGGCCACTTGCTCCAGCTCCTACAGCCAGCACGTTGCCCTTCTGGCAGTTACCGAAGCAAGAGGGTATAATCTTGACACCCTTCTACTGGGCTTGCTTCAGAAGATACAATGGGCAGGAGAAAAATCTGTCTTGCATGTTGAAAAAATATGGCATATAAGGCTTCTTATGCCCTTATATAGAAAAGGGATATTCTGTAGTGCTTGAAATGCACAGAATAACTGTGGGGACAGGCTGGCTCTGAAATGTCGATGTCGTTGTGGAGGGTCTGCCCTAAGGCTGCTTGCAACATGAGCACCCACCAGAGTCACCCCTGGCTGAGATTTGGAGGTCGTGCTGACAGACTCAGTAGACCGAGAAATAATTTCAGAGCAGGGTGATTAAAATGGTATTTCTTTACTGAGACGTTGCACACAATGTAACTTCCAAGCTTGCTGAAGTATTACCTGTAATAACGTTACGGATCCTGCCCCACCTCCCTGCCCGTTTCAGGAGTCCGGAGCATCCTGCCTCACCAGTGCCATGCACAATCATAGTCTAGTCCTGGGTTAATTACTAAAAACACCCAAATGCACTCTAACGAAAGATGGTGCCACTCCTGAATGACAGTGAGCAAACACTACGGAGTTCTTTCTAATTGTATTAGTCACTTTCTGACAAAGGGAAACAAAAGCTTGAAAATAGTTTATTGGAGAAGTATTATGCATGTCTACATCTGATTGTTGGTGAGTCACAAAGAGAAGAAAGGCTTGTTCACAAATAAGTTTTTCAACACAGGGCTGAAAAATAACCAAAGAAAATGTTCAGCAGAATTACTTAAATAACTTTTTGGATCTCCATTTTATTAAATGTAGGAGAAATAAATATTTCCTGGGAGGTGGCTGTATGGCTTTCGCTAGAATTTAATTTAGGCCTAAAATTAATTTTTTTTCTCATAATGAAGGATTGTTAAGAAATAATGATTCCATTGGTCAGGAGTTCCTGTTTGGTAAGTATCTCTGCTGGATTTGTATATCCAGACCAAGTATCTATGTCTACAGTAGCTCATAGATGCATCACATCTGAATTCATCTGACAGCTTGGAGGTTTGGGGTGCTTCCAATGTGTTGGTTTGATTCCGTGTGTAATCTGTTTTCTGACTGGGGGCTCGACATGGAGAATTTCATGTGAAGTCAGAGTGTACTGGCCGTGCGTTTCTATAGCTCTGGTGATAAAATGATTTAAGTCATATTTTCCCCAGTTTCTCACCCAGATTGAAGCATCAATTACTCAAATACTTGTAAAAGGTTTGTTTCTAAATATATTAAGTACCCACAAATCTCTTTTTGTCTTATTTTTGTCTCATCTGAATATTCTGTGTAAGATGTTGGATTCCTTTATCAGAAAGATCTAAAATCTGTAGAATTAGTACATAAATCCTCTTTCAAAGGGGCAACTTGTTTCTGTATACTTAACTTTTCATCATACCAAGACATCATCACAGGCTTTTGCTGAAAATTATTTAAAGTAGCCCCACTTTGTTTACTTCCTTTTGACATTAGGGATATTGCTGAGATGGTTGTTAAACTAGACATAATAATAACAACATTTTTGTCTCCCTTTTTTCAGCTTGGAATAAGTGGGAATTTAACCACTTAGTTCCAATTAAAAAACAAATTTTATGGTTTAGCTATGCAATTAGGAGTCAGTCTCGCTGTTGTGCTTTACCCTGGGCACTAGGAAGGAAGCGTTTCTTGATCTTGTGCTCCAGCCACCCATCTGGTACATGCATCAGTGGTGTCCAAAATGTTTGGATGGCAGAACCATCCCTGACATTGGTTCTTTTGCCCTCCAAAGTGGTCGGCACCCCCCGCCTGCAGCAGGGGCCTGGGGCAGGGAAGGATGGTCTGTTCTGGGGAGCTACAGGAGTGGCACAAAGGACACAGGAGTGGTGCAGAGGGTGCCAAGCAGGACTGCTTATCCCGTCGGTAGAATGGCTTCCTTCCAAAAACTGATGTTTAAAATGTAGCTTAGGTCCTTATACTGTTGTTGTCAGCTATTCAGTTGCTATATCAAAGGCATGTGACCTGCTCAGCCCACTCCAGAAAATGGATGCAAGAATTAAGACACGCTCTGATGCCCTGCTGAAAGATCTGCCTAGCCCAGTATCCTGCCACTGGCTCAAAGTGGGTGCCAAAGAAAGCATGTAAGAGCAAGGCAAATGTGTGACAGTACTTGCCCAGCACGTTTTCCCTGTTTCCAGCTTATTGTGACCAAGAGGTTTCCATAGCTGTAGGCAGCATTTTTGTACGCCACAGCCCTTCATCGCCTTTTCTTCCAGTGATCTGTCTAGTTGCTTTCTAAAACCCTGTAAACTTGTGCTTGCAGGAGTATTTTCACAGCTCAGGGAGGCATTTCCCCACTCATCCTCTCCATTATCAAGTCTCCATCAATATTCTCTCTTCTCAGGATGAATTTTTCTTATCCATTTAATTGTCCTTATTCCCGTCATAGAAGTTGTTCCCTACAGCTGGGATCATATAGGTAGCATTTCTGTGTATGTTTGCTAGATCTCCAATACATTTTTAAGATTAGGAAATCAGGAGTGGGCATACCATTCAGGAAGCAGGCGCTGTATGGTTTTACACAGGGGACAAGTAGCATTACAATCACCTAAGTACAGAGGGTCTGTGAAGGGCGAGCCACCCTGTGCTGCTCACGAGGCCAACTCTTAGGTCGAGCGAAGTATTTAACCCACCTTCCTCTCACAGTGCCATTGCTCTGTGGTGAAAAGAAGCCATTATACTGCAGGATCACCGCTGCAGAGCCTGCTGAGTGCTAAGCGCCCCAGAGTAAACTAAAAAGAAATAAGCATCAGATACATAAAGAAAGAACCATCATGAGGGAAAAAGCTGTGTATTTGAGGAAATTCTTCGCAACTTGAGTTTGTGTGGTCAGATAATTTCTAAAGTTTCTAAACCACTCACTTGTAACCTGTGGGGAGTAAGTACGAGAATAAAATGAATTCAGAAACTGAACTTGACAGTGCCATATTTTATGTCTTTGTCTTTTCATCTGTGTATTTTTCTGTGGGCCACAAACTATTCAGCAATAAATCATACATCTTGACCTTATATGTCTTTTCCTGTAAGCTGACCTCTATGGGTAAATACTGCACTTTGGACCTGCCTATTAATTTTATCTGTTTTTTATACCTGTAGTGTAATGTACAGTGTAGTTGTCCACTTTTAACATCACATGTATTCATGTTAGGAGCTTACATTTCCCGACCAGGGAGAAAGTAGAGGCTAGATGTAAAAGTTTTTAGCTGTGCTTCCCAGACAAAAAACAAGTGCATTTAACCACCGCAGAGAATACAACGGTGTATGGATGTTAACATGTTTAAACAACTTTCCGCCAACCCAGGCTGCTACATCTTTCCTGCTATGGTTGCCCATGAAAAACGGATCAAGTTGGTACATGTTACCATCATTCCTTCTTTCTGCAATGTATTTATATTTATTATATGTTTTATTCTCCTAATCGTTGTGGCCAGCAGCAATTCAGATGAAATGATTCATCTGAACATCTGATCCGAAGATAAGGTATTCGATCCTACTGAAGATTGTGTCCCTCAGGGCTATAAGGCTTCCCAAGATCGCAAAACAGAGGTGCTGTCTCTCTTCTCCTGCTCCCTGTGACTTTGGACGCACTCTGCAAAATTGCTCAACCTTTGCTTTGCTGGTCTTCCTATAGAGTAAAAACCTACGGCGATATATTTAACAGTGTCTATGGGTGGCATCTTGATGGCAGAAAAGCTTTCATCGTTTTAGCAGTTCAGCAGGGCTTGCCTCTTCACTTATCAAAACTAAACGGCAGCAACATAATGTCAGTGTTAGTAACACATACCTTTAATCGACTAGGCTTAAAATGACATGGTTTCCTAGAAATAGCACATGCACACTAAAGTTAATGAAATATTAGCTAACAGTGCAAAGTGAAGCACTCTGAAGTATGGAGAGGTTACAGGAAAGCTCTAACATGGTCTGTAGATGTGTAAGTTGGAAACCAGATTTTAAATTCTCCTGCTCAGCTGCCTAAACTCTGGATGCCCAAACACCAAGAAATGTTGATTTTTTTTTACTCCAAGGTTCCCCAGGGGCTTTCTGTGCAATTGCAAAGCAGCTTGGCATCTGTCTCACGACTGAGTAATTAGTAATTATGAACAAATACCTAATGGTATATCTGTGCTGAGTAGCCCCAGGGGAGCATCCTTACTGCAAATCCATCTGTTGAGCGAGATGGGGGCATGGGGAGAGAAGGCAGGAGTGCATTCGTGTCTTTCATTTTGAAATGGTGTTGCTGCGCAGCAGGGAGGTGGGGAAGAACTAAGAATCTGTGCAACACAGTGTCTGAAACACTGTAAGGACCAGAAATCAGGTCTTACCTATTCCCTGCACTCCAGATGATCTCCCTGGTCAATAGACTTATGAGTCATCTTGCTGACAGCTCATAGAATCATAGAATAGTTTGGGTTGGAAGGGATCTTTAAAGGTAATCTAGTCCAACCCCCTCATTTCCCCCCTTCTTCATTTCTTTTCCCGTGCTCTTTCTGGCACTGCCCGCTGCAGTGCAACTATCTTCCTTATCATTTCTCTTTCACTTATCAGCTCTCTGTGGTCTGGTCACTGCTTCTACCTCAGCTTCACATCTCGAGCATTTAAGCAGTGGGATCTCAGAAAGCACACAGCTTTCATATCCAGACCCGTGAGAGCGGTGCCTTTATGGTAGTGTTGCATAGAAAACCTTGAGAGGGTGAAGAGTCAGTGGAGAAAGTACAGGCGAAGTTCCAATAAAATTCTATTGCCCATGGGAAACGGGTTTTCTCTGGGGTATGTTATATAGTGAATTAGTGATTTTCTTAGGGACAGTAAAATGTGCATCCTACATCTTACCCTTCTGCTAAATTCAAGTCCCTTCTCCATACTAAGCAAGCAGAAGAATTTCCCAATACAAATGCCTTAAAAAAAACTTTAACATAGGGAGAACATGTATTTTCCCTTGATCTTATCTGGGGCAACAGCCACAGCTGTGTTTTCAAAGCTTATATGTGAAAAAATAAAAGGGATCGAATTCCCTGTTGGCCTGAAAGTGCACAGAAACTACATCTGCTTAAGCTATTGGCAAAACTGGCCATTCACATCTTCCTGAAAAACATTTCAAGAAGATAACACTTTTTAAATTAATTGTCAGAGTGGATGGTGAAAAGGAGTGCTTGAATCATGTTGATTTAGGTAATGTTTCACATAGCACTGGCCATTATGACTTCTTCCATCATGGCAACAACCTATCTGAAGTGCTTGAGAAGAGAATGTGTTCCGGACTCTCCCTGTTGCTCACTTCTGCATTTTATTCCACTGAATCATCCCAAATACTATCAGGGTGCTTTTTTGCAATTTTCATAATCTTGCCTGCTGCTTTAACAACACGTGTGCCCAGTACAGTTCAACCGTATGGAATTCAGTGATAGGTGGCAGGACAAGACGACCCATCGCAGATTTGTGCTCAGATTAGAAAAACTGAGGATGTGCAATGAATGTCTGTACAAGGCTAGAAATATGAAATATTAATTGCCCCCTAAAATGCTGGAGTTATAGGACAGTTGAAAGAGCATCTTCAAATCCTATGTCTATTTTTTAATGAAAAACACTCTTCAAAAGAGTATCAGCAAAGAAAAACTGATTTTGGGGGGGTAAGGTAAACGAAGGGTATATCGCCATTCACTCGGGCAGTGTGAAGGTCTTTGGTGAATTGATTTGGTTCTCTGTACACCTCGCTCGACTGCTTCCTTGGCTGGCTCAGTCTAGCAGAGTTGGGGCCACGTGCTTTGCTTCCTTCCCAAACTTCTGCCCTCGAGGATGTTTTTGCCTGTGCCTGCCCCAGCAATGCAGGAGCGGGGGGCTTCTACCTCCCTCCTAGCCAAGTTGTGGCTGCTGGGGAGAGGCCATCTCCTTTGCAGCTACCCCTCCCGCTCGCAGTGTCAGGGGACCTGCTGACCTCGGTGGTGGCATGGACAAGCTGTGGGGCAGCCCTGGCTGGGGGCACCTGGGGGGCTGTGTTTTCATCCCTGGGCAGCAGCAGTGGGACGGGGCTCAGCCCCTGCTAGGAAGCAGGATTTCGCTCTCAGATGCACGGAGGGGGTGGCTGTACGGCACAGTCCTGTGCTTCAGGGGACAAAGATGCTGGCTCCTGTCGGCACAGCAGTGGCATGCCAGTGCTTGTGCAAGCTGCTCCTGGCTCCTAGCGAGGGGTTACACCAGTGTGGCTGGCAGAACAGGCTGTCCCAAGCCTGGAGGGGGTTCCAGAGCAAATCCATCCCCCCCCACGGGCACTGGCATAGCTCAGCCCCTGTGCTGCTGCCAGGGAGTCAACAGGCATTTTGCAATATCTACTCTCTGTCCCAAACATGGCAGCAAATCTTAGATAAGAGAGTTCAACAGCACTCAGCATGCTGTCTTCTTGTTTAGCCAAGTCCTGCCCTAAACAAGTCGGCTTTAGGAAAATATTTGGGGGAACTTCTGCTATTGAGCTGGGTTCCAATGGAGTCAGCTTTGTTTAAATGCAAGAATGTTATAAAGCAGGCATTGAAGAGCAAAGCAAGGCTGGGCAGAGCTCTGATGGCCAAGGGGCGCAAAGTTTGTGTCAGGGACACCAAACTGGGAGGGAAACCCAGTAATGCTGCTCTCTGTTTGTCCCCTCACAACCGCACGCACGTTGCTGAGCTTCCTTTCTGCTTGTTTTGCTGCTTCCCCTCTAAACTTTTCGCATCATCCTAGCCGTTTTCCCGAGCTGTGGCTCAGTGGACCAGTTTGCTCACTGGAGTCCTCACATTCACCTTAACGCGAGGACATTAAATCGTGTTGCCATGGGAAAGGCTGTTCGTTACCTATTGCACCAGGCTCCGCAGCTGGGGAGGACTGAGAAACGGTATCGGTTAAATCAACACACCGGTTAAATCAACACACTGCTNGACAAATGCGTGAACTTCTGTGATCTACGCATTGGGGGGCGGGGAGCTGGGGGGAAAGGCGGATTTTGGCTGCTTTGAATGTGCTTGAACTGGGCAGTGCCCATACCACAGCTCTGACTAACCGCCTCGGCATCGCCGGGATCCCCGGGCTTCTCCTTGGAGGTGAAGCACAACACTACGTATTACACCTCTCAAAGCAAAATATTTTAGAGGTGCCGGAGAGGGTGATTCCCGAATGGCAGAGGCCAAGCACCTGAGCAAGCCTTTGTTTTGCCCTGTGATTTCCTCGGCGTTGCTGACAGCCCAGCTGAAGCCCGGCAGCTCTCCCTGCCTCTGCCGCTACGGCTGAGCAGGGAGCGCAGGCAGGGAGAGGCGGTGGGTGCAGAGGCTCTGATCGCACTGAGATTTTACCATGGAAATTGGCGTCATGCAATTAATAAGAACAGGAAATACTTCTTGTTTTCTCTCAGGAGGGGAACGTTAAGTAATGGCGTTATCTTAATTTGTCAGGCTTTGCCCTAGGGACCAAAATTAAATGGCTGGAAGCCAGTGGAGTACTCGAGAACTGAAGCTTTAACACGCCGATAAATAAAAAGGAATTCATTTTAATTAGTTTTCCAGCTGAAAAATAATGAAGTTCTACATGCCAAAAAGCTGTAATGGAGTAATGGAAAGGCCTGTGCTTATACAATAGGGCCTGATCACAATCTCAGGGCTCCGTTTGTATTCGTTTGTAGCGCGAAACAAAGGAAGGTGTTTGGATTCTCTCTCTTTTATATAAAGCCTCTGCTCCAGCACTCTGGGCTGGTCTTCAACCAGGCTTCCCACAGTCCTGCTGCCAAATCTACAAAATTTTCCTGGCTGACATTCAGGAAAGTACTGCTCGGGCTCTAGGATGGAAAGTTAAAAGACTTTGCCTGGATACACTGAAACATATACAAACAGTGCTTGACGTATGGCGTTGATTCATCTTGCACAGGCTGTCCCTGCTGTATCCCCAGGGGACAGAATTGTAAAGCTCCCTGAAATCACCTCAGTCACTGGTGTTAGATGTTAGCGAGAGGAATCGTCTTAAACACTCGTGGAGACGCTTCCCTTTGGGGGATTAGCAACGTGTAGCTGGACTGTAGCACTCATCGGATCCAGGGTGGTTTTAGCCTGGGATAAACAGCTCAGATGCATTAGGAAAAAATAATCCTATGGTCAAAGATACCATTAGTCACTATGACTAAGAGGGTGTCCTGACTGTTGGAGGAGTGACAGATGGTTAGATGCTCAGGGCTCCCGTTGCCTATTGAGGAGGGCAAGCACAGCTTGAGTCACAAGCTGGTATTTATTTACTCTATCCCTATCCAATTAGTAACAGAAAATGAAAAAAAATTTCTGCTCAACGAAGGGTGGAATAGGAAATGTCTCACTGCCAGGAGCAGCCAAACGGATATGCACCTTGTTTATAAAATCACATTGTGTCTGGGAAGGCAATTATCAGCTGGGCAAACCTACCCCTGCCTCTGCCCAGCGATCACCTCTCGGAAGCAGGATTCGGGAGGCTGCATCTGCATCCGCCCTGTTGTGCTGGTGCCCGGCGAGAGGCTGCGCAGCAGGAGCAGGGGCAGCGTGCCTGTGGCTGCCTGCTTCTGATGGGCTTGTCCTGGAAGGGGTGGCAGGGGGCTGTTCCAGCCCCCGCGATGCAGCCACCTCTGCGGAGGAGCCAATGCACACTGTGCCCTTTGCAGAGGAGCCGGCTGCAGGCTCCAGCACGCACTCCTCCAAGGCAGGATGGGCTTGGTTCCTGCTACATTCCTCAGCATTTCTATTTGCTTCTCCATAAATGGCCTGGACATGTTACGGCAAGAATTTACCCTTTGCTCATCTTTGCTTCAATCTACCTTTTGCCTGCAGAGAGCAGAACCGTTAGTTACACTTTTCCTCACTCAAAGAGCACTCATACTGTCTGCATCCAAAATAACACTGAGAAGAGCCCAATGCAAAATCAGCAGTCATTCCTAAACCAGAACCTCGTGAGAAAGCACAATGTGCAGGATTGTCCATGCTTGGGGTTAGAAAAATGCGAGTTATGCAGCAAAAAGCATCAGACTGACTTTCAAATCAAGTAATGTTTTTTATTTGCTGCCTGACATTTTCAGGCTTTAGGTCAAGTTGTCAGACCTCTCTGGTGGCTGAGAACTCTTCTAAAGTGAATTCAGAGTTTTCTGGACAAACCATGCAGTTCTGGAAGCTAAGACTCCACAGATATCAACAAACATTGAAAAAAAAAAGTATCAGCACTGAAGCACTGACGTCAGGAGCAATCACTTCTTTCCAGTTTGTTAGGATTCAGTTTGGGTTGACTTTCCCAGTGTCAAGCTATGACAGAGAACAAAATACTACTTCTGTACTGCCACTCCTGCAGCAAAGGGATAGGATTGTTACTATCTGAAGTTTCAACCTGCAGAAATCAAGTGGAAAGAGGTAGTTGCCACTTACTACAACAAACAAAAGTCAATTGGTATAGGAAAAACTGTGTGAAAGTTAGGGGATAAGAAAAATGTGTTTATATCGTATATATTTGCCATATTTCCAACCCTAAGAGTCACAAGCATGAAGTAAATAAGAAACTCTATTCATAAAGTCAAAAGAGATGAGACATTCGTTTATATTTTTACTTGGTTACATTTAAGAGGGGTGATTTTTTTGTTTCTTGTACAATATTGTTTATAAGTGATTGCTGGTACCCAAAGTTTGAATAAGCACCTTTTTCTTTAAAAATTCCAAATACGAAAATAAAAGAGTTGATAGAGTTAAAAAACATGCCTATTTCGTTTGGGACAGAAGAGACCCTCAGATTACCCTACCTGTCCTCTGTAACATAAGCCAAAAGATTTTGTCCCATTTGTTTGTAAGTGATCCAAAAACTTCCCCTCGGTTGAAGTAAGTGTTCCAGAAAGGCACCTGATTACAGATGTGAGCAGACAGATAATTCACCAGTTTATGTGATGGTATTCTTAAATAATTATATATCCTCATTTTTTAAATAAAGTTATGTTTTTGTTTTAATTTGGCTATCCTTCTTCTGCTGGTTCTTGTCATGTTTGGTCTCTTAGTACCTGGGAATGTCTTTCTGTAAGAGGTTTATGCTCATGTGTGGCAAAAACACACAATGATTTTTCAAGGGTAGTGTTTTTATCATGGGAAAAAACCCAGAAAATAAGTAATTTTTTATTGTATTGAGCTAACCTGTTATAAGGAGTCTTCTGTGCCATGTATATGAACTATCCACGGGACCCGCATCTTCTTGCCGCTTTCATCTCTAGAAAATCTAAGCCCTAAGCCCATATGTCACAGAAGATGTGAATGGTTATCATTGAAGTCAGTGGCTGTATCATTCAGAACCTCTGTGATCATTGATTGAAAATTTAAGAATCAGGCAAAATAGATTAAATGCCTTCTTGATGGTACAGCGATCAGTTGACCAAATTGCCTGATTGTCAGATACATGGCAGGCAGAAGCACGACATGGCAGTGGCAGGGATCTCCAGGGTCCCTCCTCAGGCAGGCTGAGGACATCCTGCTCCAGCAGCTCCCACGCAGCCTCTCCGCAGCCTCCTTCTTTTCAGGGCAGAGAAGGAGTGTGAGGGATGCTGGTTTGGCTTTGGCCAGGCCACTTGAAGATACTCAGCCTCATTGGAGAAGCATGGGAGGTGGATGGTAAGCTGCTATGTCGGGCTGCTCTGACACAGGCTGTGCTCGGTGGTGTTACCAAAACGCAAGGTCCTCACAAACAAATGCAATAGGTCACTGAAAAAAGGTAAGGGCATACCCAGCAAAACATGGCCTTTCTCCTTATGGATGTCTTTCTCAGTCATTGTTCTGGTGAATTACAATTTTAGAAAATTTCTTGTGTTTAATGAGACAGGTTTTTCATACTATTTCTGTGATTCAGCCAAGGTTCTCAAACTGAATGTTGCGTGGATCCTTGTTATTCTGTGTGCAGGTGCTTAACAGCCCAGTGTCAAGTAGTCCTGCAGATCTGAAAAGGTGTTAGAAGTCAGCTAAAATGAGTGAAAGAGTGCTCAAGTAGTATCTCTTTGTATCAGCAATTGCAGCAAGGATGTCACATGAACTTAAAGAGAAACAGTCCGCGTGGCAGAATCATCAGTGAGCCTTAAGCCAGACCTGCTGTTTAGCACTGTAAGATGCAGGAGTAGAAGTAAAAACCTTATGGACAGGTTAAGTTTGAGTATTACAGAAGAAAGGCTGAGAAAATGGTAGTATGATTACAGCCTGTTGCTCTTACACTTACAAAAATGGTACCTGACACAAGACAAGTGTAATACAGACCTAGAGGTTAGAAACCGATTCCATCAAAGTTCAGCAACAAGGATTAGTTGTTAGCCAAAAAATTGTGATAATATGGTAAAGTACGTACATCAAATGGTTAGTTTTTTTTGTGAAAGTCAATTGTAATTGTAGTGTTATAGACTAGAGCAGTAATTTCCATGGATAAACCATATGCGCCAGCTGCACTTCACCTCCCAGCTTCAAGTGCTCGGATTAGGTTGGAAAGCCAGGGTCCCTGCCTTGTGGGAAATGATGTCACATGTCCCCGAAGTCAAACTGAGTACATGAGAGTGGTGGCAGCAGCAGGCTTTACTGCTCTGTGTTCTAGCTGTGCCCAGCAGCTCTGTGCCAGGGCTATTCTGGCAGTATTTGTGCAGAGTACCAGGTGTCCATAAGATGCAATGTTCAGAGAAGGTGCTGGACTCATCACAACATAAGAACCATCTCTAAACCAGCTTCAGGACCCTGTGCAGAGGCACTGTAATTCAAAATGATGTTTCTGGAGTGAAGTAGACTTCCAGCTGGTACTTTGAGAACCAGAAGAGGTATTTCTCTGAGTCACCCAAATTGGCTTCTCAATAAGCATATTTGCAACTAAGTAGGCTTTTGCTCTGTCAGCTGAATATCACAGATTCAAGGTCCCACAGCGCACACACAAGAATTGCAAGTTTTTAGAATGGGGCATGAACTCTAACCACTTACTCTTTTCAAATAGCACATTAAAAAGTTGAGACAATGAGCGCTAGAAAAGAATTGACAGAACTCATTTTATAAAAGGAAAAAAATAACTGCTAAAAAACAGGAAGTTCTTGAAACTGCTTGAATTTGTAACCACTATTCAAATTTAACAATAGATTCTGTGAGAATGACGTGCCCGGTATAACAGCTGTTAGGAGTACCAGCTACAGAAAGGAAAAGCCGCTGCTGAATGAGACATCTTTCCTTATAATTTTCAGCATGTCAGAGAATTCATTTCAGTGTTCAGTTTTATCACTACTCAACATCTACAAAAATCACCCCCTATCTTCCAGCCTAGAAAACAATGAGCATAGTTTTCTTGTTACTCACCCTTGTGTCATACAGGAATATGCCCATTCAAAGTCATTTGAGAGAGACCGATGTAACAGAAACGACAAACAAATCTGGTATGTTGTCGCTGTGCCCAGAAAGTGTTTGTTTGCTTGATGCTGAGCACTCTTACAGTCTCACTGTCATCATTTGTAATCTGCTGGCTCTCTGTGTGTTTAAGCTGTGAGTGCTTTAGTGCTGTTGGCATGGTACTTTCTCTTACCGCGTTTTCACAGCACTTTGCAAAATCTTCAGTTTCTTGATGTTTTACTACCACAGAAAGAAGAAAAACAAGTATTGCACAAAGCAGCACACTGCCCCCCACCCCTTTGCTTAAAATTTTTTTAGGTTGGTATTTTCCAAAGTGTTCCTGGATTCATAGGCTCTGTGTCTCATTCTGCTGCTGCATCCTTGTTACCAGGGGGACCTGGACCCGGACCCATCCTCCCTGCGCTAGCCCCTGAGCAGAGGTGACAAGATTAGGACTGCGCTTGCCTGGACATCCTTGTACGATGGAGAGAGGTGAAGAGCGTGCATGAGATCTCATGTCTGTCTCTGAGCAAGAGTCTGAAGAAGTGACTTCCATTCTCTTCAATCATAAAATGGATGTGAAAGAGTTTGTGAGATTTAAGTTGTCCAAGTTTCTGTTACCAACAGATAAATGTATTCATAATGAGGTCAGAAGTTATCAGTCTCAGAGGATTTCAACATGGGGAAATTTGACATTGACATTGCTACATAAGCTAAAAAATCTGAAAATTATCATCAAAAGAATGTTTCGGATCACAGCTTCTTGGCTTTTTTTTAAAAATATCTCTTTTATTTTTGACTATGTATAAAATATTTTTCCACAGAATAAAAATTCTTCAAAATATGCAAACCAAATGTCTATTTTGAAAGAGCAAATTAGGTTTATCTGAATGTTTTCCTTTTTTTTGAAAATTGTTTGACACAAACCCTGTCATTTTTTAAAACATGAGCTTGTAGAAATGAAATTATCTGTTGGAAAGGAGCTCCTTTGAAGTCTTTCAGCCTGTTCTGTCTAGGAGATTATAGTTTACGCTATAGACAGGGAAGAAATTAGTTATAAGAAAACTATGTCACAGCCACTCCGATAAATTCATGCTACTGTACCTAAATTTCAATCCATGGGAAAGATAATCTGTTGGAAAAGTGATGAAAAGGAATCCAAAACCACAACGCTGCTATCATCACTTCAGTGCCTGTACGTTACAATGTTTTGCTAGGTCAAACTAATCGGTGTAGCTTGGGCTGTACATCACCAAGGCCCCTCTGGCTTGCCATCTATCTGTCGACAGACGGATATCAAACACTTCTCCAGAAAGTTAACAGATTGCCTCTAGGAGCCTATAACCTTCTGCCAGATTAATTTCTTTTGGGTGGTTTGTTTGAGTGCAATGGATGTGTTCCCCGGGGCCAGAGGCGTATTTCCAGAACCAGGAGGCACAAACGGGTTCTATGACACTTTTAAGTAGCACCACTGGCCTGATGGAAATCATAGGGTTTTGTCAGTTTTCAAGTTCCTGTACCTGGTGCTCAGAGTGTCTGAGAATTTCTGGTCTGGCTGAGACATCATTGCCACTGCCTAGCTCTACTTTTAAAATTAGGAAGCTTATTCCCCAACTGTCTTGATATTCTGTGAAAGAGGAGCATCCACAAAGCAAACCTGAACAAAAAGTCTAATGCTTTGAGGCATATGTTACTTTCTGTTATTTTTTTTCTTTTCTGGAAATAAAACAGTGAGATAAAGCTCAAGGACTACACTCCTTTGATAATACACACATTTCTCCAGCGCAAACTATTTAATTGAAAAAATCCTGATCAGCACTAGTGAAAATTCACAAAAGGTCAGGATAAATAAACTGTGGAACAAATTTCTGGGGCAGGTTTCTCATCATTTGTTGCCTTTAAATCAAGAAAACATTTCTTGGTAAAAGATATATGATGTTTCATCTGCAATTAATAGGGTTCGGTGCAAGAATGACTGGGTAAAATTTGATGGCCTATACCATGCAGGTCAGATTAAATGATCACAATGGCCCTTGACCTTTGCAGCTGTTAATCTTTCACAAGAGCAAAGCCATAGAAGACAGATGAATTCTAATAAAACGGAAGTCTCTGGAGGACCATTTAAAGGATCTCTTGAATTAGCTAATGCAAGAAAAAGATGTTTTCTGATAGAAAGGCGTTAAAACTCCTGAAGTTACACAGATTATTTTTCATTTCAACATGCGGAGAAGTTGGATTTTGGTTAAAAAAATTGTTTGTTAATATCCTTTTTGTTTCTGTCCCTTTGAGTTGTGGTCAGAAAGGGGAGGAGATTTAACAAAAAACGGGAACATGAAAATGTTGCAGGGTTCATCCTTTCACAGGTTTAGAAAAGGTTTATAGCTCAAAAAGCCAGTTCCCTTTGGGAGAAAAGTGGAAACATAGTGTCTCCTCTGGTGTGCCCAGGATTTATAGCCTCATGTAGGCCAGAGCCCCCTGGCTTCCTTGTCTCAACTCCAGGACGCTCGAGGTGGGGCTTGAGCCGGAGGTGCACCAGCAGCTCTGTGTGGGAGTAGGACCCAAGTGGTTTGCTCAGGTGTTGGCAACATTCAGCCAGGAAGGCACCACGCTGTGCTCAGGGAAGGCTCTGTCAGGAGAAACTGAGGAGGTTTTCAGGTCCTTTGTCCTGATCACGGTGAGCTGGAGGGGCTAATGGAAACCCGAGGTGATGTACATAGCCCTGTAAGCCATGCTCCAAGGAAAGAAGGGACACAGAATGTGTTCATGGCCCACGGACCCTGTGAGGGAGGAAGGCTGCTTGTAAATACTCCGCTGTGTATGAGCTCTGGGGAAGACCACCCAGGAAACCAATGCAGGGCTGGCAGTGCAACTGCAAGAGGGTTGGGATAAGTCAGGGAAGGATGTGCAAAATGCGAAAATAAGACCCTGAATTCATTGACTCTCATGTGATGGGGAGGGTTGGTGGAATGGAAAATGAGGAGAGAGCACAGGGAAAATCAACACCTGCAATTTCATGTACTTTAAGAGTGTAAGGAAATAATAAGTAATTCTGTTTCTCTGCCAAATGAAAGCAACTCAAAAAGACTGAACGGCAATGTGATAGTCTCTTCTCATGATTATTTTCACAGAAGGGATACAGCATTATGTGTGTTTAACAATATGCATTAGTGCTGACAGAATGAATTGCTGCGTAGGGCTGAGAAAGGTTGGGGAGATTAAAGTGCATTCATCAGGGAAAGCTAGACCTGCAGAGAAAGGAAAAATGGAAATAAATCAAACCGGGTAGTTTCCGGAGCACACAGGATGTCTATCACTAACTGCTAGGATGCTTTGGCTCTTAAAATTTCTCCTGATATCTGCAATTAGGGACTTCATTCAGTTGCTGCTGTTATTACCTGTCCCTTTTAATTGTTCTAATTGTTTTAATTCTGCCATGAGCTACACTATAATTTGAACACATTTATTGCAATCTAGCAGATGGCATAGTATGCTATGGCACCTGGAGAGAAACAATGTATTTCTCCCTAAAAAATATCTATTAACTCCCAGCTCTTTAGATTAATTTCCATCAGTTCATGGAACTTCTGTAACCCTATGGAAACTGAGAGCTGAGATAGAGCTGGACGAAATTTTCTGTCTGGTTGTCCCACCACTGGCCAGAGAGCAGGAGGGGACAGCTCGTGATGCAGTCCCACCACTCAGGCACTCACAAATCCCAAGGCTGGCTCTGCCAGCTGCTGACTTGTAACCCATGTCCTGGTTAGGAGAACAAAACCATCCTTCCTTTTCCAGTTCTTGTGGTCCCCAACCACATCGTTTCCATCATCATTCTTATTATACGCATGAAGGAATCTGGTGGTTTTTCTAATATCTGTGTATATTTTTCAGTTATTACATAAACAGGGCTTTTCCAGTGAACTGTGGTTAAGGCCTCCTGCTGGCTCATAGATCAATCTTTTCCCACACGGATGTATAATTAGGTGAAATGAGAAGCCAATGCTGGGTGATCAGCTTTTCTTTTCAGCCTGCTTTTGGTTCAGTCCCAGCTACAAGCTCACTCTGGTAAGTGCTCAGCTCCTTGCTGCAGCTCACTTTCCTGCTCTATGGGTCACTGGCTCGTGCTCGTCAGCTGAGTCAAGGTGTAGGAATGGTTAGCAAAGGCTGCCAGCGGGGCTAGGAGGAAAAACACTTGGGCTTAAGCTCTACAACAAGTGGCAAAGTGGTTGAGCTCAGACGGTCTGGTTTATTTCTTGTCCTCAAATAGAAGTTTTCACTGTAGTCTCAGCAGCTGCACTTTCCTTTTTTAACATTCTTCATCAAGGTTTGAGTCTCTGTTGTTCTGAAACAGAACTGACTTGGGCAAGCGCGTGATGAGATTGGGGAAGAGCCTCCCTTCACCAAAAATCAAATAATAACTTGAGGGTAAAGAAAAACTATTTCTGGGATTCCCATGCTTCACTGCCCTTTCCTGGCAGAATACTTGCTTCTACTGTCGATATTGCTTCCTTCTGATCAGCACCTCGTTCTGCTCTTCCCTGTGCAATATGCAGGGACAGGGACGTCATCGTATGCCTCACACTTTCTTTCCATGGTTTTGTTCTCAATTAAAGGTTATGGAAATAAAGCAGACAAAGAACAAAGTTCTTCAAAGATTGGCAAAAGACTGTCAGTGTCATTTTTCAGCTGGGCGGGATTTTTGTGAAGCAGTTGTGACAAGGCTCATTCCTCAAAATACTCTTCATAACAGGGCGAAGGCTCTTCTATTTCACATATAATCCATCTCTAGTGATTTGTCTTTCTCCTCTGCAAAGAGAACACTTACTTTCAGACAAGCCTTGATGAATCTTATCTTGTGTAGCATCAACAAATAAACCCATGGCTTTTTCAGCTAAAACACAGAAGTCCTTATCCCATATGCTGAAAATCTGGTAAATTCATAATTTTTCCAGGCTCACATTCTCTGTTATTTGGGAGCAGTTACACACACACATACCAGTGGCTTACACAAATGCAACAAAATTATTGAAACATGATTCCCATTCATCAGGAATTATAGATATTTCCCTGATTTTGGTATGGGAGCATGGTTTACAGTGGGCAGAGACTGCGTACTCATAAGAGAATTCATAAACTGTACATTCATCTTCCTGACTGGCATGATGCTGTTAAAACTGAACACATAATACAGCCAAAAGACCTTCCCTTAGCTTGCAGAGCATAAATTATGTGTAGATGGTCTGCTCATGTGTTTATACAGTGTTTTGCAAATGCAGCATTTGTGCCAATAAGTTATATTGCTCCAAAGTTAATGCAAGTATTTACAGATCTTGCTGGGTTATTGCCTTTGGAAAGTCAGGTACTTCCCAATGGCAATCTGGTTTGGCTGTAAAGAATGCATGGAAAGTTCTGTTATCCCAGAGTCAGTAAGCAACAAGAGGGGCCAGTTTTCTTTTTTTACAGAGAGTAGCTGCTCTAAAAGAAGCCTCTTCTGGCCTTTTCCTCCATGTCACACTCTCATTGCTTGTCTGCCTTTCTGATCCTGGCTATTTCTACTGTATGGACATGGTTTTTGAACATACATGGTTCCAGAAGTCAATGCCAATGCTTGCCCTGTGAAAGGGCTTCTTCCACCAGCAATATTTTGCACTTGTTGAGAGCTTGTTTTCATCCTGACAAGTGCTTCTCAGAGTAGAAAAGCAGAAATATGCTCAGGATCTGATCAATGTCATCAGACAGTAAAACAAAAAAATTGTTGGATAAGTGAAGCAGTGCTTTTTTCCATGCTGTTATGATCTGTAGGTGGATACATATGCTTGCTAATTATACTTAAGGATCAAATCTGAAGGGAAACAATATGAAGTAGAAAAATCATTTGGCAGGAGTCAGCCCAATAATAAGTAGCAATAACAACAGTAATACATAACATGTATGTCAATTATTAGTAATTGACATTGCCACCTTATTATTCAAAGTTGGCTTTAATTAACTGCACTTTCTCTTCCGCTCTTGCATATTGCTCAAAGTAAATTGGTGGTACTTCATATCTGCTGTTCCTGTTCCTTCTGTTTGCTTTATCATTTCCTTTTTCTTTCTGTGCCACTGCCTTCTCCTTGTGCCAGGCCCTAATCTGAACTTTATTAATCATTCTTTTTTCCTGCCATACAATACAACAGTCTTGAACTTGGAAATTTCAACTCACAAACCTCTGCTGCTTTTTTTCAGTGTGGTGAGTTCTCTCCTTTGCCTTTTCAGTGTTAAGTCTTCAGTAGTGTCCTTTCAGATGAATCCCTGAGATATGTTGCCTGTTTTCCTGTTATCTCACATGTAGACTTTACTTTGAATTCTTCATATTCTTTTCCACTGTCTTCATCTACATCTACAGCTCTATTCTTACTCCCAATGTACTTCAATTCTCATCCCATTACTGTTATGGTACAAAAAAAAATAATATGATGGCCACATAAATCAGTAGTCTGATTCAGTTTGGTGTCACGAGGTTCTTCAGTACACTTGTGAAAACCCACTTTTCTGATAAAACATTCTTTGTAGTTAATTTTTTTAAGAACACCTGGAGAACATAGGGCTTTTCTCTCCTGCTAAAGCCTGCAGCTGTGACAACTGTTTATTTTTTTACCTTTCTTTTCAATTCCATTCCAATTTCACAATTTTGTAATCTAGAGCATATTCAGAAAGATAACATTATCCTGTTTCCATTCTGTTTGCTCAAGCCAGGAATCTGATATGCCACAATGTGTATTTTTTTCTATTCTTATTTGCCAAGAATCCCAAAGGAACCAGTTTATCTCAACACACTGCTCAAAGGCAAGAGAGAAATGAAAGCACCAAGAGTAAGAAACGTCAAGGTTTTATGCTGGCTTTATCCTTCTCCTAAGTGAGGCCAGACTGCAGGGAGAGCTGGTAACAACTTACGGGGAGCTAATCACACAGCGTTAAGTCAGCACTTTGCTCATTGACTGAGACTGTTCTGCTCACAGAGTACTGTTGCTACCACTGTGCACCTTGCCCTCTTTCAAAGAACATGACTGGAAGATAGTTCTCGAAGTCTCTGCACCAGCGCTGCATAAAGCTTGAAGAACATAAAAGCTTGTCACCTTTACAACCCCTCTTGGCTTGGAGAAAACCATGTACCATCAAGCAATCGTTTCACGATGAGCAGTAGATTTTATACCGTTACCACTTCTGTTGGCAACATTACTCCAAACTCTCCTCTCTGATCAATCTTTTTTAAGAAGATTTCTGGGGCCTTGCTACATCTCATACACAGAGATGCAATTTACAGTTCTGCAGAAGGAAGACTGTATTCCAGCTAAATTTTATTTGGTAGAATTACAGCCTTTTTTTTTTTTAAATATGTGTTGCAGTAACTTTCTTAAGCTTGCTGGAAAGAAACCCGCAGGCTATTTGTATTAACCTTCAGGCTGCTTGTCTTTGGACCTCATAAACTGAGCTCACTCTTCAGCTTCCCTTGATCCACAGCAGCCTCTTGCTCTTTTCATTTAGACACTGTTTGTATGCATTGCTTTCTCTTTGCTTCTTCTTGGTGGAAGCTGGGGAATGGTCAATAACAGAAACCTAGTAGTAACCAGATGCCAAATTCATGCAAATGGCTCAAAGCCCTCCAGCCTTGTGCATTGAGTTTACAGTGCACCTCTTCAGAGGCTTACGATAGCTGAAACAAAGAATAGCCTAAAAGTTTCTACAACCCATACTTCATTCCTTACTCTAGATAACATAAAATTAAGTCACCATTTACACAAAGTATAAGACTAGACGCCACCTTTTTTGTCACACTCCTTGGTCTTTTCTAAGTTCAAGTCAGATTCCTCTATGTGTTGTGCACCTTTCCTCTGCAAACATATCCATCTGTCAGGCCCTGAGTCTCTCTACCTTTCCCAGAGCTGGGAAAGTTTTGGGCACGGCCCCACTCCTTCAAAGGCTTACAGCCTTGTCATGCTCCGGCCTGCTCTGTCAATGAGCTCTCCTGAGCAGCCCCAGCCCAAGCTTGTGTCCAGACTTTTAGTTTAGGGAAGGGGTGGAAACAAATCTGAAATTTCCAAAGAGACATAGCAAAATCGAGCCTAAGAGGTTGAAATCTAGAAGGAACAAACAAAGCAATCATAGAATCATAGAATAGTTCGGGTTGGAAGGGACCTTTAAAGGTCATGTAGTCCAACCCCCCTGTAAGGAGCAGAGACATCTTCAACTAGGTCATGTTGCCCAGAGCCCCGTCCAACCTGACCTTGAATATTTCCAGGGATAAGGCATCTACCACCTGTCTGGGCAACCCGTTCCAGTGTTTCACCACCCTAGTAAAAAATTTCTTCCTTATATGTTAGTCTTCTTATATCTTATCTCTTTTAGTTTAAAATCATTACCTGTTGTCTTATCACTACATACCCTTGTAAAAAGCCCCTCTCCAGCTTTCTTCTAAGCCCCCTTTAAGTACTGAAAGGCTGCAATAAGATGTCCCTGCAGCCTTCTCTTCAGGCTGAAAAATCCCAACTCTCTCAGCCTTTCCTCATAGGAGAGGTGTTCCAGCCCTCTGATTATTTTTGTGGCCCTGCTCTGGCCCGGTCCAACATGTCCATGTCTTTCCTGTGTTGAGGGCTCCAGAGCTGGATGCAGGACTCCACTTAGGGTCTCGCCAGAGCAGAGCAGAGGGGCAGAATCCTCTCCCTCGACCTGCTGGCCATGCTTCTTGTGATACAGCCCAGGATACGGGGTCATGTCCAGCTTTTCAAGCAACAGCCCCCCCCCCC
>Ga0065711_1030083_pt1 | contig 33777 bp, 17 predicted proteins | sample Hoacrofraction12_FD_59098 | JGI IMG/M metagenome (GOLD analysis project Ga0065711, IMG submission 59098) | Hoatzin crop microbial communities from Cojedes, Venezuela - Epithelial fraction 12 v2 (version 2) | ecosystem: Host-associated > Birds > Digestive system > Esophagus > Crop | place...
TTTTTTTTTTTTTTCCCCCCCCCCCCCCCCCCAGGAAACTGTCTTCCAAGAGCTTAGCCAAACGTATCTTCTGGGTACAAAGACTGAAGCCACTGAAGCAGAGAAAATTCAGCAATGCATCTGCTACAAAAAAAATGATGCCAGGGAGATTTTTTTTCTCCTTATCTGACTTCAGTTTTACATCTTCTAATGCATCTTAGGCATGAGTGCATCCTCTCCGGCCAAGGAGATGTAGGGGAAGCATCTAGAAGATTATGTTCTTTAAAAACAAAATATGGAATCCCTTATGGAAGTATCAGTTTTCTTGTGACTGCGGTTTTCTGGGGAGAACATTGTTCGCTGTAGCAGCTAAATTCCTCCTCTAAGACTGATGCAAAGTGCTCCTACTTCTCTCTTAAGAAAAATCCAACAAAAAAACTGCTGCTGGAAATTAAGGTCCAGGTTTACACAGAGTCCTTGCATTCACGCAAGGACATTATGCTATGTGAGATACCTCTCCCACGGACAATTTGGAGAGGTTTCTTTGTCTTAGCTTTCCTTGCTGATTTTACCAACAGCGTGAGATCAGGCCTACTTCTCCTCACCAGGCACTGCGAACGATACTTTTTGTGGTCAAAGCAACATGGAGTGTTGGTTTTCTCCCTGTAAGTTTTTGATTTATGGCCATACTCTTTCAGACAACATGGGCCAGTACTTGTTATCCTCCGTCTTCACAGATAAGTAGAGAACTCCAGCTTTCAGGCCAGTCATCTGCTTCTTTTGATGAGAAATAGATTCATATGAAAAAAAGATTACACTGAAAAATGGAGATGGATTTTCTGTTTTATTAGCAGTCAGCCTAAGACTTGTGAGCCACTTTAGAAAGTTATGGAACTACAGAGATTTTTAAGAACATGCCAATAGAAGCTAGAATTTAAAAATAAATGCTCTGCCTAGTCTGGGCACAATCCTCAAGTGATGTAACCAATGCAGCTTCACTGAAGTCAGCATGGTTATGTCAGCTTTGCTGAATTGCTTCAAAACAAGTCTTTTTAGAAAACATTTGACTTCAGTAATGTTAAATTCACTTTGAACTACACCATACCAATCACACTGTTTTGCTCGAGGAATAGCAGAACTTAGAAATATCCACCAGGCAAACAAATGTCTTCATAAAGTAAAAGATGCCTCCCTGCCACTCCACTCCTCAACTGTAGTGACAAGGCTGAGATGAGAACCACCACCGGATGCTCTTAGTGTGGCAGACACTTTCTGAGGCTGGGGGGAGGCATGGACTTCTCAGCCTGGGTGAAGAAGAGCAGTGACAGGTGATCTGGTTTCTTTTGGACCTTTCTCCCAACCACAAAGCAAAGGGAGAACAGGAAACAGGGCTATTTCTGTGTTGCTGCCATAGGTTAGACTGTTAAGGGAAGGCTTGACTCTCAGTCCTGTCCCTCATAAAGGCATCAGTGGAAATGGAGGCAAGCACCATTTCAGCTACAGCTGCTGCTAATTTGAAATGCCTTCCTAACATGTGGTAAATCATGTGAAGTCACCAGCTGAGAAATAAGGAAATAATTTTTCCCCAGGGCATATATCTGACAGAGATTCTGGCAGATCTTTTTTTTTCCCAACTGTTCTCACAACCCTAGAAACCTGTTCTGAAATTAACATAGGTTTGAAAATACGACAATTTCCTCAAATGCACAAAGTGAATGCGGAGCTTAAGATGATTTCAGCTATCTGAAACTGTTATAGATCTGCTACTGATCTGCTAATCAGTGCCCAGCGACCAGAAAAGGGGCAACGGGCACAAGTTGAGGCATAAGAAGTTACATCTGAACATGAGGAAGAAATTCCTTACTCTGAGGGTGACGGAGCAGTAGAACTGCCCAGAGGGGTTGTGGATTCTCCTTCTCTGGAGATATTCAAAACCCACCTGGACGCGGTCCTGTGCTGCCTGCTCTAGGTGACCCTGGTTCGGCAGGGGGGTTGGGCTAGGTGATCCCCAGAGGTCCCTTCCAACCCCTACCAGTCTGTGATTCTGTGATACAGACCTGGGGACCCCTTAACTGTGCCATCATCCCCTTCATGGGAGGAAGTGAGAGTCTCTTTGGAAGCTGGATAAATTCCAAACATTAGGTAGAAGACTCTGGGTAACAGTAACTTGACAATTTAACACCTGACTGTACTCAGATGAACATTTGGTGCTTTGACAGAAAAGCAGGCCTTCCTGACAAAAACAATAGATGTGCAGCTTTACCCTTAAAATCCGTGCTGGAATCTGTATGTTCTGATCAAATAATGTTCCAACGGCACCACAAAGCTCACAAGATATAATAGACAAAACTTCTTGCTATAAATTACAATAAGACAACCCTGCTTGGAGTTTTTAGAGTCTTCAAGCAAAGCCTTGTTCCATCAGAAGGAATATTTCACAGGCACATATCTTGAGGACTGCCCTTCTTCCAATAGCAGAGCCCTAGTTTGATCCTGGTGTGCAAACTCATTTATTAGGCACAAAACTGGAAACCGTACTTTGGTTTCTTCGGAGTTCTGTTTAGATTGTCCCTATTATATTATGAAGCAGCTAAGAAGACTATTTGAAATATGAAAGAACAAAAATGGCAACCTTTTGCAGAGGCTTTATTTGAGCTGAGCATTGGTTTCTGGTGAACGTGACAGTCTGTGCTAGAGCAGCGCCCGGCCAGTGCACTCAGTAACACGAACAACCTTATCCTTTACACGCGTCTTCAGCGATCCCGTAAACTCGGCGTGCACGAAGGGAGCACGGTGGGTCACATGCAAGCCTGTCAAGCAGATGGCAGTGGGCTACCAGCCTTGGAAAGGTTTACTTGCCTGACTGCAAATCTCTCTGGTGAACTGCTTGCTGTGGCTCTGTTTAATTCTTAATCTTTGCTTCTCTGTCTAATTCCTAGCTGCTTTAGAAACCCGCTGTAACACAGCAGTTAAAAAAATATCCACATGTACTGTCGGGCCTCCCCAAAGAGCACCGATTTGACACGTAGGCCGTGACAGCTGGGCTCGGACTACTAAGAAATCTAATCCAGGGTTTCCATCATCTCAGTTGTTGCCTTTCTTTCATTACAGTTTGACTCAGCCCCTAATGGATTCAGCTTTATAAAATCAGAAGAAGAGGAAAAGAAAGCAATTTATTCATGTTTCACTAGAGCTCACAGAAGACATGAAATTTCTCTAAAAATGCAAATTATTTTGTGCCACACAAGTGAGACTGGGCAGCTAAAGCTCTTAGAGGAAGGCTCTTTCCCAGGGCTAATGTTTTTATACCCAGTGATTGAATAAATTGATCCCTTTATTATCACATCTCTTTTAGTCTCCTTTTTCTTCAGAAGAATGTAACCAAAGGTACCAAAGCACCCTTTTTAATTCTAAGAACACTGATTATGCGTGTTAATTTTGTTTTTAATCCTAGATATATAAAAATAAACACCATAGACATGCGTAGCAGAAATCAATATCTCTTAAGCATCAAGTTGGTAAAACAAGGATTTAGTAAGAATCTAAGATGTAAAAGACTAATGTACAAACTAAGCCCTTATTTATGTAATGTGCCTTTATACAAGCTCAATATAAACCTGAAAGAAACTATTTCAGGAGAGCAGAAATTGTTTACTTGCACTGCATCAAAAATGACCCCACAAGACCTCCTTTACTGAGATAGCCCAGATATTTAATGTGAACATATGTTTTTAAAGGATTTCTTGTCTTATGTCCAGTCATTCTTGTTAATTCATGGGACAGCATACTGCAGATGTGCTCTTTTTTATGTTACATAAAGCAAAAATTACATTTAACAAGTGTAAGGTTGGTCATAAAAAATAAATAAAAATAGACTCTTAAAAGCTGGGAAATCACAAAGTGAAGCTATCAGTCATTCTTATTGAGAAGGGTGAGGACAATGTGAAATAAAACTTGCACATCTATGAACAGACATTCCTAAAATGCCAGCACTTGGCTGTTATTTCACGCTCTCTATAGGTTGCTTTCACTGGCCTAATATTTCTTCCTTTAGGGTAAGCTGCAATGCACATTTTCACTAGATGCCTTTTCTAGTCACTGACTTAAATTTTAATAGTAATTAAATTAAAAATTTTGAACCTATCTGCAAGTTGTGTACTTGAAAGAACAGAAAGGGAGTGAGGTCAGATTTCCTTTTATCAACACATAGAGGACAGACAGAAAAGTTGTTCCCAGGGACCACTCATCACCATTTGACACTACCAAAAATTGTTTTGTCACCTCAACAAGATGGGTGGAGTCCACAATAAGTCAACAGTGAGACTTTGACACGGTTTGAATCTTTCCCAAAAGTGGGCATTTCTGGAATAACACAATCCCAGAACCAGCCCTTACTTGGAAACTGTTTTTCTTTGAAAGTTCCACAAGGATTAAGTCTAAGTTTAGATCTTTGTAACACCTGGGGGTACAGCTGTGAAACAAAGATCAGATTAGACCGCACCAAATGCCAGCAACATGCGAATGACTTGCACAGACCAAGAGACTTTGATTTCAAGCACAACCAAATGCTCACTTTGATGTGTTATTTATGTTATTGATAATATTACCTGATTCAGACCAGAATGACTCCATCATGGAGGCACATCTACACTTAGCTAAAACACTTCTGAGTTTTGGTCAGTCTTTCTTACTATTCATTATTCTAGATGTCTAAGTTAAATTCAGAGAGAGGAATCATTCTGTGGTCTTCTAGGACGTTGTTAGTTGAGAGATCGCTAAGTAAATTCACCTATAGCAGAAGTATAGACGTCTCAAACACACATCTCTGATATATTTACATTTACATTATTGTTTGTAATGGCAAAAAAAGCTTCACAATTAATAATTATTTGAAAAGTCAAGGTTCATATTAAATTGTTTTTCCCATTTTATAGTAAAAACATGTCTCAGAGAGCAATATTTATAACTCAGTTCCGTGGAAACTTTTAAGTAATGCTGTACCAAAACAGAGTATTTTATTATAACTTATTCTGAAGTTTAACTACATACACACACACACAAAGGATTTACCAACAAATAAAGACAGCTACTGGCATTTTAAAATTAGTTTTAATAGTGAAGCTGGAATTATGAAACAGTAGAGGTTTATTTTGAAGAGTTCTAAATCTGTTTATGGACAACTAAATTTGTTAAGACAGTGCTAATTATTTTGTATGTAATACATTTGCTAAGGAAATACCTATTCACAGAAAGCAAGGGTAAACAAACAACTTAGTGTGAGCTGCATCACTGCCAAATTAGTGGTTCAGGTCTGGACTGAATTCTGACTTTTTAAAACTTTACAAGTCTCTTCATTAACCACTGGGGGGATTAGTACTAAATGGTTGTAATTTTAATAATCTGAACGGAATTCTTCCATTAACAGCAACTGAAGGCTGGTGATTCTAATGAAACATTTTTTGCACAGCGAGATTTTTTCTGTAAAATGTTAGGTCAAGGTTTTTACCTCACGCTCAAGTCACCAAGGGAATTAAAAATCTTAAAACTATATTTGTATTCCATCTCTCCCCAGCTATACTAAGATTATGGTTAAACCTTGCTTCTAAAGATGTTAAAAAAAAAAAAAAAGAGAGGGGGGAGCGAGAAATGAAAAATAGTCTTAAAACAGACCATAAAGAACTATTTTGAATATAAGGGAGCTATGAAGGGAATCATAAGCTACCCTCCCAAAACTGAATCACTGAATCAGGCATCAAGGAGTGCCTGAGAATCTCGGGTATTAATTTTTTCACTTTACAAGCTTGAATCAACACCCTCTGAATTTTTAGGATCATAGTCCAACTGTAGCATTCATATAATATAATCTTGTTCACTGAAGTATTAAATGCTACCTTAACAGAAATCCCTAATGCCTTATTTTTAGGGTTTCTTCAAAACTTCACTACTTTCAGTTCCTGGCCTAAACCTACCAATGAGCCTGTTCATAAAAAATAAGTCTCTTCTGGTGTCAACATTATCCTTTAAATTAAAAGGTCTTCTAACCTGTTGTTTATTCATCTGTGTGTGTCTATGCACTCTGCTAACTACGGTGGGACTTGGAACATGCACTAATATTTCACTGTATGCAGAGCTCTCACCAGCAAGCTTAAAAAGATATCTGTCTGGATTTTTCTTTTTTTTGTATTGCAATTTGATGCTACTTAACTAACTTGAAAGCAAAGAGGCCTTATATCTGCATACAAGGTCTTCATACAAAATGGTTATATAATATCAACCTAAGGTTACATTTTTACCTACATACTTTTATGCATTGTTCTTTTGAATGTAGGTCTTGACTATGTAAAGAAATTAAATTGAAAACCCAGCACACATCATACACTAGTCAGAAAACGTAATTTAGTAAAAATGTAATATCCCAGCTTTAAAGATAACTTTCAGAAGCTCAACATACCACAAAGCACACACCACAGCTGAAATTTTCAAGTTGGCAAGTTTCAGGATTCCTTTACAAACAGATCAGCCAAAAACACCCAACAACAACACACAAAAGAAAAAAAAAAAGAGTAAAGGATCACAAATTCAATTTTTAATTTATTTCAAATCTCTGTCCCCCCCTTCTTTGGGTGGCCAGGCAAAACTCCTACAATCTTTCCATTCTTGAGTGCTGATTTTTTCTATTGTTTCACTACATTTATGCATTCCAAATTCTTTCTCTCTCTCCCCTTCTCAAGTACCCAAAGACTTCTAGGATAGATTCACTGAACTATTCCCTCCATTGTTTCCCCAAAGAGGCTAAAAGTTTTTCTCCATTGACTGATCAATAACTAATGCAGTAGTATTTGCCCAAGTAGGCAGACAACTTAAAGCAATGTCCCTTGAGGAGTAAGCTGCTTCTTCCACTCCCAATCTGATTAGGATGTTGTCTCTAAATTCAAATGATGACACTTTACTATCAAGCCAAACTTCATCTCTGATTATTTAACCAGTGCTGTAAGAAAAGAACTAGGAGTGAAGCCCCTGGGAGGAAAGAAATGCAGGGAAAAGATGGAAGAAAACCCTGAAGACAGCAAAAATGTGAAAAGAAGGATGAAGGAAGAAAGAAATGGCGGAAATGGTCTTGAACAATATGGCATTTTTTTTTCAAATGACTAATAAGACAATACAGTCAAGAAACAGTAAGTTACTAGAAGTTTGGTTAGCACATAATGTTGTATTCTGACACCGATTACTGTGGAAGCTTCCCCTGGACTTTTCAACATGCGAGAAGGCAGGCACAGATGTGTCTAACATACAGCTCTTAATTAAAAGCAGAATCAGGGCTTCTGTAGTCCGACATGCCTGTGAGAAATTCCCTTGGATAGCATAGGACAATGTAGCTGTTTTGCAGTCACCCTGTATCCTGCTCATTTGCTGCTGACGCACAAAACTGCTCACTGCTACAACCCAAGAACATCAACTTGACACCCTCACTGCACCTACAAATAGCTGATGACTACCCATTTTTAAACTGAACTCTAATGTTAACTTTCATGATGTCAAGATATTGGAAACAATTTTCTAAAATAGAAAAGCTGAAAGATTGCAGGGTACAGGTGTAAAAAAACAAGTTACTCCGCTGCTTGACGAGGACCGCACAAAGATAACAGAGTACAGATTCCAGGTACCTCAGCTTCACACATTTTATTGTTTAACCTTTTGTATTTGTGCCCTTACAATAAAATAGTGTGAAAAAAGCATAATTGCATGCTTCTTTTATTTTTTTTTCCAGAAACACACACACAAAAGGAGTTAAAAGAGAACTCAGGGAATAAAAGGTAACAGCAGAACGGTCAAATGTATTCTCGGGAATGGTGGTCACTAACGAAGACCTCCAGCAGGGATCTACATCAGTATCTTTATTTTCTAGGTAAGAGTGACAGGAAGAGTCCCAAATTGAAACACCATTGGAGGAGGACTAGAACATGAATTAGAGAAATGAATTGGGCAAGAAAGTGGTATTTGCTCCTGAGGTTTAAAGGACACGTACATAGGTATTATGTACATGCTTAAATCAGCCTCAATACCAGAATAATATGAACTACTAAACAAGATCTTAATTTAAAAACAAGACTGTTCCATGGAAGGAGAGACCAGTAAAACTCTGACTTCCATACTAGGCAAGTTAGCTACAACTCTAGTAAAGGATATAGTGATAGATAAGCAAATTAAAATGTTATAATGAGGAAAAGAAATCAAGACAACTTTTGTAGAAGTCTCTTGAGATTACTGTTCTTTTGAGGAATGCAAGAGGTTCTGGATGAATATTACCTGGTTGATTAGATTCCCAGAACGCTTCAGGTATCTTCTCCAAATTAATAACTAAAGGTAGAAAATAAAGGTAATGATAGATGATTGATTTTCACTACAAAGACAGATCCATAATGAATTCAACAGGCATCTAAGGCAGAATTTGTACAGTTAAATATTAAAAAAAAACCCAAACTACAAAATGTTAGTGAATAGTGAAGTGACAGAATCTACTGCTGATGTAAAATTACACAGGGTAATCAAAATAAAAAATTTAAAGAACTTAAAAAAGATGTGACTGGGCAACAAAGCATCAGATAAAATTCAGTGTTGATAAATGCAGATTAAGGCACATGTGGAACACAGTCTTTTGTGCACAGGGAGATTGCAAGTTTCAGCTTGATAGAAAGACGACTGATAGTGGGATATAAAGAGATGTATGTATTTTCCTGAGTGCCTTGCAGAAAAGGAGTGAGAAATGATAACTGACTATTTGTCACAGAGCAAAAGTAGAAGTGCAACAACTGAAACTGCCAAACAACGGGCTAAGGACAGATTCAAGGAAGATATATTTTAGCTGTGAAATTCAGTGAGGTCTTTTGGCTGCCAAAGTTATGGAACAGTTAGAAATAGACTGTACAAGTGTAGGGAAGCCTATTAAATATAGTGAGATCTACATTCAACTTCTTCAGCAAGCCCCTAACTTGTAGGCTGCTGAAGATGTGGAGAGAATAGCAGACAGAGGTATTGCTTTTAAATTTCCTGTTCTTATATTTTTTCCTAATCTATTAGCCACTGCTAGACAGGTACCAGACTAGATAGACCTTTGATCTGGCTTAGTACAGTCATTTTTTCAGTATATCATGTTACTATTAGAAAAGCATGATCCTAATTGTGGAGATTACAGAAGCGTTAACATAAGAAACCTACATTGGAACTCTCCCGATTGTTCGCTGTATGAAATCAGACTTAACTTACCTCTGCTAAACACTGTCCCAGGGTTTTCAGCACTCTCTAAATTTCATACTTTTGGCCACTAAAACTCATTCTATTAAAGGTGACATTTTCTGAGCATTAATGCCTGTTTGACTTCCATTCAAAAGCTACTAACAAATGATGGTTTGTGAGCACTGATCTTTCCAACATATCGAATGACCATTTTTACTTGCAAAAATATCACCAATTCTACCTGCCATGCTAACATAAAGGCATCCAGACTGTTTTTGTACAGTTTTTATCAACAACAGAGCATAATAGCATTGTCATAGAAAGACTGGACATTAAACTATTATCTCAACACTTTACCCAAGATCTAGATCCCTTGCTCTCTATATACTGAAATCGGGAGCACACTACTAGTTACTAAATAACCCAACCCAAGCTCTGATATTTAAAAACAGAAGCACCATTTCCTAGACTGAGTGGAGTTTACAGGCTAGTCTTCAGCTTGCAGATCATCTGCAGCAGCCCTGTGGGAGGACAGTTTTTATAAATAAAATATTTGTGAACAGCAGTAGTCACAGCATTATTACAAAGTCCAAAAAAAAATATCAAAGGGCACTGTTGCATCTGTTGAGTAACAAGTCTGCATTTATTTTCCCTGAACAGCTGTATACTTCTATACCACGCCCATAAAAAAAATAATTTTTTAAGGTAGTTTAAAATACAATGCAGGATGTATTTTTTTAAAAACTAGCGCTATTACTTCTGTGTGCACATGGAATTAATTTTACCTACTAAATTAGTTATGGTTGTTACTATTATTATACTGCTCTCGCTCAGCCTCTCTCCTTTCTGGCAGTGTCCTAAAGCAATTGTGGCAGGACCATGGAGACAGGTGATGGGTAAAGACTGCAGGAAAATGAATAAAGCACTAGTCTGTATAATCTTTTAATTGAGTGTCTGTTAACAGCTGGAAAGTTGACAATGTGCACGTACCTTCATGCTTTCAATCATGATATATCTATTGTCCTCTTCTGTGAGGGACTTTGATCCACTAAGGAAGCATTGGTCTATGAGGCCATGGAAAATAGTCCACAAAGAATGTTTTTAATGGAAATGTTGTGAAGACTGTACAGTAGTTTGCAAGACATCTTGAGGTTTGTTCAGATAACTTGGGAACCACCTTGACTCTCTGTTTGGGTGGAATAAGCCTGATTCCTAAGTGTTTATTGTGGAAGTGGAGAGGACTTAAGTAGGTATGGGCTTCATGTTTTTTCTGATAAGCAAAATGGTAAGGACTTCAGAATTTGGGTTATAATATGGCAATGAAAAAACCTTCTTCCTACAGTACTCTTTCTAGTATTGAACAGACTCAATTTATGAAAAAAACACGTGTTTGAATGGAAATGCTGAATAATTATTGGGTAATATGTTTATAATACATTTATCATTTACATTGAAAAAAAGGTGATAGATTAGAAACCTGCATAAAGGTATGAAAACAAGTTCATCAACATACATCACAGTGCAAAGTATGTGCCACCAATGAGTCTCCCAGACACAGAGGCAGTAATATAATGTGATACGCAATCTTAGTTCTTTGTAAATAGAGCATTACACAGAGTTAATTAATGTGAAAAGCATGGATGATCCAAGAGCACGCACTGGGATTAAATATTACCACCAGACCTGCACATCATTCAGTAAAAACTGGCAGGATTTTTAATGCTTTAAAATACTGTTACTGCATCACACTCCAGAATTTCAGAGATGCTATCACTAGGACCAATACAAATATCTGTATTAATCTTGCTGTTTTCTCCCACACAATGTCATTGGCTTCAATCAAAGACTGTAAAATACAGTCGAGCCTCGATTTTCCATGATCATCAAGCATAAATTTCATGCATGGCGGTAATTTATGACAAAATTTTACGGCAATCTCAAGGATTTTGTGTGACACATCATGCAAGTAGAAATTATTGAAAGCCAATAGATTTTCACACAGATTTGGGTCAGATTTTTGAAAGAATCTCTGGATCTCATGAAGTTAATCAGTACCAGTATTTAAAAAATTCTAAATTTTCTTCTGCTGTACTAATGTAAAAGTGTACAGTTTGGTTATTAATAGTTATCATCCACAACTGAGCATGACAGAATTGGCCCCAGAAGACTGGACATTAATCTCTTAAAATGATGTAATTTTTATTTTGCTTATTTATAGGAAATGCCTATCACAAACTCACAAAAAAGAATTGCCCCATTTTTGTGGTTAATGTGTATGCGAACAAGGCTATCCTTGCAGCTTCAATGATGTATTTTTATAAAACATAGTCACTGCTATGTCCTTTGTTATAGGAATCACAATATCTTTAGAACAAACCTATTCAATCAAGCTTCCAATGCAGATTTTGTTTCCTGCATACATTTCAGTCTTGAAACAGGAACTACACAGAACATTCCTGGATTACTATATTATCTGAGCTGGGGGTCAAAGTTGCCTTGTATTCCTTTGGGTAGGATGTGGGAGTTGGAGAAGACTTTAGCTGAGCATCATCCCTAAACAGTTTTGTTGTTGTTGTGTGGGGATTTTTTGGTTGTGTTTACTTTTTTTTTTTAAAAAAAAAGACTCGTGCCTGTTGTTCCCCTTTCACTTACTCTATCTTTGGTGTAGTATAGTATACATAATTTAAACAACCAGGGAATCTCTCTGGGCTCAAAACCACCTGCTGGCTTATATTAGCTAATTAATGGTGATTTATCCAAGTTACTAATTTGAGTGGAGCTTATTGCCTTTAGGAATTTTGAGAACGTTGTAAGAATTTTGATTATAATTATGCTTATTTGATGGGCAGTCTACTTAAAATACTTAAAAAATATATATTTGCCTGCCAGCTTATTTTTAACTGTGCCAGATGAACTTTGTGTTGTTTTCTATTTGCGATCATGTATTCAGGTAGTTTGTTTACTCTGCTACTCAATTTCATCTTTGTCTGGCTCCCTATCATTTTCTCTTTTATATTAGGGTTTATTTGCTTAGCTTTGAAACAATGACTGCTTGAAAAATAGTACTGATCTTGAACCTGCAGAGCTTAATCATTTTCACAAAAACTAATATAGCAGATTCATTTTAGCCAAACTTCTCTGTCATGCTGACCTGATTCCCAGGGCCTGAAAGTGTGAATTTAATGGTGGTACAATGTCTGAGGTAAGAATATAATAGAAACCTCTCAGCAGTGTATCTATTGGATCAGTGTAATTTCTTTTCTCTCTACTGGTCTCCATGTCTCTTAAGGCAATCTAGTCTGTCGACAGCACAGGAGGCTAGCCTTCTCCTTTACTGTGATCCCAATGCTACTTATACTAAACAAAGAATCAGCTCCCTAGATAAGCTATACAGTAGACATCCGTTAAACAGAGAGGAAAATTTCCTAGAGGAAAATTTACTCCATTAAAAAAATAATTATTTTGCTGTAAATTGAAGAGGATACTACTATGAGGTCTATCCTGAAGACCAGAAAACAAAGTTATTACAATTTGTCTGTATTACTATTGCTTTTCAACTTCGGCGATGAGGAAATTATTCTCTTAAACATTTTCAGGTACTAAAAAAGAGAATTATATACTACATTCTCTACAAAGTAATGACAACCTGGTGGTAGATATGTTGGCTTCCAGTACACATTTGTAGATAAAAATTCAACAGAACTAAAATAATTCACCAAACTGAAGCAACTGTTTCCAGTGTACTCATGCATGAGAAATTCTACTCTTTCTGGATCTACTATCATGCAAATACTCATACTGTGCAAATTCCTTCTACAGAAACTTGTGTGATAAAGGAAACTTAGGATGTGATCCAGCACAAGCATGCTCTCTCAGATTCTTGTTTATACAAAGCTTTCTGACAAAGCTTTGTCTACTACTGATGAGATGGGGAAAATTGCAGACAAGTTTCCTCAAAGTTTCAGTTAATTTTATAAGAGAAAGTATATAAAAGCTGTAATTCATAGAAAGCATCTTTAAAACTGGAGTACTACATTTAGGTATTTAATGTCACATCTTTGAGTGAAATCCAATAAGTGCAAGATAATTAAAAAACGGTCCTGGAATAACAGCTTTGGTTGGAATCAGAATCAACTGTACCTCAACCATTTTGGACAGACAATTTTCTGACACGCTCTTTCAAAACCTCCAAATATACACAGATTGCATTCTCTCCCTAGGCTTCTTATAAATAAAATGTATATTTCCATTGGGAGTTATGGGTAATCAACATCTCAGACTGCTTTAAATGTTTAGGTATGGCTTTCACTGCCTCCTTATAAACAGTCAATATTAAAGAGATCTCTCCTTAGGTTTCAGTAAGCTCTTTTCTTGAATAATGAAAGATTAAGAGAAGAATTAATGAATAACTGTGCTTTCCTGTGATTGTTTAAGAAGCAAGAAAAAAACAGAGAGGAAAATTGAGTTTTCAACATTTACAAAGCAAGTCAGTGGCAATGAGGGAAATAACTTGCTGTCTCACACTGCACTACCCTCAATGCCTTATCCTCTCCAGATATTAGTCTCTATGTGCTTTTCTGATAGTCTGAGTCCTTCCTGTGGTGTCAAATGTTGCTTAGTAGGAAAATCAGACTCCATCATTTTTGTCCAAGTTAGACTGCTCTTTATTGTTAGGCTTTTCCTCTCTGAACAGTGTTCAATGAAATAAAACAGAGAAATTCAGAGTAATTTTTTCACTGCTTATTCATTAAAAATGATCTTACTGTTAAGTAAAAAGGGAGACAAGGGACGGAGGTGTTACAGTTCACTTCTGCAGTTGAACTTGTCCAGCTACAGCATCGTAAATCTACAGAGCTTTTGTTGTCTTCTACAGCAAAATAACTAACACTACCGTTAGTTTTTTTCACTACAAATAACACACCTTTTTTGGCAGGGAAGACAAAGCCAACTCTCCCTCCAGTTTCTCTACAATCTTTGATCTCTTAATTCCCCTTTCTCTTTCCCCTTGATGCCCTGGTCTCTCTGATCTCTGTTCATCGCTACCATATATGTCTGTATAATCTCCCACTTGTAGTAACTTTAGGACAGCCAGAACCTCATTGTTCATTTCTGGCAGACACGCATTTCTTTGGAAATAAAAAGCTAGGCAATCTTGCAGTCTTTATTTTAGACCAGTTCATCAATGATGTTCTGTAGCACTTCTTGATTATGACAGCCCAAATCAATGAGCAGGTCAGTGAATCATGCCTACGAACACCAGACTTGCAAGATTTTATAATAATGAAAAAGATATAAAAGCAAATACAGGGTCTCTTTGTCACATCGTGCCATATTTAAAGTGTTGTCTGAATTAGCTCACTCAATTGCTTGTTGTGAACATGTGAGTTTTGCTTAATAAATTGATAACATACTGCTGAGTTTTAATGTTTGAGTAACTTCTTGATGTGTTTACTATGTGTCTAATAAAAAGGCTTAATTTTTTCAGTAACTAATTGATGAAAGGCATAAGTAGCTAAACTTGAAAAAACGTGAGATATATGAAGTGTTTCCCATTACCAAATACTAAAACAAGAAATACAAGTACAAGCTATAAACAACCTGCTGCACTCCACATTCTGAAAATTAATTTATTGCAATATATATTGGCATTGTGATATCTAGAAAATGTGTAATTATTGATAGTCCCTAATATTTTTATGCTACTCTCATTTCCTCCCCCACAAAAATGAATATGCTGACTAATCAAATTAAGTATTATTTAGCTGAAGGGCCACTGTTCCATGAAATGAAATGATCTTCATATCTCTAACTCCTTCACAACTGGTAAAAACAAATAGAGCTCAAATTCACATCTCTGAGAAAGGGATAAGCCAAACTGCCCATCTGTAGAATGTATTTTATTCAGGCTCTATTCACATTTAAAACATCTACGATTATTTGGGTTTGAACACACCATATTATTCAGAAGTTAACTATGCAGCTTTGGACTTCCTAATCATTATTTTTAAGATGACTTTCTTGTAAGAAAATACACTTTAACTCATAGGTACTGTCTTGTGCAATGTACTTATTAAAAACAGCACATCCCTGTAGCCCAGAGGGCTGACAGCCTCCTCCAAAGCTGTACTGCTGTTCTGAGCTAACCTCCAGGGGCTACTCGAGAGTGATGCAGCCTTCATTCCCTCCTACAGAATCTGAACATATTATACCTACAACAGTCTCAACCTCAGCTATCCCGAGAAATGCTATTCCTAAGGTGGCTACTGAACTTCACTTCTGGTAGAGAGGGAGTTTTGCTGAGCAGAGAAGAAAAAAAAAAATCACCTATCATTTTCAAAAAATTTAAAAAAATTTATGAAGGAATAAGAGCACAGATTCAGTGCAACTGAGGGCTTTTTTCCTCCTGCTCAGACACAGGTAACATTTGCTTCCGTTATATCACTCATCTGTGACTTTTTATCTCACATCATGAAAATATAACAAAGAAATAGAACTGCCAAACTCTGAGCCTTATGACTGAGACAGGGAATGCTTGCAGACAGCACTGAAGAACAAAACAGCACTGAACAAATTCAGTTCAAAAAGACTGATCATATCCTGAGGTACAGCTAGGGCTTTTTTGCTGTTGTCTGTTAAAAGTGGCATAAAATCTTTAGAGATTTTTTCCTCCAAAGATGATATTTCTCTAGTTTACTAGATACGCTGTTTTACTTTGTATGAATACCCTCTTTGACATTAAGTTCAGCCTTCAGGCTAGCATCGCTTATCTCCGTTTCCAAAAATCCTCATATTTGATCGTCACATTTATTAAGTCAGACTCTGAACCAACTTCCATCATTCTGCAGCCCTTTTCTCTTTCTCTTCTTCCTCCAAAATGTAAGCAAACAGTGTAAATGCTTGTAGGAAACTGGTGAAATTATAGACACAGTTTAACCATAAAGTACTGTACTCATTTTTTCAAATAGCCATCTGAATTTCAAATCTATAAATTTCTAGAGGCCAAAAGACATGGACAAATGCTCAAATATTTAATATTTTACAACATACCCTCCCCCTCCCCCTGATTTTCTGTTTGCTTAGTTTCTCTTCAAAAGCCTTGTTTTTTTGGGTTATAAGATCCCTTAATATTGAGTAGAGGGAGAAAACACTACAGCCCAAATAAAATTTCTGTCAAATTAATCTTCCTGGTTAGTCACCTACGCCTAAAGTTGAAAACCATGCCACATTAACATGGAAATATTTTTACATGGAAATATTTTTACATTGAAAAATACATTTAAATGAAAATCATACTATATCAGCAGACTCGGCAGCAAGAGAAACAACCTTATGAGCACATATAAAATGTTGAATGAGAAAAATGTATCTCTCTGTTGATACCAGTCAGTGGAAAGAAGCATTTCAGTTACAGCATGTGGTCATCTTTGGATGCTAATTACCAGAGGTTCTAGGACTCAAAAATGCATATACCAGAACATCTTACCTTCAAGTAGCTTTAAAACAGTAATTATACAGTGTGTTATCCGGAAAACAGGTCAAGGCAAGACTGACTTGCTCTTAGAGAAGCAGGAAATTTTCATAAAGTGAAGTAAGAACAAGAAAGTAGGAAATAACCTCCACCCCAGATTCTTACTTGCAAGCTACTTTTGATCCTAACGCTACTACTGGGAAGCTGCTCTCAATGCCTTTTAAACAAGATCTGTGTGCCATTCTCCAGAGCGATTTGCACTGGAGCCCCTCCCTGACAAATGTCCCAACTATACAGGGACGCCATATGCAGGTTTTCATAAATAACTCCCACACAAGGGTTAGGAGCTTCAGTATTCCTCACAATACTAGCACTTTGCACAAACATGTTTTAGAAAGCATTCAGTAATCACACCTCTCCCATATCGTGGAAGTTTTTCAGCATTTGCAGAAAAATCCCCATGTTCACCAATGTAGGCACACATACATGCAAGTACCTATAGCTCCCATTTTGTTTACAATCAAACCATTCATGTGAAAAAACCTGAGGAATATACTGAATTGCTGCTTGACACTCTAGCCTCCCACCCTTTCCAGCCAAAGTTGCCAACGTTAGCCCTTCAGTTCTAAGCAGAAAGGATGCTGAAGGCACTGTGTGCTGCTGCTGCTCTCTTCAGACAGACTTCTCGGTTTTTGGGCATGCAGCCCAAGGAATAGCATAGGGGAGGTGACAAATTTAGAATATGTATGTTCTCTTCACTTGAATATTTGCACGTGAAAACATCTGTACCTGAGGATAAAAAACCACACAAAACCAAAAAAATCCCACAAGTGCTGTGTAGTCAGCACGTTCATGAAAGTGCCATTAATAGCAGCTCAATAAGAGGCCATGTGCATGGCTTAAGCCCCAAGAGACGATGCTCTGGAAGGAAACACTGAGACAAAAGCTGAAAATGCAAAAGACTGCAATTACTACTTGTAGTCCTGGAAGCCCAGAGCCTGATAATGGGAAGACATGAAATAGTCCTGGGCTGGGAAGAAAGCAAAGGACACATAGTAATGCCTGTTTAAGCAGGGTGAAAATGCTAGTTTCTTATTCTAGCCAGAGAGAGGAGAATTGGGTAGTGGAAGGAGGGGAAGAGTATAAACTGCAGCTGTGAACTTTGCTCCCAAGAGGCAAAAGTGGATTTCACTCTCAGTCTTCATAGCCTTCTCTCACATTTAACCTGAATAAGAAGCCGATTCCAGGCTTCTCAACAATAGCTAAAACTGAGTATTGTTGCCCTAAGAATCTATAGGATGACAAAATTCAATATTTTGGTAGCCTTGAAATGGTTTGTGGAGGAGAAGAACAGAGATTAGAAGAGAATAAAGACTGGGTGAGCTTCCAGGAAGGAAAGGATGAGGGGATGAATTGGGGTAGGCAAGGAATATCTCTCTCTTACTATCCTTAAGTCAAGTAGTATTTTGGAAAACTATGGTATAAAAAATATCAACATCTTAAAGCTGATTTTGCAGATGGGAAAACTGAGGCATAAAGAAATGGAAAAATTTACCCAGCCCTTCTTAGCAGAAGACTGTCTATTTTCAAATCAAATGCAAGTTCCTTTATTCCCAGAAAATAATTTCTTTTTCTCTCTGCTAGGCCACAGGATTCTGTCATTGGCATTTCACAGCCTTATCTCCAGAATTACAGCACCTTGAGAATGCTGCTGTCTGTATTCTCTCTGTCATGAATGAACAAATATATATAAAAATCACCCTCATCATAACAGCAACTCATAACCCACTGAAACATGTGGCTACAATGGACATCACACAGTCCATTCCTCAAACTGTTCGGAAGTTTTTCCCAGTGGATAGTCAGAAGCATCCTTCCAGTAACTGCATTTTTCCGGCCCACTACTTTTAGTTCAACCTATCATGGACAAAGAGAAAAGATCATTATTTATTTTCTCCTCCCTTCAAATTCTACATATCTCAAATCTGCTATGGTGTCTTCCCTGGGTCTCTTCTCACTTGCCATGGCAGTTATCTCCCTTCATAACATTTCCTTCTCATCCCCCTTCCTGAGTTTTCCCTCCCCTTCTCCTTGCACTTTCTGAGACCACAGAACCCAGATGGTGCCCTCAATGTTGCCAGACCCTGGGGGAAATGTTTCTGTTATACCCACCTCTCAGTAGCTGTACTGAGAAACATCAGAAGCTCAAAATCTACCATTAAGTTAATCTGTTCTTTTGGTCATGATTTTTAGCACCTTTTCAACCATTCTGAACTTTCTCCAGCCTGTTTGCATACTTCATAAAGCATGATATCCAGAACTGCTAAGATACTAAGTTGAGACCTTATCAGTGTTGAGTACAGCAGAAGGATTACTTCACAAGTCATCATTTTTTAATACCCTAGTAAGATGTTTGCAGTTTTTACGACAGCTTAACACTGTTGATTCAGGTTCAGCTTGTGATTTACTGCAAGTCTAGATTTCTTTTTCCCCTCTCTACAGAACTGGTGCTTGCTCCCTTTTTGTAACTATGCACTTGATTATACACGCTCACACATACACACACTAATGCCGAGAACATTACAACATATGTCTCTCAATTTGTCAAGATCCTTTTGAATTGCAATACCATGAACCAGAATGCTTATGTTCCTTCCCTAGGAAGGTGTGTTATCTGCAAAAGTAATAAGCAAACTCTCTATTCCAGTCTCCAGATAAGGAATGAAAATACAAGACAGTACAGAATCAGATCCCTGTAGAAGCACATGCTAACCGGTCTTCTATTTCTAACAATAGCCACTGGTAGCTTTTGATAGTCAGATTTTTTTATAATCGTAATTCGCCCACCTGACAGTAGGTTCATCTTGTCCGTGCTTCCTTACCTGCCTATAAATGTTGCATATATTACTATGCCAAAACTTCGGACAGACTATATCACATATATATTCTCCTTCTTTTAACTTCTTTACCCAGAAGTCCTGTTGCCCTGGCTTGACACAATTAGTTTTGGCAAATCCACTTTGGCTGTCGCACATTTCCTTTTTTTTTTTCCCCAGGTATCTATTAAACATCTGATCGTGTGTTCTGGTATTTTTCCAAGCTGGGATCTTAAGCTGATCTATCTGAAATTCTCTGGTGGCTCCTCCTCTTCGCTCTTCTAAAAACAGGCATCAAGTTTGTCTTTTTCCACTACTCTGGAGCCTAACTTGACCTCCACGAGTTTTCAAAATTGGCTAATGACCTCGAGATTGTTCCAGACAGTTTTTAAAGTGTTGTAGGATGAAGTTTCTGAGGTCCATCTGATTTGAAGATCTAACTCCTTTAAGTACTCTCTAGCCTACTTTCTCCTGTTCTAGCCTTGGATCTTGCTTTTTCGTGGCAGACATAAACTCTGTTTGCCACATGATCCCAGCTGACCTTTTCAGTGAAGATTAAAGCAAAAAAAGCATTAAAGCACATTGGCCTCCCCTAGGTCATCTATTAAGACTTTCTCCCTTCTGTTGTATAGCAGACTAATACTCCCCTTGATCTTCCTGTGGCTAATAACTTACTAATAATTTGTTACCCTTGATGTCCCTTATTAACTGTATCTCTACCACAGTTACTCTTATTTTATACTTTATCAGGACATGAATCTTTCTCCTCTGCTACATGTTCTACCTTCTCCATCATACTTCATTCTGTGTGATTAAAAAAAAACAAAAATCAAACACTGGTATATTGGTACATAAAATGAGATGTTCTTTTTGTCTGCACCAACACATGCACTTCTGCCTGAAAAATGTCATGGTGTTACGAATTTTTCAGTATTAGCAGCAACAGAGGTGCCATATAAACAACGCTTTAACCGTTTATTGATGGGTGCTTTAACAATATCTGACTCTGCTAAAATCACAACTAGATGACTGGAAACTCATTGTTTTTTTTAAACTCCATGTTGCGCTATTGCCAATATTGGAGACTTGAGTTTAGGCATAAAAATTGGTGCTGACAAACAAATTCACTGGCAAGAAAATAATATCAAAATTAAACATATCTCAGCACTGGACTTTTGGCATGTTTCTCAGTACAGCTACTGAGAGGTGGGTATAACAGAAAAAGTTCCCCCAGGGCCTGGCAACAGTGAGGGCACCATCTGGGTTCTGTGGTCTCAGAAAGTGCAAGGAGAAGGGGAGGGAAAACTCAGGAAGGGGGATGAGAAGGAAATGTTATGAAGGGAGATAACTGCCATGGCAAGTGAGAATAAGAGAGAGGGAGAGGACAAATATTGTGCCACCTTCAGGGCCGGAAAGAGCTTCTGGTATTTCTGTCCTTCAAATGTGAAATTTATTACTTAAATCTCAGAAATTATTTTTTTTGTTCTACAAAACGCATCTGAAAGAAAACAACACGAGGAATGAAGTAAAAATAAAAGCTTAGGCTTTTAAAGCTTGTTTAAATCTTCCAACTGAACTATTTCTAGAATAAGGGTCTGCTCCTGACCCTTACTGCAGTGAAAGTATTCATATGGACAGGAATTACTCAGGAGTAAGAATCTCAAATGTATTTCCTAATACACTTAGTAAAAAAAAATCTGATCCATTTTTCTGCATGTTTCACGGTTACAATATGAAACAACGAAGAAAAGGCTTCAGAAGTGATCTTTTTTCCATTTATCTCAAGTTGGAAAGAAAACAAATTAATAATTTGCAAACTGACAAGAATTCAACCTTGAAAATCCTCTGATCATAAATTGTTGCAAGAAAGGAAAAACAAAATGCAAAAGAAAACCGAGGACTACATTTTAAAAATCAAGAAAAGAACAGCTTCCATGTAGAAGAAATGTTTGCTGTATACTCTGCACAGATGCTGCACAAGCAAAATTCTCTGTATATTAACTGTCTGAAAAAATTGGACTCAATTTCATAAGACCAGCAAAAACAAAACAAAGGGAAGCATGACGTTTCTGGGCTTTTTCCTCTAGCACAACCATGCAAGCTGAGCTGTGAAACTGTGATGGAAATATTAGAGCTGTTGTGCCTGAAAAAACGCAGTGATTATTTCATTCTTCCTGTCTTTTAATGCTCCAGGGTTTTGGAGACGAATAGGAGCAATAAGTTCACTTTGCAGAATTAATGCTGTAATTCTTTATCATAAGAGCGGAGCATTACCTCAATCTGATTTTTCTACAAAATGGTTCAAAGTCTATTTTTAATGATGGCCCTAATTTGTTAACACCTTTTAAATTATTAATCCCCTTTATATTCAAGTAGTTATTGCATGTCATAACAATGTATCTATGCAGGGAAATTTAATAGTATTTTCTGCATGTCAAGAAAAGGCTTGTTCTGCAAAATGCTATTAAAACTGATAATGAGCTAAATATTTGCCATAGCAAACACTGAAATTACTATATCAATCAACTTTGGGTTCTCTTATTCAATAAACAAAATTTAACCTATTAACTTTGCCTAATTTTAGGCAGGAAAACGCTTGTTTTCAGGCATATCTTGCCCTTGACTTCATAGCTTTATCATCTGATAACTACATTTTCCTGGCCAATTAAGCCATTGTTTTGAATCAGATGTAGTAATATAAGCCTTTTATTCTGTCTCAAATGCAACTATACTACTAGATCTTGAATGCGATTTTCTCTGAGCAAATTTAGACTACGTTTTAAAGCACACATATATCACAGGAAAATCATAAGCTATGTTCTTGAAGACACCTTTGACACTGAAGAAAAAAAAAGGGGGGGGGTTTATAAGGAAGCGAAGGGGTAAAATAAAACCTTATATTGCAAATCTCTTAACTCATCAGATTTCAGTATCTCCACAGATCTGACTACGTGGCAGCATGTTTGTGTTTAAGAAAATAACTCCAAAAATGTAAAACCTGCATGCGAGCATCACCACTGACAGGCACACGAAGGAAAGCATCCTCTTTCATGAGCATCTAAAGCATAAATCTGAATGCTGATTGAATACCTAACACCCAATTCAGCGAAAAAACAGGCAGGCTCCATCTCTGAAGAGCACACATCAGCTGAAATGGTTTATTGCAGAAGATGAGAGCCTTGCCTCAGCAGTGTCTGCCGCCGTGTGATGCTGCTGTTCGTGCCTAAGCGGCTGTACCCGCCGCTCCGCTGGCTTTTGTCACCGCAAACGGCTGGGTGATCGAGAGGGGTCCCAGGGCACCCTCTAGAGGCAAAACGCAACAGCTGGCACGGCTGCAAGCCACCCACCCACCCACCGGGGACCCCGGCCCCACGGCGGCATCTGGCCCTGCATCACCTCTCGCAAACAAAACCACCACAGACGGGCACGAGAGGGGCACTAGAATCACCCGGTTTGCACTGGTGCCTTGATGCAAAATGCTAGAAAGGAGCGTTCTTTTGCAAGTGCGCCCTGCACAGGAATTGCTGTCCAAGATAGCATGGAGAAATACGCAGAATAAGATTTTCTTGCCCCTACCTGCAGTAAGGGCCACATCTTGCTGGACTCCATCACGAAGCTCATAATAACTTCAAAGAAACATAGGGGAAGCAACATGGAGTCAAAAGGCATGCTCCCCCAGTTCTGAGGTGTATATACTCACTCAATAACCTGTGGTTCTTACTCAGAGACAATTTCTTAATGTAAAATATTTCCAATTAAATGATTCAGAGCCGCTCCTGAATGGAAATTAACTGTGCTGGTAAGTGTCATTTAGGTAAGACAAGGCTACATGTAAAGGCTCGTGCTCGTGGACCTTGCTCCTCAGTTTACAATGAAATTATTTCTTCTTTTCCCATATTTCACATCCTGCTATACCTCACTGCTGCTAAGTAAAGCACTTGTGTGAAAGAATACCAATTTCATTTAATTAGGTGTAAGAATGGTATTAAGCTATTTTTTCTATATAAATGACATGAAGAGTTGACAGAAAAGTACCAAAATTCCCCTCAGAACAATACTGTCATGTGTTAAGCCTCTTACGCTTTGCTCTCTAAGACAGCACTCTGTCCATTAAGAAACATTCTATTAAAGATCTTATTTTTCATAATGATTAATAGAAATGGGGATTTTCAAAAGGGTACCATGAATTGGCCGTAAATACATGTACTGTCTTAAACTGTTTCATAGTTTTCTCCGGTTATCAAGATAGACCCCGTTTTTAGGAACAAGTTTGCAATCATTCATGTATAAAACTGCACTTGATGTAATCAAGGCTGAGTTTGTGTCAGGAATTTGTGTGTAAAAACAGTTAAATTGTAACAGCAACTCTCCTCCCAGTAGAACAAAATAAAGCCAGGAAATTCTGAATTGCCTTAAGGTCACATTTAAAAGAATCTCAAGTTCACAGAAAGATTGCTGTTGAAGGTTCAGAAACATTCTCACTTTCCTTGTAGTGACATGCAATACATAAAAAATTACCATTAGTGGCTGCAGTTTCAGTTAAAACTGATTTAAACAACAGACTTTGTAGTTTCAAGTATTTCTGCTTACAATACCGCTAATATGACAGGAAAACGAGGAAGAAAGAATGACTTTGCAACAGGGGAGCGTTGCTCACTTCTATCTCATACTGTGCCAGTACAGAGCAGTACGCCATCGGAGGTACACCACGCAGAGACACAAACCATCAGCCAGCTAAACTCAACCCTTCGAGGCAGCTGCTGAGACTGAGCCACCATGGCTTCATCTGAGACTGTTCTAAGGGCTAATTTATTTAGGTTATTATATTTGCTGATAATGATTTGTTAATCTTACTTTTAGCATATAACGAGTTGGCTAAGATCTCAAACTAGAGAAATAAAATTGTACAGCAAAGCAAACATCAAAGAACCTGATGGGTCTCAGGTAGATATGACAACCAGGAAGATTACCACATAGGCAATTTCCAAACATATATATATACATATATTTTGTGCAGTCCGGAGAAACAGCCTGGAGAACTGCACCAAAATCAGCCAGTGGAGACAACTCTGGAATAAGGAAAGAACTATGAAGAGTTAAGATTGATCCAAAAACTGAATTGAATTTGGGGGGGAGGGGGAGGGAATGAATAATCCATTTTTAAAGCAAAACTGCCATTTCAAATATTAAATAAAAATAAAGTTTCAGCTAACTCATGCAGCAACTAAAACCACATATCAACTGCTAACACCTCAGAATCACAATTAAAACAACACTGACATAGGGAAACTTTTTTCATCTGTTTCCAGGAAGGTGTAGAGCACAATCCTTCAGTCTTCAAAGTAATGATTACTACAGAAGCTCTTAAGCCCTTGTTTTATCCATGGAGACTGAGATTCTCAGGCACATAGGAAACCTCAGTCTAGTCTAAACAAAATGCAACAGCCTCTTTAATTTCTAGACCACAAAGTTCTGTGTATACTGAAATTACAAGGTCAGGAAGAAAACGCTTTCCCCTTAACTAAATGTGTCTGTTTATGTCGGACATTCGCAGGTCCCATATGGGCATCCTTAGAGACAAATACTTGAAAACTTTTACAGCTAGAAAGGCACTGAAGACTAAATGATTATGAGAATTTGAACACAAAGCTCAAGTTTATGAAAACCAGTAATAGACAACATCCCATTTTAAGTCTGACAATAGGCAATGTTCACAGGCTATTTTCTTCTTTCTTTCCATTAGGAACACCCCTCTCTCAAACACCCCCAAAACACAGTGGCATCTCACAATACAAAAACCAAACCAGTATGTGTCTCTGCAGTGCTTGACGTACATGTAAGCAGGGGAAAGAAACATCCTTTCTCTCCAGAGAGGCTCCATCTATCAGTCTGGAGCATTCACAGCAGAATGAGATGACTGAAATTGGTAGAAGAAAATCAAACGTACCTCTGTCTCACTTGGAGTGAAAGAATGTATGGAAGACTGACTAACTGCCTGGCCGTAACTGCTTCCACAGGATACGCTTTCTGTTCAGCTATGATGAAGCCATTTTCCTGAAGCAGTGTCTCCTTGAGCAGAATGCTTGCTGGATGTAGTCTGAGCAGGTTTTATTGATCATTTGATCTATGTGAAGACCGATGGTTTTTGTACTCTTTTCCCTTAGTTATAACTTCTGCAGAAGACAAATACAGCCTCAGACTTTTCTTCATGAATGAGTCCTATGCAAACAATAGCCTTGCCAGCTTCTAGGTCAGGTAGCAGCTCCTCTGTAGGAAACTCTTACTAACGGAGGCAGCTATGGTTAAATGTTAGTTGAGAGAAAGTGAAGTGATATTTAGAAGAGAATTTGACCTGAGAACCTGGAGCTATGGAACTATTGCAGATAAGACTATTAGAAGGGGCTCCAAGATCAGAACAAAAATGCCTTAATTAAGTTGCCATGGGACAAAAAAACCAAGAATTGATGAAAAGGGAATAAAAGCATTTAATAAGGGCTCAAAAGATGAACCATTTGGCTTGTAAATATTTTGATTTCTCTCTACAAAAGACTAGCAAAACAGGACTCAGTACAGCTTCATGAGAATCAAGAGTCGTGAAGGCACACAGCAATACTATAATTTTATTTAACTGAGGATACGTATTTAATTACTGAACTCTGAACCTGGAGAAAAATCAGAGTTTGGATTTTGAAGTATCAAAATCTAGAGTCTACAATGGATAAAGAGACTGTTCAGATCTCACATCTGGGTTTCTAGAAGCAACATCCTTAATCAGAAATAAGGATCTAAAGCATTTCATTTGAGTTCAGTTGCATCTCCAGTAAGAGTTGAAGTATGAGTGGAGTACCTCAATAAGATGAATTCAGAAATCTAGCTGCTTTCCTGCTTTAGAAACTCAATAAAGAGGAGAGTCCTGAATTATGTAAGAGACTTTGAATAACAAAGCTTCCCAGCACTTAGAGAGACCATTTAAGAATAAGCAGCAACCCTTCCCTCTGCATTGGTCTGTTTCTTGCTGGCGAAGCCCTTGTTCTTCCCATCCTTTTGGAGCAGATGCCAATCTACTGTGCTCAGCTGAATGATATGGACTAGTCCTACTGGACAATATAACTGGAAAATAAACAAAAAGGAAACAGGATCCTTGCATCTTCTTTCTACTTCCTTCCACCAGTCGTGCTCATAAGAAGGAACTACATTCCGTCATATCTAATTAATACTCCAAGTAATCTTTATATCCATCCTTTTCAGAAATCACTGTAAAATTTTCTCCTAAACCACAGCACGTGTCAGATAATTCCTTTCTCCAGAGTTACTGCAAAGATGGAAGGAATGAATTTGAAGTCCTCATTGGATAGAACAGATACAGTGTTTCAATAATAGACAACTTCAGACATAAAGGAAAACTTTCTAGTTGTTTTAATTTTCCTGCATCATTTTATACTTTAGAACAGATTGTCCATGGATGCTATGGAAGGTCCATTGCAGGTATTTCTTAAGAACAAGCAAGACAAACTTTTCTCAGAAATGACATAAATAAAGTTGCTCCTACCTTTGAGCTGGAGAAGATGACTTCTTAAAGTTGCTTCCATTACTATTTTTCTATGATCCTATGCTTATTGTCCTGGCTCATTAAATTCCACAGTTCTGGAAAAGACTAGAGATGATGCTGCCAAGGTGATTTGGGTATCTTCAAATTAACCCCACAGGCTTTGGCACTGAGAAAGAGAAAGTCTGCCAACTGCTCTTCACATTTTCCCTAGCCTGCCTCTGATCCTTCTAACTGGCATCTAGTCAAAGCAAGGCTGAACTTGTACACCTCTGTGTTTATATGAATTAAAGTCCCATAGTTCATAGAAACAAATGTTAGAACCAGATTATTTTAAAAAGCAGATTGTACCTATGTGGAATCTGAATGTAGCTTTGATTGTCCTGTCCAGGTCTCTCTTCAGTAAATAAAAACTCTGTCTCCATGCCTTACCATATTCAACTCCTATGTCCTAGGCACCTGCATCTTCACAAGTAGTGAAGAATCCAGCTTTCTCCATCAGAAGAAAATTCTCTCATCTGTACAGACTGTATGGAGGACAAGCCTTTTTCCAAGACTGTCATTAACATGTGTCAAAAGAAACCCGGGAACATACACAAAGAGGGTGACTGATGTGCTTTATAACATTGGGAAAAAAATGAATTGGGTGAAAATTAATTATACTAATAATTTAAAAATATTACAATACAACTGGAAGGAGGCAACAAAGTAGCAGTTTGTTGTAATTTGGCTTACAATTTCAAAAGCTGCAAAACTTTTGCTACCTTGTCAGCCTTATTGACTATACTCAGCTTTAACTGTTCTTATTCAGATACAGATAAGCTGTTAAACGGCAAAAGCCCCAAGTCATAGGCTAAGTAATTGCACATACTTAATATCTAACTCAAGGGTTCAAGGCTTAGCAAGTTAACAGCACATTATACAATTATGTAAGAAGTACTTCAGCGAACAGCATCTGAAGAAATGCCATACTGCAAATGCCACAATATTATTATGACAATGAATAATAGCACACAGGACGCTAGTCTCTTTCTGCAAATATTGGATGTCACAGTACACAATTTATCTGCATCAAAAAGATAGTTTCAGACCTGCATTGTAAGGAATTTAAGTTCCTGAATTGAGATACTCCACTCACTTTGGAATCGAAATGGATGGAGAGATGGCGTGTGTCGCATTGGAACCTCCTTGCAGCACTTCCAAAAGACTTACACTGATGTCTTCTTCAGTCTAACCAAGGAGCAGGGTAACAGTGTCCTGCTGTTTTGATTCTGTGGTGACAAAACTGGCATGAAGAAGGAATTATAGTGCAGTCTGCATAGTATTACTTTATGCTGCAGATTGTGCACAGTATTACCAACTCCAGATGGCTCAGGGAACAAGGGATTTAATTTGAAAAAAAAAAAAAGTTGCAAGAATACAAATGTAGAACTTAAATGTAAGATCCTGGATCTGCTGCTCAATGTATTATTGTGGACCAAACTGTACATTTTAAGGTAACCTCTGAAAATCATAGTAGGACTTAAAATGAAATAAAATAATAGTCTGAGTATATGTAGCCTACAAAACTGAAAAAAAAGAAAAAAGCAAGCAAGCAGCTGTAAATGCTATTAAAAGGTTCGGGATACCTCAAAACCTTCCAGAAAACAGAGAAGCCCGTGAGATGTATTGCTAGAGAGATGTATTGTTGCATGTACATAGTGATGTGCATATATATATATTCTGTAGATATAACCAAAGATCAGAGTTCAAAATGCCCTGGAAAATCTAAACATCTGGGTGCAAAAACCCTAGATCTCTTACTCAAATGGGAAAAAATACTCTGAAAAGAAACACTTATTGTCTCTTCAATCAAAGGTTAAAATGGATTCATTGCTGACTTTGTCCATTTGCCAATTGTTGACAGCTGTCAATATAGGGATTTGATTTCTTTATCCAAGCATCACAAACACTAGATTAGTACCTTCAGAGAAAGACCTTGACTGCGAGATGCAGTTTCACTGCCCCAACTCAATTACTGCATTCTTGAACTGCAATGTATTCATTTGTGGGCAGTGGGGCAGCCAGTGGGAGGGTATTGATTGGAGTATAATGTCATGTGTAGCAGCGAGAGTAAGATGAAAAGTGTTTTCTGCTTAATGGGTTGGTATTAAGTAGGTGGGAATGGCTTCTAATTAGCCACCAATTGCTGTGTTTCTCAGTTTCCCTCCTTTCCCTCCTCCTGTCGGTCACCAGCTGCCAATCTCTCTCTCCTTTTCCCTCTTTGTGTGGAGTTCATTGCTCACTGCAGTGAAAGCCTTTGTTTAAAAAAGAGGGCTCCCAGGGTCTCATCTGCCAGGGTACAGCTTGCTGCCTGCGATGAGTAGCAACTGTCAGTTTATTTTATCTCAACCTTTTCATCATTCTGCTGAAACTGGTCGAGTGAAACCACCTGAGAGACCTGAGGATTCAGTACCTACAGGTCATTAGCCAGGACTGCTCAGTCTCTCCCCACACAGCAAGTCAACTGAACACTGCTTAAAATATAGTCCATTTTAACCCCGTATTCTCCCATGGATGTATTAGAACTCTTCCTGCATCTTCAGGATTTTAGTTTCATGATCATTCCTTATACATCCTACAGCTACGATCAGCGAGTAATATATTTTCCAGCGCTTCTCAACACAAATGCTCAAGCAACGCTCTTGAGAAACACAAAATACACTAAAATCTATTCACTAGAATACCTTCAATCGGAACCTCCCTCTTATCTAGGTTATGTTCCCCAGCATGAATATCATACCTAGAAATTACCCCAATTATTTGAACCTCTGCTTACCTAGAAGTTTTTGATCATGCATCTCAGATAAAAGAGACAAATTCTGCTCATAGTTACACTTGTGCAAGTCCTCCCTCAAGTCAACAAGATTTTATGGGCATAAGAAAAAACAGTATTTGGTCCACCATTTTTTAGCTTATTGGCAACGTTTTCCTCTCTTTGCCATAGAGTTTCTCTCTCTGTATGTATGTATTTATGTACATATACTCCGCATGCACATCCACCTTCCAAACAGATAAAACTTACCAGAAAGTATGTGAGCAAAAGAAATATTTTATTTTGAACTAAAACCAAATTAAGTTTATCTAAATCAAATTTCAAAGTCATTAGCATGAACAATCTTTTCCTGGCAATCACAGCTAACTCATTACAGTCATTACTAACAGTTTTAATACAGCAACTGAAATATTGCTTTCCCCTATGTAAACAACGAGCTATTTCAAGATATATGAGATGACAAGAACACAATCCCAGTTATCCTCCAATATACCAGTTGCTTTCCCTATGCTTAAAATCGTCAATGTTTCATCTCAATTCTCTTCTTACTGCAGCATAAGCATGCATACTTGTATCAACAAAATAAAATATAATTTGATTTAATGTTATTCTCAAAACTGAGCTAAAGGTACCAGTGAGGATAAGCTCACTCTTGGGGAACTGCACGTCTCAAGATGCTGAAAGGTTCTGGAGTCAAAGGACAGGCTTCACAGCACCCTGAAGTGACGTCTTCCACCAGCATAACAAAAGTGTAAGGTAAACGGCCACAAGTGCTGCACCCAGGATAAGAAGTCAATGGATAGCCCCTAACTACCAACACTGTACAGCATGCATCCCCCTCCCCTCCTGATTCCTATCAATGGTAACATTCTGATTTTCCTTGACACCAGCTACAGGAGCATGATCTGGAGTTCCTGTTCCTCAAATTCCTTGGGTGCACAACATGAGCTGAGCAAGACTACTATATGGCATACTCTTCCTCCATTTTTCAGATTCAATTTTATATGAGGAATGAGTTGAAGGCACAGTACTACCACTTAGATGCCCAGCTGAGATGTGTAGACACAATCAGAGAGCTCAATGTCTTATGTTCACAGGATCTGTAAATATCAGACAGTTTGTAATACACCTTGACAAAAATGACACAGTTTGAGTATCGACTTTCACATACATATACATATGAATAAGCATAAGGTTTAGATATGAGAGGTGCTGGGCACTTGCAGCTCCCATTTCAAAAACTGCTGCAGAAGACGAATTGCCCACTGGAGCTGACACTAGCTACATTGTGTTTGACCAACACCCATAGCAGCTACAGCTCAAAAATTAAAAAATATTCCAGAATTTTTAAGAAAAGGAATTGTGTTAAAACACTGTAGCAACCATGGAAAAAATACAAAAAAACTTTGATTCAAAACTATTTCAAATTGGCCTCCCCTGATCAATTACTCTGATACTTCTTAATGTCAGTATTAAAGGATAGTAGCTACATGTTCAAAATTATGTACTTGTATGACACAATATGGAAAATATATATACTTGGCTCTGTGGCAAGACTTGTATGAGCCCTTAAATGGGAATATTCTGTATTACAGATAATATTGAATGCTTAACTGAGTGAGTAGAAACAAGTGGATGAGCCTAGGGGCACAGTCATCTACTTAAGCATGCATTTAGATCTTCAAGCTAATTAATCACCTAGTTGTATACTTAAAACTTGGTCAATCCATTCATACAGGTGATTAAGGTCTCTTTAAAGGCTATTTTGATACTTCTCAATTTTCTATTAACCGGCTTACCAAGATACTCAATATGAAGTGTGATTATTTCCAGTGTATTCTCTGAGCACAATGTAATAAAAGCATAGAGCATGAAGAACAGTGCCAAAATGGCAAGCATGAAAAAACTGAAACACTACTCTTAAAAAACCCCCTATTGATTCTACTACAAGCACAAAAGGTATACCTAATAAGGTATAGACTGAGATGCTAGCAACTGGGTACAGAGGTAACTGACTTCTGATCCTTAAACACTGACTGGAAACATACATAAAACTGGGGTCTGGAATGAATGTGTGGGGCCAGAAAGGAAAAGAGAATAATTACCAATATAGAAGTGAAGAACAGGAGAGAAACCATGAGAGAAGTAGGGAACAACAGACAGGGAAAGAGGAGAAACAAAAAGAAAATAACTGTTTCAGAAAGCATTCAAAAAAAATCACAAAATATTCTTGATGATTACAGAAAAGAATAAAAAGAGGGGTGGATTTTTGGGCAAAAGAAATATGGTTTCATAAATACATTAACTGTGGAAGTATGACATCACTTTTTAAAACAGATTGACTCATTCTAAATATAAATCATTTAAATCTTGACTATCTTCAGACCACAGGTTCTTACTAAAAACAGCAATTTGTTACTTGAACATAAGAGGAACATAAAAGGATATGTCTAGGCAGGGGAAGGCATCTGAATAAAAAAAACCCTCAAAGATGCAGAAGAGAAAGGTGGCTTGGGAGACCAAGGAGAAGGAAGGTGTTTCATACACTGACTGTGACTCCTAAGATGACCTAAGGGTTCTGTTACAGAAAATATTCACTGAATACAGTTCTTTTGTCTTGGCTTTGATTTTCTGTGTCCAAAGATTGTTGGGGAGCTTTTGGTGAGGAAGGGTTTGCAGCACAGAACTGTTTTCATCTAGGCCTGAGGTCAGTCTCTCTTAGCTGGCATGTTTGCAGACAGCACCAATAAAAGGTTCTTTATGAAGTCTAAATGACAACCACCTTCTCAATATTAAACAAAAACATCAAAGTGCTCTTTGGCTCTTTCTGAGAATCATTTTTCCCTTTATGAGAAGAAGAGCATAAAACCATCAGAGACATCTCTGCTCGCTTATGCAGCAAAGGAAAGGGGCCTATGATGGGCATATGCGGAGAAGCCCTAGGGCCACTTCGAAGTATGCCAACTGGCTATTCCTCCTTTGGCCTTGCAACCATCAGGGCACCGTCGGAGCACAGCAGCTGCCAGCTGTTCTGCTTTGTGACTCTTCTCTGTGTCAATGCATTTCTTATGCTCTGGACTGCAGGCAAACCTAAAACTCCTAGGTGCCGCCAAATCAAGGATTTCCCCAGAAGTGACCTAATGTGGTTTCGCCAGACCTTTAATTTCTTTTGCACCATTTGAGCGTCCTGCAGAATCAGAGCAGGACTGAGGTTCTGCCCTGAGAATTTTCACTTTTTAAACTGGTAAGGAACTCCACTTTTGGTAGAAGTACTGACAGTGCAGTGCACGAAGCTACACTAGTTCAGTGCATAAAGCTACACTAAAGGGTCTGACAACATACTGCAGTTTGAACACCACTTCCAACATTTTTTTTCCACAAGAAAGAACAATTCACCTTATTTAGGGAATCATTTTATGCTGATCTAGAAAGCTTGTCGGAGAAAACACAGCTGGATGCCAACAATGTTTAGCGCAGGATGTGTCTAAAGCAAATGCATGGCGAGATTTAGAGTATCAGATGGAACAAAAATCTAGATGAGATCCAAATTCTCCTCTGCTTAAGATGTTTTAATATAACTGTATATGACAAGAACACTCACAATCACATCAGACAAGATGATAGTGAACTTTTTGAAGTTATAACGCCACTCAGACATACAAAAACTGCCAACTCTCGGCACAGACTATGAAGAAACTTCTCCTAACACACTATTCCATGGTTAAACATTAAAATATTCTACGAACCTTCTTCTCAAATCTAGTACTGCCAACCCACAGACCTGGCCTAGATCTGATCCTGTCTAGTAATTCCCAATTTTTTAAGGCGGTATTTTAAGAGAAATCATGGGGGGGGGGGG
>Ga0065711_1030084_pt1 | contig 33775 bp, 22 predicted proteins | sample Hoacrofraction12_FD_59098 | JGI IMG/M metagenome (GOLD analysis project Ga0065711, IMG submission 59098) | Hoatzin crop microbial communities from Cojedes, Venezuela - Epithelial fraction 12 v2 (version 2) | ecosystem: Host-associated > Birds > Digestive system > Esophagus > Crop | place...
TCTTCCTCATGTTCAGACGGAACTTCCTGTGCCTCAGTTTGTGCCCATTGCCCCTTGTCCTGTCACTGGGCACCACTGAAAAGAGCTTGGCCCCATCCTCCTGACACCCACCCTTCAGATATTTGTAAGCCTTTATAAGGTCCTCTCGCAGCTTTCTCTTCTTCAGGCTGAACAAGTCCAGCTCCCTCAGACTCTCCTCGTAGGAGAGATGTTCCAGTCCCCTCACCATCCTAGTAGCCCTCCGCTGGACTCTCTCCAGTAGCTCTTCATCTTTCTTGAACTGGGGAGCCCAGAACTGGACAGAGATTTATTATCATGTGCCTTATTAGGAGACAGTTTTCTACCAGAAGTGTTCAGTATTATGGGCAGGATTTCCAGAGTTCTAAGCAGATAGACTATTTGAGGTTTTAATTAAATGGCTAAAAATGTTAAAGTGGTATCATGAAAACATGCCAAGTAATAGTCTGCATGAATCACAGAATCATAGAATGCTTTGTGTTGGAAGGGACTTCATAGATCATCTAGTTCCAACCCCCTGCCATGGGCAGGGACATCTTCCACTAGACCAGGTTGCTCAAAGCCCTGTCCAACCTGACCTTGAACAACTGCGGGGAGGGGGCGTATATGACTTCTCTGGACAACCTCTTCCAGTGCCTCACTACCCTCATATTAACGAATTTTTTTCTTATATCTAATCTAAATTTACCCTCTTTAAGTTTAAAGCCATTACCCCTTGTCCTGTTGCTCCACGCCCTTGTAAAATGTCCCTCTCCAGCTTTCTTGTAGACCCCCTTCAGGTACTGGAAGGTTGCTATAAGGTCTCCTCGGAGCCTCCTCTTCTGCAGGCTGAACAGTCCCAACTCTTTCAGCCTTTTTTCACAGGAGAGCTGTTCTATCATTCTGATTATTTTTGTGATCCTTCCCTGGACCCACTCCAACAGGTCCATGTCTTTCCTGTGCTGAGGGCGCCGGAGCTGGACACAGGACTCCAGAGCAGAGTAGCAGGGCAGAATCACCTCCCTCAAACTTCTGGCCACACTTCTTATGAGGCAGTCCAGGATGTGGTTGGTCTTACATGCTGCAAGTGCACACTGCTGGGTCATGTTGAGTTTCTTGTCAACCAGCACCCCGAAGTTCTTCTCCTTAAGGCTGGTCTCAATCCATTCTCTGTCCCTTGCATGTTGAACTTCGTAAGGTTTGCACTGGCCCACTTCTTAAGCCTGTCAAGGTCCCTCTGGATGCCATCCCTTCCCCTCACCATGTTGACTGCACCACACAGCGTGGTGTCATTTGCAAACTTGCTGAGGGTGCCCTCTATCCCACTGTCCATGTCGCCAACAAAGATATTAAACAGCACCAGTCCCAGTACTGACCCCTGAGGAAAACCACTCTTCACTAGTCTCCACTTGGACATAGAGCCATCAACTGCAACACTTTGAGTGTGACCATCCAGCCAATTACTTACCATCGAGTGGTCCATCCATCAAATCCACTTCTCTCCAATTTAGAGAGAAGGATGTCGTGTGGGACAGTGTCAAAGGTTTCCAATGAGAAAGCTTTTTCATTTATTCTGAGATTTTATCTAACATAATCAGAGCATGCTTTGACTATGTTTGCCTGGTCTGCTTCTGGGAAGACAGTGCTCTCCCACCCACGACAGTTCACTGGGTTCCTCTCTAGTGTTTCCAGGAGCTAGTCTCTTTGAGTCATTGTCCTACCTAGCTAGCAGTTAATGCTGAGGAGCACTCAAGAGTAGGGAATTAAATTGATTTACTCTGAGATACAGGTGACTCACACAAAGTCTGCAATAAAGCTCACATCTTTTCCAGTAGAAATTTCAGTGGTTTCTACTGGTTTTAACACCTAGACTACCTTGCACCTATTTGGCAACCAAAAGCAATAGTACAGGATTTATGGGACTAGTAAGACAAAGCACCATACATACAAACCAAATAGACCACTATATATAATAAAAAGTATTCATCTCAGTAGTATTTTCAAAAGCAAAGAAAATGGCAACATTCTGCTGAAAGTTTCCCAAAGTTGTTTCATTTTTGCAGGTATTTCTAATCTCAGATAAAAAAAATTAAGCAATGGCGACACACTGGCAGTTAGTCTGCTGACTGTATGCTTAATATCTCAGTCAGGTTTTAATCCTTAGTGGCCCAATGGCTAATTCATCACTTCTCTTTAGAAAGCATTCAACATGCATACAAATTCCAGGTTTATGGAATTTCACCTGATATTTCTTGTATATTTTCCCACTGTTATGTTTACTCAAATGAAAGTAATGACCCAATGTCTACTTGGAACATATACTATACCCTTCCTCTACTAAACATTTAGAGACCAAAAAATTTAACAAATAAGCAGCATCCTTTCCAGCAGTTGTGTTATAATAACACCAGACTTGTTGATTTCTGTTAATCTTCCTCTAATGGTTCCTTTAGGCTCATAATATTTCTCTGTGTCCTTTCCCAGATGTCTCCAGTTTTTCAGTATTATTTGGATACCAGAGAAATTACAAAAATTGTAATTAGTGTTTTAGAAAATGAAATAAATTGTATTTGGATCTGTAAATCTATAAATCTGAACAAAAAGTTATTTGCTATTTGGCTACTGACATGTGCAAATTTAGTCCAAATTAAAGCCAATGTAAATGAGAGCAGAACTATTCCTCAAAACACAATTGTTACGGTCCGGGAAAACTCAAGCCTTAGAGATTTGTTGTTATTCCCAGAGTGTGATTAAGACACAAACAAGGTCAGATGCCAATCAAACAGATTTATTAATCACTTATTCCAATGAAGGCATGAGGAAATGGCAATAGCGAAGCGGGGCAAAGACAGCAAAGAAAGAAATCTAGCAAGCAGCTGAGATAGTCGCAAGAGATAATCACCACCATGGATCCAGCAGTGTCCCATTGGTCTATAGTTTCTGTGCACATTGGTGGTGGGGGTCCCCTAGTCATTTGGTTGCATGGCTTTTTATAAGGTGTTTGGGGAAATTGTTTTCTGGGCAATGGCACTTACCCCACATTCCCCCAGTCCCATGCATTTGTTTTTTCTCAGTTTTGGCTCCGGCAGGTCAGGGAGGGGATCGGTGTCTATGCACATTTTCCACAAGCACGTACCCATCCTCTAACTCCCTTTGAGGCTGTTTTCGGATGGTTGTTTATTTCTTGTCTGGTTGGTATTTGGCTGGCCTGCCAGGAGGTCCTGCAGCGAGCTTTGCAGACAAGCTTTGAGGCAATTGTCTTAAGATATGGTCTCTGACAACAACCTAAGTAAGTAATCAATGAGTAAATGTACTATATTTAGATTATTTTTATGAACTACTGTATCAGTTGCATTTTCTAAGTCAAACTCAAAATGAGTAAAATCAGTAAAACTTAAATATGCAAAATATTTTTCATGAGAAACACCTAAAAATCACTAGAATAAAAAGAAATTGCGTAGGGTCACTAAACATCGTTAGTACATATTTAGCAAAAAAATTCATATGGACAGCGCAATTTATACTTAATTCCTCACAGTGAAATATACATATACATTTGACTTTACTAACCCAAGGTCACACTTCAAAGGACCTCTGACCAGCACAGATATCAATCAGACAATAATCTACATGGGTAATAGACATTTTTCAGTCCCAGAATTTTCAGGTAGGCATGCTCATGTGCTGTGATTGTGTTACTTGAAAATGTCTAGCACTAGCTGGAGGGAAAGTATTGGAACTAGAATGCACAAATGATTCATTGTAGTCTGATGTATTTTTAGAGTACTTCAGAATTCATTTGCCACGGAGAATTGTATGCAACACAAAGATGTAATTTCATGCATTAAAAAAAAAAGGCAATGTCTATAGGCCTGTATATATATTTGGCATTTCTAAAAAACCAGAATCTTGTGATATTGTTGCTGGGTTTGATTTATGTTTGGTTTAGCTATATATTTCTCTGTACTTCAGGAACAATTGATACTTTCATTTACAGGGTTTTCTGTAAATTCAGAGGACAATAAGAAAAACAAAAGCTAATCTGTAGAGAAAGGACAGTTTGCGAGTGTATTCCAAGCTTAACTGTCATGAAGTAAATATCTTCTGAAACAAATCCTGGGATGGTGGAAGTTATTAAGATTCTTTGTGTTCATTATGCTGGACCTGTAGGCTGACTCTGCACTCTGATCAGTAAGAGTGTTTAGAAATGTACTGATTAGCTACATGGGAAGCAAAATTGTAGTATACTGTGGTTTGCTCCTGTGTGGATTCACAGCTGTCTAATAATACAGTTGACATTTGACTAATGCCTTCCAAACGTGTTTTGGTTGACTATCTTGACAGAATATTCCTTATAGCTGAAATTGTCCTATAGACTCAAAGGTCAGTAAGCCAGGGAAGAATCTGGCAGATGTGTATACAGGGGGATGATTTCAAAGGCTTCCTCTGCTTGGAGATAGAAAGACCCAATTTTTTTATCCCTGATCTGGTGTAAAAAAAGCAGAAAAAATACTTTCTGGGGGTACTTATGTAGGGCATTCACTGAATCTAAATATTTCACAAAATCACACTGACTGAGGAAATTCTTCTTTAAAAAGATAGTATGTTTACTTAGTTTTCTGTTAGCCTGTGTGACAGAGAAAAGAAATACACATTACAGCCTAGGTGTTGTAAGCTTTCTCTCTAGCCAGTGGAGAATGATCAGCATCTTAAGAGAGTAAGTAACAGCTTGGGCAGGCAGATCCACCTGCTAGGGCGCTTTTCTTCACTAGCAGTACAGGGAGATAATAACCAACCAGCATCCTATTTGAGTTTTTTCAGCTAAGGGACTAAAGTGAGAAGGGATGAGCCCAGACCAGAAAGCCTAGAAACCACAAGACTCATGGCTTCTCAAGCTCTTATTCTACAAAAGTTCCTGGCTCTACTTCAGTTTTCCAGGTTCATGACCCACAGGTCTAGCCAAAAAGCAATCATTCTATTTTGCAGCAATTCTTTTAATCTTCTTTCTGAAGCGGAATGATTAAACCTTTTCAGAATTCTCTCAGACAACAAATTGCCAGTCATCGTTCAGGAGCTACATCCTAGTCATCTTGTGGTAGTGGTCAAGATCCAGAAGAGTCATTGTTAAGGGCTTGTTGAAAGAAGCATTCAAAATTCTGAGAGTTTTCACAGGCTACTGAAATTAGCCAGGGATATGATGTGATATGTTTGTCATAAAAACTTTCACTGGCACATTTTTTCCTCTCAGATAGCAAGCACTAGCACTAGATATATTGACAAATCTTCCTCTGAACATATTAAACCAAAGAAAAACTTTCATTTTTTATTTGGTGACTAATTTGGTGGATAAATATTATTTTTTTCGAACTGTGTTCCTTAATCCCTGTTATGCAACCTCTGCATATAGTTCAAAATAGATATTCTTATGAGCGAGAGAAAAATACATGTAAGAACTGTTACAAACTCGTGAGTGGATTAAGAGTTTTTTTCAGTAAGGGAAATTCATTGATGTTCATTTTGGAAATGAGGTAATAATGATTTTTGAAACACTGCCATCTCACAAAAAGTAAAGTCAATATCAATTCATTAGCAAATTAATAGGACTGATTTTACTGTAAATAGCTAACAACTGTGTAGCTGGCAGCCCTGAATTAGTAGTCATTCACAGAGCACCAGATGCAAGTTCTGAAAGTAATGAAAGAGTTCAGAAATAAACAGAATATTCAAGTTTTATACTGTCCTTGCAAGTTCAATATTTTTCACCTTAAAAAAATGTGTTACAATGACCTAATGATGTAAGTATGAAAGAGTTTGTATTAGACCTAGTCTGTGTCTTCAAATATAGGCCTAAATACAGTTGAGTGAGCAATCTTACTTTAAATTGAAAAAACACAAGAGTTCAGGTTGCTGTCAAATAATTTTTCTTCCCTTTTTTCATAAGGGAAGGAAAAGCTCTTGAAATAAAATGTTTGAATTAATTGTTTTTTTCAGGTTGATAAATAATGTTTTAGTTTGAACTTTTTTGTTTTTCTTTTGCAAGCAAAGACCTTGTTCTCCTTACTAAACTGAAGTACATTTTCAATGGAAACCTTATTTTCAAATGACAAGCGGATACTCCTAGCATCTTTCTGGTTTTTGACTCATTTTTCTAGCTTAAAAACTATGAAACATTCCAAATGAATTTGTGAATAGTTTCAGGCAGATGCATTTCTCACTGAGAAAACTTTTGCCTGAAGCATTTCCCCTAGCTACGGTCCTGAATAATACATTGCAGGTAGCTTTGCCCATGAGAGCATAGAAGCAATTGTACATTTCACAGATGTTCCTCATCATATAATCCCTCCAGAGCTCTTTTCAGAAGGAAATCCCACCTCATTCCTCAGCAAGCCCTCCAGGTTCTGTTTCATCGCTGTGTCCAGCTGCTGCACTATGGAATAACTGAAACCAAGGCTCCCTCTCTTCCCTAGTGCTTCTTACTCTTTTCATTAGGACACATCAGCTTGAACAAAATGCAACAGATCTATTCAGCTTCCAATCCTAAACTAACTCTTATCCATCCAGCATGATACATTGTTATAAGAACCCAATTCTGTCTAAGTTCTCCCATACAAGCATTGAAAAGTAGTTGAAGGGGAGAAAATCAATGTCAGGACTTTGAAGCAGAGCCAACCTTGCTGCATTTCTTTTAATACAGTCATCTGCGGGGTCTCAAAACCTCTTTCCCATCGAAGCCTGTCCACTCCTGTAGCATCCATTACTGTGCTTTCAAGTAGCCCAGTTATTATCTTTGAAATTTTGTTCGGGTTTGTCCCTTGCATAACCTGTATCTCCTCTCTATTTCAGAGCACGTGCACGAGTGAAGACACAATTTAGCTTTTTGATTTTGCTTCACATTTCAAATGCTAGATACTCTTCTGTGGTATTTCTGTTACTCTAAAGAAAATACTGGCAAAACTATATAAAAATTCTGGAAAACCTAAATGTATTGAAAAACCACTTACCAAATATTGTGTTTGGATAAGGGTTATATTTTTGTTTATTCCAAATGTCAGTAGAATTGCTTTAGTCAAAGGTACCATTGAAATTCTTGCAGGATCTATTAGGATTTGGAAAAGGACAAAGTTGTCATCAATATTTTACATTCTTCCACTTATCAGCTTTCAGTTCTTAAACATGAAAATGTATAGTGTATCTAGACATGAAATCAGTGCCCAGTACCAAACCACCTTATCTGGAGGACATTTAGTATTAGGACCATCCAAAATTATTTCTTTCGCCTAAATTTCATTTTAGCAGATCCCAGAGAGTCCACTAGCTCAGCTTAACCTTAAAAGCAAGAACACAACCCAAGTCCGCAGAAGCATTTAGATTCCGGTGTCAGTTTAGTGTTGAAATAATTTAAAGGATATGAGCACATATGTTCAATATCTTGACTACTTCTATACAAAACAGAACATGAAACACACTCTCTGTTTTATTTAGAAAGGATGTTGTAGAGCTGCATTGAAAGGGTTACTCCTGAAAGCCAATGGGGGATAGGCGATTCAAGATTTTCCAAGCATACCAGGAATATTGACTTTCTGAAGCAGACTAGATGGTGTGAGCTGCTTCTAACAATTCAATATCTACTCCATTCAGAGTATAGCCAGTTTATAAAGGCATACAATCTGTAGAGGACTGTTTCAGGGTCACTGTGCTACAGCCCTCTTGACACAGCCAAAAGAAAGTCCTGAACAGAGGATGAGAAGTCTGATTACTGATTAGCTTCAGTGTTATTTCAATCAATTCCCCGAAGGAAGTTAGCAATCTGCCCAGCATCCAACAAAAGATTGCTATTAACGGGCCATTATGATGGGAACACTCACCTCAGAAAGGTTTTGGGTTTTTTTTAGTTCTTGATAAATCTAGTTTTTGAGGAGTGTTTTTGGGTTGTTTCTTTTTGTCATCTCAAGTTCTATATAAGGACTTCTTGATTATTAGACTCCTTTACTGAATTTATGCTTTACTGTGAAAGCACTTTTGTTTCTTTTACGCCTACTGTGACCAAGCTACATAGATTATTTAAAACTTTATACTCAAAGGAATTTTCTCAGAGGCAGTCCTCCTCCCACAGTTCAAGTGCTTCTAAATTCAATTAGTTAATGAACATGTTAGTGATTTCTTTTTAAGATCTAAAAATATCAAGAGTACTTTATCTATTTTTGTAATAACACAAATCATCTTTAAGTAGACCTTCTCATCACAGTCCAGGTGTTAAAGCTTGCTTCACTGTGATTCAGAATGGAAACTTTTTTTTTTACATGAAAAAGGGAATTAAAGAAGGATGAACTAACAATCGGACTATTAATATGGAACATGAGAAAGGAAGTAAGTATCCTGCAACATATTTCCTGTTTAACCTTAAGGAAAATACTTAATATTTCAGTCTTGCTTTTATTCCCCCACAACAGCAAAGAGCTATTACCTTCCTTCCCAGGAGTGCAAGGAAGATTAACACATTAATACATCAATACACTGAGGCATTCAGATGCTGTGCTAATAGAAGAAATACAAATATCTTACATGATTACGAAGATTTACAACTTCAAAAGTATAAAGAATCCTACCAACAATATACATGCATTCAGTGTGTGCATAGTCATAAATGTGTTAATTTGTACAGTTCAATATTCAGTTCCTCCTAGTTGATATTGGATCAGATATACACATTTCAAAAGTAAAAAGATGACCTTTATAATTATCAGTGTTGCAGGCTTGGCCTGATTGCATCTGAATATCTATCACACTGGTGATGAGTGTAAAATTAATATGGGTAGTGTAGAACCCCCAGCTGAAACACAGAAAATTATTCATTCCATCAATGATGTCTATAGCAACTTCAACAGGTGTAAGGGCGCTGAGCTGAAAAAAAAATTTCCAGAACAGTTTTTGCCAGTACAGGGAGTAACTCTGACTTGAAAATATGGGAGTGAATTATACTGGGCTAGAAAGTGCTCTTTTCCTGTTACTGCTCTGTTGCAATTTTTGTTGCATTTAATAAGAATGAAAAATATATGCTCAAGCAAGAAGAGTCAAGAGCACACTGCATGGGGAAAAACGAGTTTAAGGGGAGTTGCAGTATAAACATTAGCGTAATACAGAAGAGTTATAATTAAGTATTATCAGGTATAAAGACCACTACTGAGCCCCCATGCCTCTGGAAGCTATTACTGAGAGAGGAATGCTGCCCTGGGTGTGGCAGCCTGGCTGTAGGCAGGTGCAGGTGCAGGTGCAGGCGCTGCAGAGGCTGGGCCAGCTCGAAGTACGGTCAGAAGTGACATCTGAGTGCAAAGCAAGTTTTACCAATGGAAAGGAAAGCATGATGAGATTTTAAGCACATCCAACACCACGCATGAGTTTTGGGGATTTAAAGTAAAGATTTAAGTGCGCAGAATAGACAGTAACTCTTAGGTGTGTCCTCTGCTTCTTTTCATGCAATGCACGTGTTAGCTTGCACCTAGGCTCTATCTGGAGTTTTCCTGGGGGAAACTGAGGTACAGTTACGATAGTTTACACTAGTACTTCACCGTATTGGCAACAGAGCCATGACTTGGTCAATCTAGCTGCAAAAATCTTTCTGTTTCACTAATAATGAAGTTTGAGTCATTAGTATCAGCACAGTCTGATTAGATGCTAAGAAAAAAAAGCACTAAAAATGTTGCAAAATTTTAGAGCCCATATAAAAAAAATTTACTATAAACCTTTTACAAATAGCCTTCCATATTATTATGACATAAGTATCACTTCACAACCACATGTAACAGCTAAATGTTAGCTGACAGAAAAATGTCTCCTGAGGCTTGTCATACTCAGGTTTGTGACAAACCAGCACAACATGCAGATATCAAAGCTCAGAGATCTGTGGTGGCAGATGAGGGAGGGGCAGGGGTGGTGTCTGTGTGCTCGGAAACATTTTCCATTCTAAAGCTTTGCATTATTAATACTTATTCATCAATAACTGCAGGAAGTCTACATATTGGGTGCATTATGAGCAAGTCAGCAAATGAGAAGACAAAATCTTTTCTTTATTAATAGTTCAGATAAGTTATTCCAATAGAAGTAAAGGATTTGGGAAGATATTGAAGGTTAGTTGTGAATTATGAAGAGAATTATGTAATAAGAAGAATAAAACCATGATTGAAATTACAACTGAGCCATTTGTTCAAACTGTTCGAACATCACAGAACTGGTTTAGCTACTGTCATTTATGTTCAAATGTAGGATGGTTTATGAAGCAGGAAACCATTACAGTGACTTTGGACTATTCACTTGGATCAAAAAAAAGGTCACAGGTGGGGCTGGGGGGGAGTGAGAGCTGCATCTTTTGTATCTTGCTGCTTCTGATTACACTGAAAATGATGCCTCTGCAGAATTAAACCACTCAGACTGTTCATTATAATTAACACATGGCTCTGGTGTGTAACTATTGCTCTCAGAGGAAGAACTTCTGAAACAGGGGAGTTTAGCACTTGGGAAAGTGAACTACTATGCTGCTGTCTAGAATTGAGTTCAGTGTAGCAGTGGAACTAATTCTGCCAGTGCCCCAGAAGATCTAAGGTGTTACCTTAAAGATTAAGGTCACACTTCTTATCCAGTCCTGGCAGCATTCCAGTAAAATTTTTCTGTCCGTCTCCATCCTGAATTACACCACAGCACGTTTAGGAGCTCCATCACACATATCAACAGAACTTCACAAACATATTCTAGTGTCTCACCATGCTTAATAAATCGTTCTGGGACTTTAGAAGCCAAATGAAAAACTTAAACTTGATGGTCAGAGTTCCATCACGCATTCCATGGTACCGTGGGAGACGTAATCTCCCCACTGAGCAAAGGAAGTAGAAATAATTGAGATCTTAAGGACTCAGATTGCAGTTCTAATACGGAATAAAACTTTTCTTTATTTGTAGTTATGCTGAAAATCAAAGTCTTCAGTGGGAACCATATCCAATCACATTTATCAGTTTATTTGACAACATATTCCATAATGAGAAATATTTCTCAATAACTCTAATAAATAAATGACTTCCTCTGCACTTGCTTATGAGGCAGCTTTCATTATGGTAGAATCCAGTCAAGGGATATTAAATCCAGATAAAAATGAAAAAGCAGAATTCACCAAAAGGAGAGTTTTCCCCTAATCCCTATGTTTGTCTTCCAAAACTTAGTGAAAGAATCAAAAGTTACTTCTGTGAAAGAAGATTCAGATAATTACGGAAATAAACTCTGTTTCATTTCTGGATTAACATTGCTAAATTTTGAACACGGAATTGTCACTGAATTCAAAAAGTTGCAAGCTTATATCTGCCAGGATGCTTAGACCAAGATCTGGTGTCTAATGGAACTTCTTAAGTCTCAATCTTTTACACCATACAATTTTGATTTTCAAGTGTTGACTATACAAAATTGATCTTGATGTCCGAAGTAAAAGGTATTTTAGACAGACAGATGAAAAACTGAACAAAATATTTAATGTAAAATACTAAGATGTTCACTGATTTTCTTTCAGGTGATTTTGTGCTTGTTGAACATTTTGTTGCTCTGGGATCTAACACCTTGACTATTTTTGAAACAGAAACAAGAAAGCTAAAATGTTTACTTTTGAAGTACTTTTGCCATTTGTGGTTGCCAAAACTGGTTCATCTTAACTGAGAAACTGGATCATGTCCACAGCAAAAAATGACTATGAGGAAAATTTTAGGATGTGATATCACATCTAGAAACTCATGAGGAATGGTTACCAAGGAAAACACTAAGAAAATACTGTCATAGACAAAGCTGTTTTCAATTGCCTTGAAGCAGTTGGTAGTAGCTCTCTATTTAGAACAACAAAATAGTAATTAAAAGGTTGGGGCGAAACAATGTCCATAACAAAGTTTTATCTAAATCCTTGTTCTACATTGGTCAACAATGTTTTGAAGGGGTCTGAAGTAATACTTTATATAGAGAGTGGGTACTATTTCATAAAAACATAACTGCAAGCAGTAGCACTCAGAAGAAAGATAAGTAATCAAAAAAGGCAAAATGGCAGACTAAAAAGACACAGGTGAGAGAAAGAGAAGAATAGGATTTGTCAGGGCTGACATCTGGCAGGAAAGAAGTTTGCAACTGTGGGGAAAGTAAACAAACCTTGCTGGTTTATTTCTTCAGTGTTTACAGAAACTGTATTACATATGTTCTTTGAAAATAGATAGGAAGATCCCACATACACCCCTGCCTCTAGGATCACTTTATAGTGCTGAAATAACCAGTCCTCAAGATATCTACTGTTACTTAGGCATTACAGTCAAAAGGGTAAGCGATACTAAACAAATTTCTAGTAGGCTGCTTACCCATTATAAATTCTTCATGCTCTAGTTTATTTCATGCAGATGACATTTTTAAAAGTAAGTTATAATATAAACTTTTTAAATAAAAATATTTTATTACTGAAAGTAATCATATCTTACTATAAAAGAACAGTTATATCAGACATTTTTCCACATGTAGATATTTAAGCCTCAGTAATAAAGCCAATTTGCTAACATTATATATTAAGACAGTATCCCATTTGTCAGAAAGTCAATTTATCGATGACCAGATGACTTTCTTTATCTAACACTTGACAAGTGTGTATGGACACTGCAGTTAAGGGATAACTTCTGTGTTCAGCGGTGTTTCCCTAGTATTCTTATTGAGAAACCATTTTGTCTGTCATTGTTTTTCTTTACTGCTGAAAACGGAGATATGAGCATTCATTTGACTTCATTAAGAAATAAATGTCTTTCCAAGTTCCTGTTTGTTTTTCTCTCAATATAGAAAACATATGATGTGTCCTGGGTTTGGCCAGAATAAGTTTAATTTTCACAAGAAGCCAAGAGGGGACACAGCCAAGATGGCTGACCCAAACTGCCCAAACAAACGGGATATTCGGTACCACGGGCTGGGTGCTGGGTGCTGAGTAGGGGAGCTGGCCAAGGGCAGGTGAGTCGCGGCTCTGGAGCCACATCACACAGTGGGAGAGAGTTGCTCTCTGTATTCCGTTGCTCTTATCAATATTATTGTTGTTACTGTTCACTTCGTTTGCTGTTCTAGTAAACTGCCCGTAACCCAACCCACGGGTTTTGCCTTTTTCTTCCTATTCTCCTCCCCACCCCAGCGGGGGCAGGGGCGACAGAGCAGCCGCATGGCCCTTTGTTGCCGGCATTAGCTAAAGCACCACCGATGTAACTAGAAAGTGCCTACTCGATTTGGATGTATCATTCTCCATAATAATAAAGCTGAGGAAAACGCATTTTGGCAGGTTTCCTGGACTCTTTGCTGAGACGGTGATTTCATTGTTACGGCCTTCTCATCAATGAGATGTATATGAAAAATGATGTATAGTCTTTACTCATTCACAGAGACAGGACAAATCGCTAAAATAGATCTAAATACTTGGCTCACTTTCTGGAAATCCAACTGTTCATATCCCTACACATACTTTTAGCCTAAGTCCAGTGATAGAGGAAAAAGTATTAGGCCTTTTACGGTTTTGTTTTAAGAACAGATGCACTGAGGTTTTTGTTCTGATTTGTTTTTTGAAGATTCATTTATTAATAATTCTTGAGATTAGTTATGAGGATCTGGAGCTTCATAAAGTTTTTTACACGTTATTCAAATGGTATTCGGTTAAATACAAATAATTGGGAATGTCAAATGTTATTCCTTAGTGTAATTTGTTTTTCAGGCAATAAAATACTAATTTAATCTTACAAGAAAGCAAAAGCACATTTAAGTGACAAATTGCACAGCTTACATACCGACTGTCTGAAGCACATACTTAATAAATAACTGTCACTGCAATATCTCAGTGAATATTCAGGAATTAAAAATGCATATAAAAATTAGATTCATTTGAGAATAATTCATAAATAAAAAAATGAGCAAAACAGAAAATAAATGGCATTTATGTTAGTTCAGACAAATCAATCTGCTAAATGGAAAAGAGGAGTTAGAAAGGAAGATTTGGGAACTACCAGGAGGCTATAACAGGACTTGATATCAAAAAGTTTCTCTAATACAACTACTGTCATCTAGTGAAATTACAAAGTAATGACTAAAGAGTGACAGATGATTTTAGTGGATATTGATGTTAAGTTTCCTTTAAGTGAGGAAAAGTCTGATTTACATACACATCATTTCTGAAGTATCAGTGCTGCGTTATGTATCCAGTTGGTCATGGACACTTAGCTGAGGAAGTACTTGCATCCTTAGGTAAGGATATACTTGCATCCACTTGTTACCACTCATTCCAAGTAATTGTTCATAAAGCCTGCCCAGAAAATTGACTACGGTGGTATACTGTTATGCCAGGGCAATACTGATGCGTAGTCTGCACATAGTGCACAGTCTGTGATATCTCCCTCTCAGAGGTAAAAGGAAAAATTATGAAACAGCTCTGTCTCACTGCAGGGAATCAGAAGTGTTAATTCTGACATCTACTATCCTCATAAAGCCAAAAGATGTAGTCTCATGAATATTTAAGTATTCAGAAGCAAGCTGCTGTAGGAGATCTGCCTATTTCCGCATGTATTTCAGTGTTAAACTTGGATAAAAAATAAAAGCAAGCAGTGTTTTAATCATTTGATACCTCTGATAACTGAGTCCCTGAATTAAAGCAATTTGCACTATTTTTTTTTCTTTTGCCTACACGATATTCCAAGCCTATTTCAAGGGTTCACATCCTGTTTATTCTTTCACAAAGAAGACTTGCGTTTCTCAACTCATAAACCAGAGCTATTATTCCTAAATATATTTTATCAGTGTGCAACCTTGAGTTCTATTTATAGCATGCTGTTAGCAACCTACTCTGCTGACAGAATTTTGAATCTCTTCACGGATTTCTTTCTAATGCTCCCTTGAAGCATCATAAGTTCTAGCTTATCTCCAGCAACTGTGGAAGATAGTATGACAGTGTGTCTTTTTGCATGTTCGTACTCTGTATTACACCCGGGACTTTTATCCTGGCCTTGGCTTGGCTACCATAATGCTTCACTGATGACACACATTTACATTATCTGATGATGACCTCAGTTTGATTATGACTTTCTTCTCCTTCTCTCCCAGAGAGATCCTACATCAACCAGATAGATGTCTGAAATCGGAAATGGGGGAAGAAACCATCACAGCTGATAACAAAATAAAATATTTATTCCCTCCCTTCCTGCCTTCTGCTGCATTCCCCAGGTGGAAGCTCAGAAACAGGCTTCTCAGGCCGCCTTTCAGTTGTGACTCATATCACTGCCTGTTCAATTTGCAAACTTAGAAGACCTGTCCTTGGTTTATATTCCAGAACTTTCCCAGATGGCAAGACCAGCTCACAGGTAATGGTAGCCTAATATTTAGGCTCCCAGAATTTGAACAGAAATGAGTTAGGAATCATCCAAATAGTTCAGATCTGTATACAGGGTAAACATAAACACCACTCACATTTTATGGATGATGACCCAAGAGCAAGGTAAAAATTGTACTCGCAGATACTTGATATATTTTGAACTTCATTTATTGATGTACTCTACAATGTATGTCACTTTATGTATTAAAAGTACTATTTATTTTGGGATGTATTTCTGACAGTTCAGCTCTAAATATTTGTACTCCCAAAAAATTTGTAATGTGCAACAGGAAATCTTTGAATAAGAAATATTTTGATTTAAGCAACCTTCACAGTGGCAGGGCAGTTGAGGCAGGATAGTCCTCTGCTGCTTTTGCTAAGGGATGTTCTTTGCAATCCCTTGTCTCAGTGTCACCAAAGCAGGTGGCACCCAGCCACAGACTAACAGCCCACTGTAAGGAGTCCTTGGAAAAGATAAGCTTTGTTTTTTTAAAGGGAATGATGTTGGAAACAGATTTTTGGACTTGAGGGAGAAGCAACTTGCACATAACTCATCATTTTACAAAGGAATAAACAGGAAAAAATCCATTTCTGGCATCAGACTGGTACTTACACAAATCAGCAGTGTACTTGTAACTAATCCTTCTAAGAGCCTTGTAAAGAAAGGTAACATCTGAAAAGCACTGAATAAAAATAATGGTTGTTTTTTCACCAGAAATATTAGGCAACTTGAGTGAAGTGTAAAGGCACTTCCCCCATCCCTCCTTTTAAGTGCTCTACTTTAAAGTTATAGCTTGTTGTTACATTAAGAATAGAACATAGTTACAAACTCCATTTCAGGGTTGTTGGTAGTAATCCCTCAAGAACACTACATTCAGCAGACTGGAACCTTTAGCCTCACTGTAAAGTGGCAAGTTGCCAGTTTTTTGTGATTTTTTTTTTTTTAACAAAAAGTACAAAAGAAGGCAAAAGACACACACTTTTCCAGTGGGTTTCACAGTGCACTGGCAGTCAAAAAAATAAAAAAAAATCAGAGGACTCAGTAAACATTCCCAACTGAGTTGGATATAGTTCATAACTTTCTCATGGATATTCAGGAATATACACGAGGATGTGGATTCATTCATAGGTTGGCACCACTCACTCTTAGTCTTTACTCTGACTTTTCACCTGCCTTAACACCTAGTCACATTATACACTGGAAGTCCAAAGCAGTTTTTCTTCCAAAGAGGAACAAATGTCAGCAAAATACAACCATTTTATTCAGTGTTTTGGTTTGCTGTCCATAATTCCAAATGAATGGCAAATAGATGGATTACTGTGTTCAGAGGCACCCACAGCCTCAGTTCCACAGCTGTCTGCTTTGTAGATACTGAAAAACAAACTTTAGCACAGCTCTGAAAGACCTGCGTCAATCTGTTCCTTTCCTTTCCCAACCTGACATGCTCAGCATCTACTGCACTCTTGCTTCTGGTACAATATTCCGGTAATATATATTCCGCTCTTGTTTAACATCTTTATCAATGATCTGGATGAGGGGATTGAGTGCTCCCTCAGTAAGTTTGCAGACAACACCAAGCTGGGTGGGAATGTCGATCTGCTCGAGGGTAGGAAGGCTCTGTAGAGGGATCTGGACAGAACTGATTGATGGGCTGAGGCCAACTGTGTGAGGTTTAACAAGGCCAAATGCTGGGTCCTGCACGTGGGTCACAACAACCCAATGCAATGCTACAGGCTTGGGGAGAAGTAGCTGGAAAACTACCCAGTGGAAAAGGACCTGGGGGTGCTGGTCGACAGTCACTGAACATGAGCCAGCAGTGTGCCCAGGTGGCCGAGAAGGCCAACGGCATCCTGGCTTGTATCAGGAATAGCGTGGCCAGCAGGAGTAGGGAGGTGATCGTGTCCCTGTACTTGGCACTGGTGAGGCCGCACCTCGAGTACTGTGTTCGGTTTTGGGCCCCTCCCTACAAGGACACTGAGTTGCTGGAGTGTGTCCAGAGAAGGGCAATGAAGCTGGTGAGGGGTCTAGAGCACAAGTCTTATGAGGAGCGGCTGAAGGAGGTGGGGCTGTTCAGTCTGGAGAAGAGGAAGCTGAGGGGGGACGTTCTTGCTCTCTACAAATACCTGAAAGGAGGTTGTAGTAAGGCAGGTGTTGGTCTCTTCTCCCAGGTAACTAGCGATAGGACAAAAGGCAATGGCCTCAGGTTGCCCCAGGGGAGGTTTAGATTAGATATTAGGAAAAATTTCTTTACTGAAATAGTGGTCAGACATTGGAACAATCTGCCCAGGGAGATGGTTGAGTCATCATCCCTGGAGGTGTTTAAAAAATGTGTATATTTGGCACGTTCGGATATGGTTTAGTAGGCATGGTGGTGTTGGCTGGATGGTTGGACTTGATGATCTTAGAGGTCTTTTCCAACCTATGATTCTATGATTCTGTGATAATATTTTTCTATGACAAAGCACTTGCAAAGCAGGAAGTTAAATGCTGCTCTTGTAAGCATCTGTACAGGTAATGCTGCAGGTAGCAGAAGGCTTCCCTTACAGATGTTTCAAAGTCCAACAAGTGGAGAATTATGTATAATTCAAAGCTAAGGAACAATTAGGGAGGAAAAGTGCAACTGCCTGCAGGACAACCTAGGAGTTAACCCATTACCTTTGAGACAAATATCTTGGGATCTTCTAAAACCATACACTGGGTCTTTTTTTTTTTTCTTCTCAAGCAACAGAGGACAACTCTGCACAGGAAAATGCAGAGGAAATACGGAAATATGGAAAGGAAACATGTAATACTTACTTTAAAACAGAATGAAATAAACATAAGGAAATATTTTACCTAGTGTCCCCTTTGCTCCTATCTCTTATTTGTGATGTCATTCAAGTATTTGCCATGTTTAACATGGTTGTCTTTTGATGTCAGAGAGAGCCAACACCCTTGACAGGTTGGCAAATCTAGAAGACACTAATGTCTTTATAATGGTATAGAGGTTGTTTTCTACTTCTGTTTCAGCAAATTCAAACTGTCTTTTCTATCATTAATCATTATGCTTTTAAGTGATACTTGAGAAATATTGGAGAATATTTAAGATTTCATCTAGGAAATGTTTACATAGCTTTACTGAGTGACTCCGTCAAATGATCAGAAGCATTAAATGGTTTCCTTTTGTATGACCTTTTCATATTCACAAACCTCAGTCCATTTTTTCTGTGACACATGACAACTCAGGTCAGTTTTAATGTATTTCGTAGGACTTACAGTCTTAAATTATGTCAGTCAGCATACTCTTCCTGACAGCTAAAGGAAATGGCCAGGCACTAACTTCACTGCAAATAGTACGTATTATTATTTTAATTCTCTCCACAGCCACAGAAAATGCTAATCAGCAGGGAAATAGAAAGCATAGAGTAGACCATCTCCTCTTGACCTGTGACATTTTCTTTTAATACGTCAAATGCTTCTCCCAGCACTGCTGTGTGCCTTCATGACTTCACAGGATTGCCTGAATTTAAGTTCAACTGTTCTGTTTCAGTGAAAAATGTTTCAGAGCGCAAACACTTTGATGCAAAGGAGAGAGAGATTGCTTTGTCTAAACTGCTATTTTCCATTTTTGTTCTTTCCTTCCTTTTAACAAAATATCTCTATAATTGTCAATTAACCTGCAAAACCCCTCTGGGTTGACATCTTCCGTCCAATGGTGCTATCTCTGAAAGAGTTAAGAGTTAATCTTACACAGCAGGGAGGAAGGGAGGAAATGTCCTCTCTATGAGGCTATTGAAAACATTCACTGTGTGAGTAATTAAAGCTTCTGATGGTGCACCTATAGGAAGACAGGTTCAGTGGAATGTGTCAGAAAGACATCAGGGTAGATGGGATCTTTTTCTCCAGTGTTTCACCTGTAGAGCTTGGATAAGGTCACTGACTTTCTGTCATTCTCTATCTGCATGCTGGACCCAGCAAAGTTGATTAAAGCCTCTACAGAGTTCAAGCCTCCAGCAAAATCACTAGGATATGACACGGTTTATTTGAAAAGGTCAAAAACCAAACAATAAAGGAGTGACCAGACCATAACAATACAACCAGGAGGATGCAGTGTAGGTGGCATCTATACTATTCCAAGATGTTACAGTCTTTTAAAGAAGTCTGAGCAGATCTTCACACACCATCTATTCACTGAGACCAGGCAGCAAAGAAGCAAAAAAACAAGCTAGTAAATCACAGTTCCTCCCACATATTTCCTCTGTCTGCCAGTTTTTACTGAGTTAATCCCACAGTCACACAGTCATGAGGACTGATTTTTCAGTTAATCAGCAGTTCTGGGAAATCAGAAAGAATATCATGTTTAGGGGCATGCTGTTTTCCAAAATTGTGAAGAGGTCAAAACATCAAAAGTAGTTGATGTCAAACCACAAAAAGAGTTTATTTTATACATAGCCTTGCCCAAGTGTCTTTTAAGAGAGCTGAAGGACATTTTGAAACTAAGTCAGTTTGAATTTTAAAAACCCCATAAGTTTCAATCAGCAAATGCTACGAAAAAGAGCCCTCTTTTTTCTGAAAGAAGCAATCTTGAAATACAATAAACTTACAAAATATTTTGGTTCTTAAAAATGTCCAACAGTAAGTATTTCACACAGATTTTCAGTTCTAATAATCTCTACTTTCTAGACCTTTACTGAGAAACCTAGCATTAATGTTAATTTTCATATGTATCTTAACTTTCTATTTGGCCACCACACTGCATGAAAATAGGTAATAATTCTTTCTTACTTGAGAGATGGTTGTATCTTTAAAAAACCTTTTGTGTGTCCAGTATCTAGTTGTCTATATATCTAAACTGACGAGATGATACAAGATAAAGTTTAGAGAGTCAAAGCATAAGAACTGCCTAAGAAAACTTATTTACTATCATGACATCTCTTAGTGACCAGACAGTAACGAGAATATTATTAATGACTAGATCACTACAGATGACTGGAATGAGTAAGGCTCTGTGTATGCATACAATGAAAGATGTCCAATTCTTGCCTCTGTGCACAGTGTATTACCCCACAGGAACCCGAAGCCTGATTTCCTAAGGGCTTGGCCTTAAGGTTCACCAACCGAACCACAACTGCACTATGAATCAAGTTGTTACTAGATATTACAGAATAGATGTGAGAGAAACATAATCTTGCTGCAGAAAAAGTTTCAGCATTCACCTTACCATACACCCATAAATCCATAAAGGGGGAAGATGACCGTGCAGTGAACTCTGACCAGTGTTTATCCAACAGTTGAGGTATTTAGTCTATTTTGTTCTTTTTCTCACCCCTGTGTTGATACTCTATTGTCCAATAAATGCTAAGGTCATACTGAAGCTTTTGTCTTACTGTAAGCATTAACAAGCTCTCTTCCCTCTCTACAGACACCTTTTTATGAGAGATATAGGAAAGCAGTATTCTGGGACTGACAGCCCTGTGTCTGACCAAATTGCAAGAGACTAACAAATTCCAGATTTAGCTGTGTGAGACTAAGAGAGTCATATGTACAAATACAAAAATATGTTCCTTCCATGTGTTATTTTAAACTCTGTTTCCTTAGGTAGGCAGAATAAATACTGTAGAAGCTGGATGAAGTGATTGACAGTGTATCAAGATGAATCAACTTAAGATGCAGAGAATAAGACAAATGTTATATTTAATATTAGCTCATTGGAGAGCTATTAACATCACAAAAAAGTAAAGTCTTTTAGAGACTGCCGCCAGCACAGATGAAAACACAGTCAGACTACAGTGCATTGATTTCAATTCCTGATTTAACAGTAGCATAAGAGAGAAGAATCAGGCCCTGCTATGAATTCCCTCATAACCCATCCAACCATTAGTTACAGCACAAACTATGTAACTAAAATGCAAGAGGAAAGGATTGTTCTTCAAGTCATACAGATTAAAAGGGAAGCTTACGAAGACGCAATCAACTAATGAAGCTGTGCCACTTTGCACCAGCATCTTGCTCATGCTCTTTACATAATCACTATACTTTCAGTAGCAGGTCCTTCTGGGAATGTGATTTGCCTTTACAGTTCATAGTAAGTAAAAAGTCATTAGTCCTGTTCTGTCACCAAGACTGGTTAGTATCTCTGAGTATTCTTTGCACTGCACATTGGGAATAATACATATTCATCTTCTAGTAAATTTTTACCAAACCCATGAAACATACCTTCATAAACATGTATCTCCTTTCCGTTGGAAAGGTAACCCCTTGCATATGGTAATAACATCTCTTGAATTAATCTTACACAAACAAAAATGATTTACAATTATGCAAAACTATAATTACGCCAAGCTCCCTGCAAATTTGCACATGGGTGAAGAGTGGTTTTGGGTTCGCTACAGTGGAACCCCCTGTACCACTGCCTTATGCTAATTGGGCTCCTGAAAAGTTCAGAGAAATGACTCTGTATGCCAACAATCATTTGCCAAGTAACAATTATGAGTCCCAATAGGAAGCAAAAACGCTATCAAACACAGAAAATACACATACACATTCAGACACAGCAATAGGACAAAGATCAGGAGGAGGAAACAAGGCAAAGCCTATGTTAATGAATGAAATAAGAAAACCACTTGACAGAAATACAAAGTTAAGGAAACAAAGACACTAAGGAAAAATGCTGACAGAAACCTCAGCTGACCTACAGCAATTGGCTACTGGATACAGAGACTTTTGTATCCGTTACCACAGGGCCAATTATTTGAGAACAAGTAAGAAATGTTTGTGTCTACCTAATATAATTGTTGGGTGGGTAGTGACCTCCATCCCCCAAATCTTAATATGTGACTGAAGCTTTCATCAAGTCAATGAATTGAATCAGGCTGCTAATAGCAGCAACAAAAACTTTGCTTTTTAAACCAAGATCAGATTTGTTTTTCTGTAAAGCCAGTTATCTCACTTTTTATCTGTACAGGTGATATGTATTTGGCTTTGAGTGGCTTCTTTCATACATGCCTAAATGGAATCTCACACTAATCTAATTTACTGTACCTCAAGATAATTCATATTCTTTACTTAGCCATTTTTTCTCCTGTTACTTTCATCAGTCTTTCACTATCCTTGCATTGCTTCCCTAATTCACATTGGGTCCTGTAAAATTTTTTCATACTTTATCTTCAGACTGTCAAAGCACTTGAGCAGATGCACAAACATCCCATCCCCTTCTATGGGATTGCTCACCAGAAGAAATTTGTGCACATGCCTGTCTGAGTGGATGGGTGAAGTTCTGACATGTTTCATTGAGGAACCTCAATTTGCTTGCAGCTAGTAAGTGAGGTGTGTGGTATAAGCTTTATTAACACCAGTTGTACAGGCTGACTTATCCACGTAGTTACAGCCAGAGGAATATAAATGACCAAAGAGTGTCATCATCTGAATCTTAGAAAAAAACCCCACCTCTTTCAGGCGTAGGTTTTTTATAATGATATCCCCTAATGACTTGTCTGTCATTTAGTTTTGTAGACGATATAAAAGAACAGTAATGTAACTATTAATGCTTTGAGAGATCTTGCTGAGTGAGGAGTGTATTGTTAGAAAGATCAGTGAGTGCTGAAGACAGCAATGAAATAGGCAAGTTCCTGCTTTATCTATTCTGTAATTCCCTGTTTTTCATCAGCAGTTTTGCTTGGCACCAGCACTAGCTGTATAATGGACAGAGAAGGCCTGAAAAAATCAGAGCCCTTTGCCCATTAACCTTTCCTTTACCAATCTTCTCCTGCTCTTCCCCAGATTCCATGCTAAGAAGAGCAGAACAGTTTTAACCTGTTGGATCTCTACTTCACGTATCAAAGTCCACAGCTAGCCCTTGAATTAAATAATCCCATACTTTGACTTCTTGAGTGAAAGGATTGAAACAGATCATTGGCCAAAGAATGAAAGCAGACATAACTACAGTGAAACTTGGAGAACTGGGCGAGGATATAATCTGCACAGTATTTTAATAATAATACTTAAAAAAAAAAAGTTCTAATTACTAAATACCATATTTAAGGAAAAAAAAAACTTCCTTTTTTGCCTAGAAGAACACTGTTTTATTTTGCTTATCAAAGTAGTTTATTCTTAATGGAAGGCAATTATTTCCTGATTGCCACAGGCCTAAATTCACATCTGCCGTTTATTTTTCACCAGTTTATCAAGTCAGATTGGTTCCAATAAGAGAGATATAGCCATACTTCAGCTACCTCTGCTCATTCATTGACAGTTAGCAAACCACCCCAGATGTGTCAATGAGAAATGATGTTTAAGTATTCCTCTGTATTTAAAATTTTTTTCTACAGTCACTTGAATTTCGGACAGAGTCATCTGAGCTCTCCAACATAGGGAGTATAAAATAGCTTATTAAATCTCATATTAAAATGCCTCATCAAAAAGTCTGTTTCACTCAGGACATAATTGTTGATTTTCCACATCTTCTTGTTCTTTCTGGTTTTCCTCTTTCCAAAAAATTTAAGTTTACCACAAGCTAAACTGATAAAATGATAATTTAATCCCCTTTCCATTGCTTTTTTTCGGATACAGTGCTGCCTAGAATAAATAGTCACAAACAAACAAACAAATAATTAATACTGATACATAGCATTTAGATATTATTTTATACCCTTTGATTCTCCTGCAAATTTTAACAAAGACTCAATTAACTGTTGTAGTATGATCCTCCATACTTTATGGAGGTCCACAAGCTGGGTGTTCTTTCAAGATTTGCTGTAGGAGCAGCTATAAGCATATTGTACTTCTTAAGCCTTATTTCCCCTTCAGGTGTCCCAGGCTGCTAAGTGTCGACAGAAACAGCCATGGACAGGCTGTTTCCACATGCATGCAAAAGATACTGTGTCAACAAATAGATAGAGGCAGATGGAGTTTTTTGCAATGTCTTATTTACTCTGGAAAGTAGCCTCTGTTTTCTGTTTTGCTCCACATGTGGAGGGCAAATAGATCACAAAGCACCTTAAATTTATATAAAGATATGAAATGGCTTATTGAAATTAAACCAGCTAATTTGTAACCAAGATAAAGTGATTCCTGTCTCTGCATTTCTCTCATATTAGATGCAGAGTGGCTTCTCATATTTATTTTGCCAAAGTTCCTCTGGGGTGCTTGTATATTAACTTGTTTGGGGGTTTTTTTGCAACTGCCTCTAGGCTTCATGTCCTGTTACTTCTGGTTTTCCGGACAGTGGTCAATGCTGTACTGATGTCCTCCGTAATATCAGACAATATTTCATTGCTTCTGTCCCTGATTTGCTTGCCACTGGAGAGCTTGTCTGGAAAATCTCTTGGGGTGGCAAATAGCTTCTTTCCTTCAAAGCCTAGAGAAAACCATTTCCTTCTGATGTTAGAACCTGAATAATGTAAATGCTGTTCTGCTCTAAAAATCCACTTTTATTGTACCATCCCCAGTAGTCAGGTGAAAGCAGACCAGCTGACAGGTATCTGGAAAGCCTGCCGAAAGAAGTGTAGTCATTTTCTCGCGACAGATTCTATCTATTTTAGCAACCTGTCATTTGTCAAGGAGTCATGATAATAGAGATGAGCCTCAAAAAAATAATGTGACTTATGCTCCAGACACCATCAAACTGGTAAAATTTACGTATCCTAAGCCAATATAGAATCTTTATTTATTCACCAGATACATAAATGTGTGTGCGATTTCCAAAAGCCTCACCCACATTCTTGTCACTTTTTTCCATAAGGGCCTCAGCCTTGATTCAGCCTTTTTCTCAGATGTCCTTCAGGACATAAGGCAGGACGACACAAAAATGCCAGTTATGTTGATTAATGAAGTCCAATACAATTACACAAAACAAGTGGTACCTGGGAATCATTTACCACTTCAGGGAGCAATTCTGTGAAACAGGAAAATGTCTTTGTTCCTTAATTTTGTTAATGATCTACTCAGAAGAGCAAAGAATTGTGTGCAGTGTTTAGGGTTATTTTTAAAACACCAAAATTCTAATGAGACTGCAATTTTTTTCAACAATATTATAAGAAAAGGGAAAACTCTTCATGTTTTAAAATTGAATATTGTATTTCCCCCTCTGTACACTTTACCTTTTCATGTATATTAAGCCACTGGAGAAAATGTACAGCATATACGGTCAAGGAACGATACAAGAATAGAATACATCACTATTAAAATTGGGTACACCACGGAGAAATAAAAATTTTGCTTGCTCACTTTCTTTAGTATTCTAAGCTCTAAGAGATAGGTTTTTACTTGTGAACTGCTGAGCTCTAGAAACACAGGAGGGATTTAAGTCCCTACAGCTCTTTTTGACATCACAATCCAGTTTTAAGGTGCCTCACACATTCTGAATAGCCTGCCAGGTGATCACCTCCCTGTGTGCCAAAGGTGGAATCATCAATGTAGCAGGGAAACAAACATAGTGGAATACTCAGCATTGTTAAACCTCTTGTCCCATATGGTTCTACTTCGTATCAGAGTATGATGGGTTCCAATGTCACATGAACTCTGCAGGTGGTACCAAAATATACAAAATAATGTTAAGAAAGGAGATTGTGGACCATTTTACAAGTTTATTCTGATGTCCTCAAGTGTTATTTTGGCTGTTTAAGTATCTAACACTACAAACATGAAAGAAATAGATGACTGATAGCTGTACATGAGCATGCTGCTTCAGTATGTATGTTTTTTTAATATATTACATTACCTGAATCAACTGAATGCTTAACATCTATTTACATTCTCGACCTTTTTTTTTATCTTTCTTTTTTTTTCTTTTCTTTAATCCAGTTAATAGGGTTGCAATTCTTGAAGACCCTATAGCTACTGGAGAAGCATTGTTGTCATTAAAGACCGGGATCTCACACCACTAAAGGAGGTTTTTGGTATACTAGCTAACAGAAGATTCCTACAAAACTTTTGATTTTGAATGTAGCTTCTCCCTAGATTCAAGTCTGAGCAGATTAGTAACTTCTTGAAATAAAGAGCTGGTTGTACAAAGACAGCTAAGCAAAATAAGAATTCAAAGACTCCTAGCTGGTGTTTTGCCTTTCAATGTCTTTATGACAAACAGCAGTAATTAGTTTCTTTTGTAATCTATCCTCTAAAATGAATGCTTAAAAGGAGTGATGAAGAATCAGTAACCAAACATAAACCAAAATCAGAATACACTTTCAAGACAAGTCAAATCTTTAATGGAGAAACCAGTTGCTATGCCGATATTTATTCATGTCTTTTTAAACATTTCTATGGGTTACATAAAACTTAAGTGAAAGAATACAAAGACTCCAATGGAGATATCAAAAACCTGAAGGTGACAGAGCACATTTGAAAAAAAGAAAAACCTAGGCTATAGCAATTCAACAGCTTCAAACCCAAGTAGAATAGCTGTACAGGGAACTGCTACTATCAGTTTTTAAGTGATGTGCCACGTTCTTTCTCTGTAGAATTTTATGTGTGTAACAGACCATATATGCACGTAAACCTCAGTGTGTTTAGACCAAGGGTGTGTGTGCAATCACACTTCAGTAAGCCCATTACGATGTTAATCTGTTAAGTTATTCAAAATTGAAGTCTTGATATTTCACTTCAGCTAAGCATTTTCTTACCATTTATTAAAATTTGATTTTTCCAGGCCAGTTTCAGTGCTACACTGTACAATCTTCTTTAAAAATAAGTACCTTTCTGCCATAATGCATCAAGAGTAGTGCTGTTCCACAAGTTCAGAGGAGGAGCCAAGGGGGGATATGACACTGGTGGGGCGGCCTCCTCTCCAGCAAGGGAGTAGCCTCGCAGTGCCCACACATGGCTAGCAAAGCAGCAGCCGAGACAACTGGGTCAATCAACAGTCTAGCAATCATCACACATAAACAAGGGGACAAGTCAGATCTAAGGCCAGTCTAGGAACTTCCATCAACAAGTCAGGGACAGCAGAGTGCTGGGCTCAGATTTATCTACCACAGAGCTTAGACAAGGGCTAGGTGCGAAGCCTGAGCTTAAATGAAGCATCTGGGTTTCTGGAGGGGGGGGCGTTGTTAGGTGAAATTCGTGCCTACTGGCGTGCACAGGATTGTGACATCTTCATGCACAGGATTGTGACATCTTTATTCATTATTAGGTTGAGAAGACCTGTCCTCTCCATCTCTTCCCTTTGACAGAGATATATTATATTTTCAGGAAGAAACTTTCATTCATCGGTCTATTTTTGTGTCTTTGTTTTTCTCTTGTAATATACTCTAACACCGGAAGACTGCATTTTATGACTGTACAGCACATTTGCAGGCATCCTCTTCCAAAAGCTTTGTACAACACCTGAGGGTTTTTATATGTGCATATACATATATACATACAAATATATATATTGGCTGCTTGTCAATGTGTAATATCTTATTCTGTGATAGAGGTACAATTTCTGCTCCACAAACCTATTTTGCTAAGTTCTGGTAAGATTTTGTCCTTAAAGATTTTTCACTGTAATACAAATCGAAACTGATAGTTCTCACTTTATGATAGGAAAACCCACCACCACATGAACTTCATTTCTTCTGTTGAGAAGGCAGGACCTTAATTAAGCCCCTTCCACTCTTTCTCACTTTTTCACCGTCTTCAAGTTACTACTTAAAGTGGAACCATAGTAGCTGTTTATAAATTCAATTACCTAGGAGTGGAACTTGGAAATGGTAAAAAAATGGTCAGATTTCTTCACCAATGTTCTTACACAAGATGTTCTTGCTGCCGGCACTTACCTTTGACTCAAATTGTCTCTCTTCCATTACCAACCTGCAGAGTCTATTTTGTTCTATTTAAATTCTCATTTCAACTCTGTTGTAAGAAGGCAATGGAAAGATAACATAATTGCCCTTACTTCTTTAAGCATTTATGTTGTTTTAAATTTTTGCTGTCTTTTTTAAAAATTATTACAACAAAATAAAACACATAATTTCAAAGCTTTCTTTTACATTTCTCCGTTTGAAAACATGCCTTTGCAATACAGAATGCTTGTTATATAATTGCTTAGTTTTTCTCCTGAGAACTAACAATTGTAGTTTCGTAACATTTGTTCTTAGCTCAGATTTTCACTGATGCTTAGCAAACACTTTTTACTGTAGTAAGAAGTGCTTTTTTTTTAATAGCTGCAAGGTGTTTTTAACTGAATAAGTGTTAGAGGACCAAAATACTTATTTGTTCAAATATTCTATATTTCTGCATTTTTTCAAGGGAAGAGTAAAAAATTCCATGTTAAGAGGACACAGTTTCATTTTTTTTGAGGTTTCAACATAAAATCTCCTATTTCTTTCGGTTAGTCAACAAGAAGTCTTGCAGTGGCAAAAAAACACTGGGGTTCCAAGAGGCAGCTAAACAACCTTGTAGAAATATAGTTTCCATTTTTCTTCAAAAAGCAGCAGACAGTGCTTGACGGTGACATGATAAAACTGAAGCTAAAACTTAGGTCCTTTTCAGAACAGTGCTTTGGTCATGAGAACAGTTCTAGCATCTCAGACATTTGGAGTTATAGGAGTGAACCTAAAATGTTAGTGATGTTTAAAGTGCCTTTACATTGATGAAACTATTTTTTATTTAAAGTCATAAAATAAATTTCCAAGAACTCATGATATGTAAGACTAAGCTTGTCCCTTTCTTTAAAACAGCCCTTCTCCTCACTATTGAATACTATGTCAGCAACAGGTATTGAGCCGAAAGCTGTGCTTCAGCTGCACTATCTGTCATTAAATTGAGGAATTCCATCTCCAGCACCCACTGGCTCATACTTTAGCAGACTTAAAACAACCTAAAAATGTTGAACAAAATAAGGTAAGAAAAGTTAATACAGTAGTTTAAATCAGCTTATAGAAAATCACTTTTGTTCAACGCTGTTCATGGCTTTCATTGCCTTTCTTACATCCCAATAAATCTAGGTAAAGTAGGTATTTATGTTAGACGTACATATACAAAGTTTATTTAATTTTACTTCAAAGATAAATAAATTACAAGGTGTTTAGGTTTGGTCTTTTCGTCAATTAGAAAAAAAAAGAGGCTGAGAGATAGATAGTTGCGTAAAACTAAAACTAATCTCTGTGTAGGAGAGCAATAAAACCGAACTCCATGCAGGAGAGCAATAAAAACATCATTGTCTCTCTTTGTAGAAAACATATACCATAAACAGAAGAGTGAAAAGACTGGATTTGTTATTTTGGAAAGACCATAAGGAAGAAAAGTTTTTCTTAGTCAATTCAAGACAGCCACTGCATCTCTTAGGTTTACTATGGACAAAATACCTAAGTTCTTGTTAAAGTCATTGGACCTTTGCTGTCAGACCAAATAAATCTGACAGCTACCTCACTCTGAGACAGGAAATTTATTATAAGGTTTAAATAACCTATAGCAACTTCTCCTGTCCCACAGTTGGCACAACTAATGCATCAGATATTCAGCAGCTGCTGTGTGAAACTAATGACATCCATCATGATAACACATAAGACTTTATCCTTTATTATGCTTACAAAAGATAACACAGCTTCAGAGAAAGTAGTATGCCACATCCTTAGCATGGTTAAAACGTAAAATGACACTTCCCCTCTGAAGTAAATGGTGTTAGACAGATTAGCATCATCTGAGAGGAACAAACTTGGACTTTAAACAAAGTTGCCAGACAGTGCCTTCCTGGGGAGATTTTTTGTTGTTCCTGGGTTCTATGGCTTTTTGTTAGTTTTTAGGTTTGTTTGGGGTTTTTTTCCATGGTGGAGTTAAGTCATTCATCTCATCAGAATTTTACTTCAGTCTTCAATCTCATTCTGAAGAGCCTGCAAACAGCTATCGTATCACTGCAGGTTTTAATCATCTTTCAGTTGTCTAGAGCAATGATCAAGCAAAAGGAAGGTCATCTGTTTTGTTGCCCCTGCCTTTCCACTGATCGGCTTCTAGAAAGTAGCCATTATTAAAGTGATTTTTCCTGCTGGATATCCCTGTAGTTTGGAAGTATTGTTACGAATCTTTCGAGTTTATACCTTTATAAATACAAAGTCAGAAAATCAAGACTCATTACAGTTAATAAAAAGTTGTGCATGAAACTTCTTAAGCCAAATTCTAAGTATTACATTTCAAAGTGCCATTTTGTTTCCAAAAGAGAGATTTCTGGAAGTTGTAGGGGTTTTCCACATTGTTTTTTATTTCATTGCATTCATATCACACGGGCATTCATCAACACTTCAGTCCTATGAAAAAGCAGAGATCTTACACCGTCCAGTAATATGTTGACAGACCGCAGGTAGGGTGACTTGCTCCACAACCATGAACGACCATCTCAGGTGATTAGATTAATCTACTATTGATGACATGATGTTCTATTTAACACCTAAATAACTGCTTAAAACCTAGCCCAAGTTAAAAGACAGTGATGTCTTAAGCTATTCATTATGATTAATGAACATCTAACCACTGTGAACAAGTTTCTCTCTAATAAACCTGGCTTAATTAATTGCTACCTGTCATCTTTATTCCTTTCTTATCCACTTCAGTCAATTCTAGGAGAAAGAGCAAAACCTCTGTAGCCAAGGAGTCACAGTGTGGCTTTCTCAGCCTGGAAGCAGGCTTTCCAGATAATCTATAAAGTGCACCAAGAAGACAGATGCAGTAATATTGGTTATGATGTGGACTTCTAAACAATGGAAGGTGCTATTTTAAACACACAGCTTTTGTTCCCAAGATAGCGAGTCATTAGCTTTTCAAAAGTAACCTGTTCTTATGAGCCGCTGAATTCCTACAGATCCTGTCAAATTCATCTCTGAAACATCTAGAATTGGGCCATAAATACAATATAAAGTAATCTCAGCACTTCAAGCTGAGATAATTTTCTTATTCCACAATGGTAAAACTCTTTTTACTGACCTTTTATAATACATTTACTTTGGCATTTTAAATTCTCTTTCCAAGTACAACAAAAACTATTGTGAAAATTAGAATTTCTAATTTCATCTAACAAATGAAAAAACGATGGGATTCCTCACCACCTTCCCAAAATTCTAAACGAAATGACTATGCAGCAATTCCTAACCTGAACAAAGTCATGCAATTATGACATTTAAATTCCCCATAATCCTGAATCATAAAAGAGTAATTTTAGAAAACTATTGCATCATCACAATTAGACATATAATAATGCCTTCAGTAGTCACTTTTCCTTCATGCATTTCAAAGTATATTAAAAAATAATAGAGATTCTTATGCTTCAGGTTGAGAAAGGGATAAAGACAGGCAATGTGACACACCAAAGAGCACTAAACCTGTCGCTAACAAGTCAGGAATAAAACTGAGGTCATCTGGGCAATAGTCTAGCATGGTCACGTAGTAGGCTATCATTCCTCACTCTTCCATGTACATATGCCAGCACTAGATGTTATGAAAGAAAAGCAGCTTTCATAAAGTCTTGAATGTCATTTTATTTAATTAGGTAAGTCCTTGCTTTGCTGCCATTGAATCCTACTAGAAATAACAGAATTTAAAGAGCTCTTGTAAAGGTATATGAAATCCTTATGAAGGGCTTTGGTAAACCTGTTCTGTCATCCTCTTTTAACCCTGTTCTTCCAACAGAACAAAAGATCATTTCAGGTTTAAAAGAGGATAATCATGAAACAAGAAAAAAGCGTGTTTCACTTGCCATAACATAAACCTTTGTAGTTTAGTACTGAAGAAGTTCTTCAAGATGAGTAGAATGGCTGTCTTTGAAAATGCAGGAGGTAATTTAACAAATTTAGAAATGCTTTGTAAAAGAAAAAAGATAAAGAGCCAGTTTAAATAAGGAAAAGCAAAGTTTACAGACGGGTATGAATGTGACTCAGATCAGAGTTCAACATGCATGTTAAAAGCTCATGATTCTGGACCAGTTCTAGCTGAAGCAATAGGAAGAAATGCTTAGAATAGAAGGTTTTCTAAACTGGAGGACCGTGTTATTTGTACAGGGAAGTAACTCACCTTCCTCTGAAATACCAAGTGACAGCCCCTGGTGGAGGCAGAAAGCCTGATGCATATAGTGGTAGATGCATTAGTCAAACACTATGTTCTCGCATTCTTAATAGTGCAAAGTACTTTAAACCTCACTGATACAGCAAAGAAGTTTCACTCTCATTTTCTTCATTTGTATTCAGCAGAAATAAGCTGTTGAGGCCTCAGGAAGTGAGAAAGGGAAGGGGGAGTTAAATCCATACAAATTACACAGATAATGCATGTTGGAGAGCCTCAGGTTATTAAGAATTGTTACCATATTGTCTGTTCCCTCTTAACTGATGATATTTCATAAAACTTAGGTTAAGGACGTTTTCAATCCTTCCCTTTTCTTCTGCTTGAACGTCAATTTATAAAGCATCACATATGCATAAGATGGCATGAAGAAAAACTGGGAAGGCCAAACTAAAGTGAAAAGGCAGGAAACATGAGTCTGCTATTTACTTACTGTGAAATAATACAACGGTTCTTTGGTAAGTACATTTTTGCATATTGTCACTGTTTAACCTGGATGAATGCAAGGTGCCCACAAAAGCCGTTCTATTGTTCCCCTTCCTCAGCTGGACAGGGGAGAAAAAATATGATCCAAAAAAAAAAATTATCTGAAAAAATATGATCTGAAAAAAAAAGGCTTATGGGTCAAGATAAGAACAGGGAGAAATCACTCACTGGTTACCGTCACAGAGAAAACAAATTGAGCTTGAGGAAAAAGTTTAGTTTATCACCAACCAAATCAGAGTAGGATAACAAGAAATAAAGCCAAATCTTAAAAACCCCTTCCTCCCCACCCCTCCCTTCTTCCCAGGCTCATCTTCACTCCGGATTTTCTCTACCTCTTCCCCTCAAGCAGTGCAGGGGGACAGGGAATGGGGATTGTGGTCAGTTCATCACACGCTGTCTCTGCCGGTCCTTCCTCCTCAGGACTCCTCATACTCTTTCACTGCTCCAGCACGGGTTCCCTCTTATGGGAGACAGTTCTGCACAAGCTGGTCCAGCGTGAGGCCATTCCATGGGATGCAGTCCTTCAGGAACGGACTGCTTCAGTGTGGGTCGCCCATGGGGTCACGAGCCCTGCCAGTAAACCTGCTTCAGCATGGGCTCCTCTCTCCATGGGTCCACAGGTCCTGCCAGGAGCCTGCTCTGGCATGGGTTTCCGGGGTCACTGCCTCCTTCAGGCATCTATCTGCTCCATTGTGGGGTCCTCCATGGGCTACAGGTGGAGATCTGCTCTACTGTGGACCTCCACGGACTGCAGGGGGACAGCCTGCCTCACCTTGGTCTTCACCATAAGCTGCAGGGGAATCTCTGCTCTGGTGCCCTGAGCACGTCCTCCCCCTCCTTCTTCACTGACCTTGGTGTCTGCAGAGTTGTTTCTCTCACACAGTCTCACTCCTCTC
>Ga0065711_1004416_pt1 | contig 33774 bp, 16 predicted proteins | sample Hoacrofraction12_FD_59098 | JGI IMG/M metagenome (GOLD analysis project Ga0065711, IMG submission 59098) | Hoatzin crop microbial communities from Cojedes, Venezuela - Epithelial fraction 12 v2 (version 2) | ecosystem: Host-associated > Birds > Digestive system > Esophagus > Crop | place...
GCCGCCCCCCGTGGTCTCCCCCGAGCCGCGGCCCGGCGCCCGCCGCCGCCGTGAGAAGGGCGTCAGGGGGCCGCCTCGTGCGGGGAGCTGCTGCCGGCGGCGGGGTTCGGCGGCTGGAAGCGCCCCGCGCTGTTGTCTCGGCTCTGCTTCCGCGGCCGTAGGGAAAGCGCCTTTCCCGGGCCTGTAGAGTAACGCAAGGTTTTACGTACGTTCTCCGCCCGTAAATCCGTTCTCACTGTGTTTAACGTCAGCGTAATGGGCGGTTTGGTAGCGGTCGAGGACTGTGCCGGATAAAGCTGAAGCTTTCTTTTAAAAAGTAGACAGAAAACAAACAGGGTGGGGTATTTTTTTATTGCAGGGGAAAATAAAAGAAAGTTCTATTTGCTGCTAAGTCATAGAAGGGAAAGTGAAGTTAACAGCTCGGAACGCCCTCTGATATTTTCTTTTCAGAACCTTCCTTGGAGGCAAGGAATGGTGTAGGTTGAGGGCAGGGGGAGAGCAGGGAGACAAAGTGGCTGAGATTCTGGTTCTTGAGTAGAAAGTTCAAGGCCAGGATAGCAAGAGCTGTCTTTTACAAAACAAGGAGGCAGCTGGCATTCTGAGGTGTTAGTTTTGTATTTAGAGAGTAAATATTATTAGAGCATACCTTTCTCCCTTCTCTTATGGGTCGCACTGGGTGTTTTACCCTCTTTCTTAAGGCCCTGTCTGGGGATCCCCCCTTTTCTTAAGGCCTCCAAACTGAAGCCAGGCTGATTGGTTTCTCAAACACAATTATTTTATGAATTGTTCTGCTTCTGAATCTTCAAGCCACACGTTTGAATGTAGAACTGAGTTAAATGTTTTTTGTGCAATACAGAGTTGTGAGTAAAGAAGCACGTGCAAAAACACGTGCTTACAAACCCCTTGCCCCTCTCCGATCTGGTGTTGACTATTTTCTGTTTCTCTTTGGCATGCCGCTGGCTTCTTTGGAACACTTAGGAGATGCAAACTGTATTGAAAATCAAGTCATTGTTCTAGATTTTCTGTTCAGAAGCTTACTGTGCCTTACGAGCTGCCTAGTTGAGAAGCAGTGCACAGTAGTTCTTTTCTCAGTGTCTTTGGGTAAGGCTTAGTTTCCATTTAAAAATTTGAAAATGTCAAATCTGTATTAATCAAAATCTTTCATTGGCTCAGATTATTGCTGCTTCGATGAGAAATGACTAGCTCATCCCTTTCTTTTTTGTTACAAAACCTAATTCTAAGCAGAACATTTTTCTTTTTAGCATTATTCAGGACTAGAAGAAGCTGTCTATAGGAACATCCAGGCATGCAAAGAACTTGCTCAAACCACCCGTACAGCTTATGGACCAAATGGTAAGTAAATCCAAAAATTATTGTAGTGTTTTCAAGCCAAATGTTGTGTATGAAGGCTAAACCCACCTTGGCAAAGAAACAACTGTTTGTTTCTTGAAGAAACACATTGGACTTGCTCTAGAACTCTTAAATATAGTGTTAGTGGTTATACAGATCAGACTTTGTTTAGTTAGCTCTTAAGTTACGCACAATGGACCTGCCCTGCCTTTGCCAGCTTTTTGTCCCACTTACTGTGTGCTCTATGCTGTCTTAATCTGTATGGAAGACCTACAAAAATTAAAGGAAAGACAGTATCTTGGTATATCGTCACAATGAACGTAATCATTCCATGTCCGGTCACCAAAACAAAAGATGTTCTCCAGTAGCAATTAATTAAATGATGTACTAATATTTTTGAAGAGAGAACTGCTTATTCAGAAATTACTAATTTGTCCTTAATGTCGCACACTCCCAAGTGTTATTTTGGAACAATCTTTTAGGTTCTTAAATTATCAATAGGGCTGGCGTTTTAATGTGTAAGATGTACCTGAAAGTTACGAAACGGTATCTGTGTACAATATTATGTTCGCCTAATGGATGATTATATTTTTTTTCCCACCCCTGTTAGGAATGAACAAAATGGTTATCAATCATTTGGAGAAGCTTTTTGTTACAAATGATGCTGCTACTATTTTGAGAGAGCTGGAGGTAGGTTTTCTTGCTTCAGAAGATGTCAGTTGTGAGCTAGCATATCTGTGGGCTGCTGTGATGATCTACGTATGTCATTTTGTCAGTCATTGACATTTTTCACTGGATTTGAGTAAAGTCAAGATGGGCTGTATCCATAGTGAGGAACAGAACTCTTTTGTAAAACAGCATTAAGTAGTTGCAGGAGATGCTTAATAATTGCCTACTTTTTTTCCCCAAAGCCAGTATAGATTTAGAAGAGGGTATATCTAGACAATACACTGTTTGGAGAACTAATTGAAATAGCTGCTGTGTTAATCTCCCAGTGTCGGTAGTTGCCGTAGTCTCCCGTCTGCTTAGAATACATTAATTTGGTTTAAGAAGCTGAAGATAAAACAGCATCCTCCTGTGAATACAGTAGAAGCGTGGAAAGACTGATTTGTTCTGACTTTTACTATCAAATCCATATTTGTATCACAGCACGAATAGTATTTTGCTGAATTCTGTACTTACTGGTAGAAATAGTGTAGGTATGAAGTATTTCCTTGCTGAATGCATTGTGGTCGTGTTTGGTGTAAGTAGAAATAACTGAGGAAGTCTCAGTTCTGTTTTTAAAAAATCATCTGCAGGCTGCTTAGTTCATCTGATCTTGCATGTTTCTTTCTGGGATAAAGTTGACAGCTGCTGTGATTAAATTCAAGAATACAGCATTTTTATTGTCTTCCTTTGAAAGGAATGGAAAGCAGTGCCATCTTTAAGCAGAAAAAACCCCACTAGAATTAAAATGTAATTTAGACATCTACTTTGTGTATGACACACAGGAATTCAGCTTGAAGATCTAAACTTTAGGCTGCTTTCCAGTTGCAGAGCTTGATTGTGAAGCCCCCTGCACGTTGTAAAAATAGCACAGAACCAGTGTAAAGGATGTCTAATTCACGTTGTAGGGAGAATGTTCTGATCGGTATTTTTTTCACATATATTTGTACTTTTGCTTATTAGGGAATTTAGCCAATTAAGATAATATGTGCTGCTTTCTTTTCCTATTTTGTGCATTCTTAGTATCTTTAAATACAGTTTGAAGTAACAGAGTTTATACTGCATGCACAGATAAACCTGGAGCCATATTCTAGGTGAGATGTTAGTAACTAAGATGTGTAACTTCTTTTAAAGGTCCAGCATCCTGCTGCAAAAATGCTTGTGATGGCTTCCCACATGCAAGAGCAAGAAGTTGGAGATGGAACAAACTTTGTCCTTGTTTTTGCTGGAGTTCTTCTGGAGTTAGCAGAAGACCTTCTGAGGATGGGGTTGTCGGTGTCAGAGGCAAGTTATATTGTTATTACAATTCATGTAACTTGAATTCAGATTGCCGTTGGTCGGTATTTTGGGGTCACGTTATTGTGAATTGTCTGCTTCCTTCTGAACTAATTTTTTAGGTACAGATTTGTGAGGAAGAACAGTATGTGTTTTGCTGCTTGTCATTGCTTGCTTCCCTTGTAAGCTTTTGCTTTTCTTAATGTTCTGTGGCCATTTGAAAAGGAGATACCAGCAGTATGAATGCATAGTGAAGTGGTATAGTGAGTATTTACTGTTTGCTGCGCAGGTGATTGAAGGATATGAAAAGGCTTGCAAGAAAGCCCTAGAAATTCTTCCAGACTTGGTGTGCTGTTCTGCAAAAAACCTGAGAGATATTGAAGAAGTGGCATCCTTGTTGCACACTTCAGTGATGAGCAAACAATACGGCAATGAAAGTTTTTTGGCAAAGCTTATTGCTCAGGCCTGTGGTAAGTGGACAAGACAGATGTGTGCATGCATCTAAAAAAAGGAGTAGGTTTGCCTGTAATCAGTGCTAATGTCTTCATGTAAGATAAAAGGTATGGTTGATTTATCAGGTTGAATTGGATAGAATGCGTTAGCCTCTGAAATGAGAATAACCTTCCTTGTGTTGAACTCCTACTTGGCATTGTGGCTCAGAAAAGGTCTGTGTTTTCTACTGAATGTTTATAGAAGTAGCTTTCTAGTCTTTTTAAACCAGAAACCCATCTTTCTTTTTTTGTCATTAGGAAGATGTGTTACACTTCAGATAAGCTGTTACTAGTCTCAGCCACAGAACAGTGGAAGCAAGAATGTAGTTGTGTTGAGTTGTCTCCCTTTAGATTTCCAAGAAAAAACTTTCATGTCTAGTTTAAGTGCTTTCTCAAAATATTCTGGATCAGACTTTACTCTTGATCGTACATGTGTAAATGGATGCTTGGACTTAATTTAACTGAGCAGCCTGAATAGATGTTGCTTTCTGATTACTACATTGTAAGAACAAAATTTCAGTTTCTCTTGATGCAGGTTATTAGCAGGTTATAATTGTCTTAAATTTAGGCAGGCGTCTCAAACCATTGAATTCTGGTACTTCAGAAAAATTCCAGGTATTGTTTATGGTGTCGCTGATCTGCTTGATTCATTAAGCAGCACAAATTAATTTATTTTTTTTTTCCTCCCTCCACCAAACAGTTTCTATTCTTCCTGATTCTGGTCATTTCAACGTTGATAATATCAGAGTGTGCAAAATTGTGGTAAGTTGGAAGTAGCTAGCTTTCCTGTATTAAAGTAAACAGTTAAATGAAAGTTAATTTGTAGATCGTTGAACTTTGAAAGTGCCTTTTCTACTCTAATCTTTGTTGTGCTGTGGCAGGCATAAGAAGTTTTGGAAGTTTGCCTTTGCATTCTTTGTTTAGTGCCCAGTAGCAGCTTTCAGAAACAAAAATCATCAATATTGAAAGTTTATGCTAAATCAGATACATTTAATTATACACGGGGATGTTGACTGCATCTTTGTTGTAGAAGTAGTCACAAGATTAGGTTGAGCTGCAGGCTGACAGAAATGTAGCGGTCTAATCTTGTGTTCTTTTTGTCAGTGGGACCTTAGGCCTCAGTGTTGTGTGTTGGATTGGAACAAGCTTGCACTTACTATGAATTTCCCCCTGTGTTTTTTCCCTGCTAATACATACGTAACAAGTTGAGCACTGAAAGTGAGTGTCACAGGGCTTAAGCTGGACCACCAACTAATCTTAAAATGGGAACCTATAAGACAGTGTTTGATGTTGTGAAATCAGCTTGAGTCTTGTTTCTTTGTACTGCAATGAAAACTTAGGGTGCTACATGCAAATGAGTGCAAGGACTGCTTTTCGTCAAGGGTAGTGCAGCTTTCTGACAGTAAATGATCAATAATAGGACTTTCCTCCATTCCATTTCTTTCCTTTGAGGGTGCTGGTATCTCTGCTTCCTCGGTACTGCATGGCATGGTTTTTAAAAAAGAAACTGAAGGAGATGTTACTTCTGTCAAAGATGCAAAAATAGCTGTGTATTCCTGCCCTTTTGATGGTATGATAACTGAAACTAAGGTATGTAAAAGCTCAAAATAAGTTAGATATTTATTTATACTCATGTGCTCATATTTTTAGACTTAACTATAAGTATTCTTGACACTTGGTGATTCAGATATTTTTGTTAATACTGAGTTCATTAGTTTAAAAAAGTTAATAGAAAACGCCTGAACCTAATTTTGTTTTACAAAGTTTTGGGGGTTGGGGAGTCATTGGTTTTGTTGGGTTATTTGAGCCAAACTACGTGCTAGAATGTTTTGAGTGTCAAGGATGTCTAGGAATGCTAGAATTGCCCTTTTTTGTCTTGTTTTACCCCATTGCCTGGGAAGGGCGGCAGTGTTATAAAACAGGATGACTTGAGGTTTATGGATAGGTTGGGAGACAAAATGGTTTGTCAAAAACTTTTAGGCTTGTAGTTAATGCTGAATTGATAACAGTGTATGTGTTTACTAGGGCACCGTGCTTATAAAGAATGCTGAAGAACTGATGAGTTTCAGTAAGGGGGAAGAAAATCTAATGGATTTGCAAGTCAAAGCTATTGCTGATAGTGGTGCAAATGTGGTAGTAACGGGTGGCAAAGTGGCAGACATGGCACTTCATTATGCTAACAAGTACAATCTTATGTTAGTCAGGTAAGTACTACAAGAGCATAAAACCACTTGACCTGCCAGGTTTATGAAATGTACTTGCCGTATTGTCTCTTGCCTCTCAGCTGAATTAGAAATAAAATATTGCAGACTATTTGGTTTTCTAGGGCATCAAACCCTGTGCTGCAATTTGATTGTTTCATAGCTTGTGTTTCTTGATAGTATTTCACCTCTATGGCAGCTAATTGGGGAGTAACTTGTGTATATGGTACTGTTATTCTGGTTTAAGTGCTTTTATAGCACAATTGAAATCAAGAATATAAAAATTAGTGGATCTAGTAAAGAGGCATGTGGCCTCAAAGGCACGTAACACTACACCACAATGGTTCCTCCTGGTCACAGTCCTCATGTGATGCTTCAGCAATGATGAGGTACACCTCTGTGCATCAGTAAGGTGTTGATGAATGGAAGAACTAATACTTAAAACTTTTCTGTCATTTTTGTGGCCCTTAAATCTTCTTGTCTGTAAAATAAAGCATGTCTGGACATCCTTGAAATGCATTCTGCACAACATAAAGTCACATTACTACCAGCAGCTCTCACTTCTGACACAAATAAATGGTCCTATGTTGAAAGCTGTAACTTCATTGGTGGTGTCTGAAAAACTCTGAACTTCTGGAAATGGAGCGTGATACTGTAATCTCTTGCATAACAAGAAGGATTATTACAGAGGTGGTGTAAAAATGAATTCAAGTCCTGTGCACTAGAAGGTGAAGTTTGAGAATTTCCATGTATGTGAACTACTTCTTTGTTTTTAAATTCTTAGAAAATAGTCTTTGCATAGCATCCCTGAAAACAGGTAATTATAACTCAAAAAAAATGAGTGGATTTTCTAACTTGATGCAGTAAACTTTGATGTCATTAGTTTAAAAAATGCTGAGAAATTGAGAATACTTGCTTGTATGTATTAATATTTGCTCTGAACTGTTTTTGTTTTTCAAAGGTTGAACTCAAAGTGGGATCTGAGAAGATTGTGCAAAACCGTTGGTGCCACAGCGCTACCCAGACTGGTATGGACTTTCCAAATGAGGAACAGAAGGGAGAGTACTGATGAGCAGGTTCACCTCTTAACCCTTGTTTTTCTTTCCAGACTCCCCCAACTCTAGAAGAAATGGGTCACTGTGATAGCGTGTATTTATCGGAGGTTGGGGATACACAAGTTGTTGTGTTTAAGCATGGTATGTATGTTCTGTAGAACTCCTAATGCCACTGTTCTAGAAGTACGATGTTCAGAAGGGTTTCACAGCTAGCAAACTTAATTTGGTAATGCACATGTCTGTCTGCACAGAAAAGGAGGATGGTGCCATTTCGACTATACTCATTCGTGGATCTACAGACAATCTGATGGATGACATAGAGAGAGCAGTGGATGATGGTGTAAATACTTTCAAAGTACTCACAAGGGTAGGTGACCAGAACACTTCAGTTATCAAGACTGAGCTATGGATCAGTGTGAGGCAAGACTCGTGCTTGCTTTGTCCTGATTTGCTACAAGGGCCGTAGCAGATGTTTACCTTATCAGCTTAGGAGCCTTCTGGAGGTGCAGAGAAGGCTGTGTGGTTTTGAGGTGTAGAGGGCTGCGTAGAGAAGATTGGTGCCGATGTCCTTGTGAATACAGTGATGGTGCTCAGCGTGTACTGCACTCGGTTTTCCAGTAATGAGTGATTTCTTGAAGATAGATTAGTTTTACCTCTTCCTAATGGCAGCCAGCTCTTTCTTGACTATTTCCTTAAGCGGTTTGTAATGTTCGTTGGAAACCAGGCACAGAGGAAAAGCCAGGTAGCTTGCTTTGTCACTGAGGATCAGGAGCAACTGACTGGTTGCAAACTAGATTTTGAGTTCATAGGTGACAAGACAGGCTTTCCTCCACATGCTACAGATACGCGTTATAGGTGGAAGAACTCCAAAATTGACTACGTCAGAGTTTTTCTGAGCAGCTTTTGTGGACTTGAATATCTTCTTCTTTCCTTTTTTTTTAACACAAAAGGAGGTGTTTGTGTATTTACTTGGAAGGTGGTGTGCAAGAAAGGTTAAACTTTTGTTTGAAGCTTAATGTTCTATACATACCAAGACATGCACATTGATTTAGAGTACAGAAACAGCTGTAGACTGTGTGTTTATGATTGTGTCCAGCAGTTGTCCTGACTTATGATTTATGATGATTACTTTTCTGTTTAAAAGACTGGGAGTTTTTAAGTGAATGCTGGTTTGCCAACGAATATACAAAATGCTTAATTTAAAACAAAACCGCCAACACCTTGTGATACCTGTTGACATACTAAGCTTAGTGTATTGTAGATTGTTTTCCTGCATGGTATTTCCCAACAAGTTAATGGAAAAGATGCGAAGATCTAGGAATTCTGCTATTAGTTAGCCAAGAATTGAAATTACTTTCTAAAAACAACACAACACACCCCCAAAACCCCACCCAAAACCCCCGGACACAAAAGCTACTGCATTATTATTTTTCTTTTACAAAAGAAATTTGGAATGAAAGAGTAAATTTCTGGTATAATGCATGTTTGTTCTGAAGCAGATTCTTAATAAGTCTGTGTGGGATAAAGTTCTGTTGCGTTCTTGATAGAGTGGATAAATTCTAAAAAGAGAAAATTAATGTGATGCTTTAAGCAAAAGTTTGTGTTTTGGGATGGTCTGTTCACAGGATAAACGTCTTGTTCCTGGAGGTGGTGCGACAGAGATTGAATTAGCCAAGCAGATCACATCTTATGGAGAGGTACAGCCAATGAGCTTTTTGACTTCTAATTTTTTATTTATATATCTATATATACACACACACACGTACTTAAATATGTATGTGACTTACACAGATACATACATGTTATTTTATACCAATATGTATGTCTGTTAATGCATATAAATCAATTTTAAAAAATAGGAGGGGGGAACAAACGCCTCCCTATCTTATGCTTTATCTTATCTCTGTCATATCTTATTTTGAAATGCTGATGTGGTTTTCAACTTCACTTTAGACTTGTCCTGGGCTTGACCAATATGCCATCAAGAAGTTTGCTGAGGCTTTTGAAGCCATTCCTCGAGCACTGGCAGAAAACTCTGGAGTAAAGGCTAATGAGGTCATCTCCAAACTTTATGCTGTGCATCAAGAAGGGAACAAAAATGTTGGATTTGATATTGAGGTAAATAGTCTCTCACATTATTTGGTGCTCTGCAGTACAGGGTTATATTTAAAAATACTGCTATCAATATGAAGTATTTATAGATTAATTTATTTAGATCACTGAAGCTCCGTGTTGTCAATGATTTCTTAGAATTGTAATACTGAAGTGGGTCTTTTTCATCAGCAAGCAGTTACATTCGGTGCAGTGTAGTGGCCTTATGTGGGAGGTAAAGTGAGATGCTGATCTAATGTGGTGGAGAGCAAGTCTTCAGTAAGGACTTGGTTTGTCTTCCTGATGATGGATGAAGAATGAAGGTTTTCTGAAGAGAGAAAACAAGATCAGAAAAGCTATAACTTGTTCTAAACCTGTAACCCTGAAAACCCAATAACTTGCTAAGTAGAAGCCTGAGAAGGTTTTGAATAACGTTTCTCCCCATGTCTGCTAGGCTGAAGCTGCTGCTGTGAAGGATATGCTGGAAGCTGGTGTGTTAGACACATACCTTGGAAAATCCTGGGGTATCAAGCTAGCTACAAATGCAGCAGTGACTGTCCTAAGGGTGGATCAGGTAAGCTTACAAGTAATTTAGCGGCTGAACTGAAAACCTTCAACTCAGTGCGCAGAACGCTAATGCAAAATACGTGAATCTTCTGGGAATGCAAGGCATAAAAATATTATACTGGAAAACCTGGTTTGTTTATTTCTGAAAGCCAGGAAACAGTTTGTTCAAGAGCTCATAATTTGAAATATTGTGATGTTGCTGCTTCCATAGGAGCACGATTAAGGTGTTGGGGTTCTTTTTAAGATTTGACAGTTGATACTCATATGTATTTAGAAAGTGATCCTAACTTTTGTAGAAACAAGATTTAACACAAGAAACCGTCTCTCAAATATTGTTCTTATATGAAAATCCAGCTTCTAGGGAAAATGGAGATTATAATCTTAATGATACAGATCTTAATGTGTTTTGTGGAACTTCAGCAAAAATGTATTTGCATGTAAAATTTCTGTAGATTATTATGGCAAAAACAGCAGGCGGTCCAAAAGCCCCTAAGCAACAAGGACATTGGGATAAGGATGACTGGAAAGATGAGCCTGAAAACTAGTGTGCAGTAAGCTCTGCGCCTCTAGCAGAGAGGTGTCTGTGTCTGAGTGCATGTGTGGGTATATTGACAAGCACATGGCAGATGATGCCTTTCCCGAGGACACGTAACACTGCTGACTTACATGTGTGCCGATTGCTATGTGTTGTATTTGTGCCTTTGCAAATGAATTTTACTCCTAAACACAAATTTTCACTGAAGGGATGACAAGTGCGGTTTGTTTTACCTTACTTCTCACTATATAGTGAGTGCAGAAAATGAGCCTTTAACGTGGTAGGACTAGTGGACTTTCTGCTTTTAAAGTGTGATGTTCAGACTCAGTAATTCAGAACAGCAGCTCTGATAATTCTTCTGCTTTCTGTAGCGCGCATCCTGTAAAAGTCACTCGTTTGCCTGTTCAAGCACTTGCTTGCTGTAGACTAACTGAAGTCTTAATTTGCATGCAAAATGAGGTAAAAGCCCTTTCTTTGTATATCAGGGCTCAGCTTCTGCCGTTTTCAAGAAAAAAAATTATTTTGTATTTCAATCAGATGGGTAATAATATTCACTGGCTTAGGTTCAGAGTAGGGAAACTGCATGCATTTAGTGAATGCTGACAGCGTTGTATGGCTGTGTCTGATTCTAACCTTATCTTTTTCTGCTTCCCTGTTATCTTCAAGATCATTATGGCAAAGCCAGCTGGTGGCCCTAAACCTCCCTCAGGAAAGAAAGACTGGGATGAAGACCAAAATGACTGAACAATTTAACTGTACTTCTTGAGTGACATGAGTATGTGATTTTTTTTTTTTAATATTCCAGTTGGAGCCTGTCACAATGTTTTGCTCTATTGCCTTTAAGTTATGAAGTGTGTCCACGGGAGTGTAGAACTTCAAACAAATAAATGTACTCACTGTTGAAATGTTAACTGTCATTTTATTTGGGTGTGGTTGTAGCCTATTCACACAGTGGGAAGGCAGTTGTGGGGGGCTGATGGTGTGGGGATGACCTTGGCTGGCTTCCTCACCAGGACAGAGGTGGAAAATCAGTAGATAAAGCTCAGGGGCTGAGATAAAGAGTAGGAGAGCACTCGCCAATTACCATCTCGGGCAAAACAGATTCAACATGTGGAAAATTAATTTATTACCAGTTAAAAATAGAGTTGAAGGGTTAGAAACAAGAACAAAGCCTGAACCCCCTCCCTCTTCACCTGCCCTTCTTCCCAGGTTCGGCTGTACGCTTCCCTGCATACTCCCTCGGTACAGTGCCAGGCTCTGGGGTCAGGCCATAGTGTCTCCTCTGCTGCTCCTTCCTACCCCCACTTCTCCCCTGCTCCCCTCCCACAGGGTGCAGCCCTGCATGAGCTGCTTGACTGCCCGCACCCTCAGCGTGGGTTACAGTCCAGCAGCAACAGCCATTCCTGCATGGATTGTGGTTTCTGGCAGGAAAACCTGCCTAGTCTGGGCTCCTCTGCACAGGCTGCAGCTTCCGCTGGGGCGCATATCCACCTGCTCTGGCCTGGGGGCTGCCAGAGCTGCTGTGGGGGCGTCCAGCAGGCTCCTCTCCATCAGCAGCAGGGGGAGAGCTGCTCTGGTCCCTGCAGCTCCCCCTCCTCCCCTCGGGGCTCCCGGGTCTGTTCATCACACTTCTCCCCTGAGGGCTGGGCAACCTTTTGGCCTTACGTTTTCCCCAAGGTGCTGCTGTCTTGGTTGATGGGCTGAGCTGTGCCCTGTGGTGGGGCTGCTGGAGCCAGCTGTGTCCAGCATCAGGCATGCCCAGCCTCTCCTCAAGAGACCACATCTGCAGCCCACCCCACCATCCTGACACGTGCACCCGTACAGCAGATGAGGGACACTGACCATGAGCCTGCTACAAGGAGCTCATAACTTCAGCTCTTCATGCTCTTAATTGTGCTCCTTACCCAGCATTTGAGTGTAAAAAGTCAAACAAGTATTGAAATAATTAAGCATGGCAGCAGGTCTGCGGTCCACGCCTGTGTTCACTTTTGTTACGCGCATGCATCCGTTCCATCCTCGCCCTGTAAGAGTCTCCATGTTCTCAAAATGGCAGCCTGGCAGCAGTGAACTGCATCTCATCCTAATGGCCTTAAAAATAAACGCTGAGCAGCAAGAGCCAGCACGATGTGGAGCGCTGGAATCTTTCAGCTGGAGCCCCCTGTTAAGACTCTTCTTGGAAAGTAAACAGCTTGCATGTCTCAGAGGGAGCTTGAAAGCAGAACCGCACTTGAAATTCAAGCCACTTCAATAATTAATCCTTTTATTACTCTTGCCAGTGCTACTCTCTTTCACAGCCAGAAGGGAGTGGAAGGCTAAATCAGGTCTGGAGCGATCTTATGCCTAAATAAGGCTGCCGTACGACAGCTACACTGATGCTCGCTTTACTGTCAGTTGCTGGTGTGGCTGAAAATTAAACTCAGCAAGTTTTCCGCAGGATTGGCATGCTGGCAGAGCCAGCTGCATGAGCGCTGCTGCCCATGACTGGAAGGGCAACAAGAATATCTAAGACAGGCCGTTTCCAGAGTAAGGTTGACACGAACAATGCACTGAACGTAAGCAGCTGCTGCTCTAGCGTTCTTCAAGTGAAGCCCAGCCTCTGGAGTAGAGAACCTTAGAGTCACGAGCCACTGCAGAACTAGTTTTCTTGCCCCTCCAGTGCAGAAAGGCCTGTGGCGAAACAGAGAGAGGGGAGCGCTCAGCCTTGCCAAAACACCAGCGCAAGGTTCCCACGCAAAAATATTCCTAGAGAGTCTGCAAACTGCGGGCTCCTCCACTGGACGTAAACCAACAGTGGAAAGAGAGCTAGTGCTGAATTCGTCTCTGCTCTAAGATGTGTAGGAAGAAACAGCTTCTTATGCCTGGAACCCAGTCCTGAAATACACAGATTATAGCCGAGACAACTACAGTTCAAAAATTACAGCTGGTCCCTTTAAAGGGCAAGAGTTGCTGACTAAGATGTATAGCACGTGTAGGAAACTAACAGTAGGGTTGCTTGTCTGTGCCAACACACAAATTACTCAATAGAAGCTCAAAGCTGTAATTTTGAAAAAACTTTTATTTAGAAGTAGTGAAAACACTGGAAAAAGTATAAGTTAACCACTTGTCAGTGTGTCTAAGGAGCACGAAGCACATTCCTGCGGTCGTATACAGTAACTCCAGCATTCAACAGCATGATTTGCAAGTCTCTGTCTTCTTTCAGACCACTTGAAGATGGCTGCACATACAGGAGGGCTTCTCAGACGAGTCACAGCAGTCGCTCGTAGAACAGGAGATACGCTTGCGAGCTCAGCACTTTGGATGCAGACACAGCTTGTACATGGGTATCGCTGATGTGGAACCACTGTCCTTTTACTGGTTCGGTTTCTAAAGCTGTGAAAGGAAGCATTTAGGACTAAAAGTTATTACCAAGAATTGAAGCAATCATTCCTGTTACTGTTCTGCAGTAAGAAGAAAACTGTAAAATATTTTGAATTATTTACCTTGAGGGGACTGTCCTCGAAGGACAAGATCAGAGAGACGGTTGTTCATACTCCTCATTTTAGCATAAGCAGTGTAGTGCCCAGACCTCATTGTTCCACTGTGCTCAACAACTCCATAGAGAGAGTACAGTACTTTGGTATTCCCTTCAGCCACGTTCTACAAAAGCAGAAGTTCAGCTCTGTCAGTGAGGTACTGGGCTTTAAACAAGACTAGAATATAAACTCTTCATGTTGCTTTGATTTGTTTGCTGATGGAAGGGAAGCTGGTGATTACAGATCCATGCAAGCACTACAGCTACGACCAGTGGACGTGCACGGACTCCAGTACAAGTTGCACGCGTAAGTTATCCTGTCTTATGACATAAAATAGCTAAAGCTTATCAAGCATTCTACAAAGATTCTGCTAAGCAGCTTAGTTGTGAAAGCACGTTAGAACACGGGAAAGGAGAATCTGATTGTTTCCCCACTTACTTTACATTTAGCTGTACAGAAAGGAGCCAAGTCTATCACTTCTGGAAACTTGACATGCCTGTTAACCTTCCGTAGATTAAATCCAGCCTTAAACAGACAAAGTAAAGGAAAACCCCATAACTTTAAAATGTAGCATATTAGAACCATGCTTCGTTACTAAATGTTTCAGGTTAAAGTTTCAACAATACAAAATTAGTTTCACATTATACAAAATTGGGAAAACAAGCAACTTTTTCCACACACCCCCCCCCTCCAATGCCCAAGGTTTTCCATCATTACTGCCCTGCCCTCACACGCTGCACTGGAGCACAAGTTGAGACGACTCCTCAACTCACTCTTAGGGTAACTTAATGGTAGCAAAAGTGGAAAAAGAATCAGCTGTAATGTACTTATGTAACTACAATGACATCTCTTGCTTCTCAGACACTGTAGTATGCCTGAGGATCCAATTTTATGTCACCAAAACTGATGTCACTTCTACTTCCACCTTATTCACATAATCTTCCAGAATCAGATTGGAAAAACAAAATGAGAAGATCACAAATGTTACTTCCTTAATCATGTTACAATCTCTTGGAATAAGCTACACATTTCCATTTTCTCTGTGGAATTGCTTTTCATCTACTTAAAGTCACCTCTCTTATTTTTCAAGTATTTTGACCAAAATACTGAACAGCTTTGAATTTAGAAGAGGCAATACTGTGTCCCAATCCCATTCCTTTCCTCTTTCTTTCTTGAAATACTAAAGCCCTAAATTAAAAATTTTCTTACAACTTGGAAAAAAGTAAGCCACTTTATTTCAGTGTCTATAAATAAGAAAGTTCCATTGTTTTGCATTCATCCCCTTTTTCTTTTTTTCCTTCACTCAGTAAGGTTCAGAATCTTCTCTTTCCCAATTCTACTGACCTACTTGTTACACTCATTTAGTAAGGGATCCTACTCTATCTGTACTGAAATGTATGAGACCATGAACTGCTGTAGTAGCAGGAAACAATTAATGCTAAGATACTGCTTAATATAGTAAGCAATAACAATAGTGAGGGAATATATTGAAAATAAGCTCACAAAACAGTGTCTTCCAGGTAACTAATTGAATATTCTTTCACAAGAACACAGTCCAACTCCTCAGAGACCACAAAACCAACCCTGCATACCAACGCCTTCCAAACCTTGGGAAAAAAACCAAACCAAAACAGGCTTATAGGAATATGCTAACAATTGTACTATGTGCATACATACGTATTAAACTAATACTGTATACATACACATTTTTGCAATATCAGCCTGCTACTTACCTGTTGAAACCTCTTTAAGTGAAGAGTTAAAATTGGAGGGGCAAGAGAGATTAGCATCTGCTTACTGGCATTAGTATAAACATATTTCTTTTCACCTGCAGAAAAGGAAAACCACCAATGATAAACATCTAAACAGGTGTTACAGCAAGAATTTCTTTCTTATCACTATTTAGATGTTATAATGTCATGTACTCCGACAACTGAGAAACTGAACACTCCCCCTTTAACATGATGAACTGTACAAGAGCCGCCGCCTTGCAGATCCCACATCGCAAAAGCAACCACTCACAACATGTCTGCGTGGGGTCAGCGCAAGCAGGATGAATCCTTGCGTGTTCTCTACAGCTCTCAGAACCAGAAATTACATGCAGACTTTACTGGCCTCTTTAGCAAACACCAACCTGATTTCCCTATGACTGTCACAGCAGAATTGTCACATTTGAGGAAAGAATAGAAAAGTCCCCCGCTAAACAGCCCTACGTTCATCCACATAATGACTTTTTAGACTAAAATGCCCCTTCCCTCCGCCAAGCCCAAACCCACTCCTCTTTGCTCACTCTTCTTTTCCAGTCCCGCAGGATTCTGTTCCCCAGCTTGCGAGCCTACTATTCTGCTAAAAACTTACTTGTATTAATCTGTGTGAAAGAGGTTCTCGCAACCTACCCACGGAATACCACTTCAACCGATCCAAGTCAAAGCCAGACAAAATACAACTTTAGGAACATTTTCCCCCTTACCCACCCAAGCAGCAGATAGGGACATATTTAGTTTTCTTTTAAAAGATAATTTGTCATACTTTTTATGTTCTTCTTTGGTCCATAAAGTCTTTGTGTACATACATCACAGAGTAGTTTATTGGTCTCAGTCAGTTTTTCATTACGGGTAAATTGATACAAACAGTGATGGATTGAACCTTCTTCTGGGTTCAGATCGTCCCTGTTTGCAAGAGTAGAAAATGCCGTTTCTGGATCTCCAGTCAATACTTCACATGTCTTGATGGGAACAGTCTGAAGGTCATCCAAGGGACTTGTATCAGATTCAGCATCGGCACACAAGTGTAGTTTTGAAAGGTCAGTAGCAAGCTCTTCCTCATCTTCATTTTCATCACCCTCATCTTTCAAAGACAGGTTGTCAAGGCCATTGACAAACTTCAAGGAAGAATCTAAGCCTTCTACCACAGGGAGATCCATGAGAGACTCATTTTCTACACACCCCTGTTCTGGCTTTCCTGTATTTTCATGCATGCTCTGAACTTCTGTACTGTTTACTGGTATGCTCGAGTCTTTTTGAATTAAGCAGTGATCTTTGCAGTCATTTGACGATTCCTCTTCTTGCTTCAGATCAGGAGTTTCAGAGTTAATTTCTGCCTCTGATTCTTGGTTATACTCGACATCCTTTTCTGACTCTTCAGTTGCACAGATATCTGCCAAGTGAAGCACCTTTCCTTGAAGTTTTTGCTGACGGCGCTGGCTCTGCAAATTGGAGTACATCATATACAAGAATACAAAAAACAGAGCAAGTTTAAATGATATTTAGCATTTCTTACCATTTCTTTATCACAAGTTCTGTAGCATGCCATAGATGCAAAGGGCAGGAGGAGGGAGAATAATCTATGATCTAATGAGCAGAAGTGATCAATTAAACCAATACCCAATTTATTGTCACTCAGACACAGTTCCCACTGCTCCTTGTTACACAGCATCTTCAAAACACAGCTAATGATTCCCTTTATATCTTCCTGATCCTTTCTTCTGTCTGTATTCTAAAAAGTTTTGTGAATACTCTTGCCGTCAATGACTGGAGAACAGCTGTCTGATACAAATTAATGCTACTTCAGAAAGGCAACAAATTCCACACTCCTCTGGATACTAGCTTACTTCTAGCGCAGCAACTCATAGCAGAACATGTAACTTCTTAATAGCAAAGACATAGATACAAATGATCTTTTCAGTTGTGCATTTGAATGAGCAGACACTCTAAGCTGTCTCCTTCTCCTCTATCTAAACCAAGGAAGCAAAAAGAATTTGTGTTACCAGAAGTTGCAAGCATTTCGTTAATAAAAGCGAAATACTTCTCAAAACCAACCTTGGCTTGTTTTTTGGCCTGTTTCTTTGCTTTTTTCTGAAGGTGCTTACTTGTACCAGGGGGCTCATCTCTTTCCTTAAGATAACAGTCATTGTTTTTGTCCTCTTCATCTTCAGATTCCTTTTCTTTTTTTTTCCTAATGTTTCTCTCATTTGTAATTTTTACTTTCTACAAAAAACAAAAAGCCACAAAACAACCACAGAAGTAAAGATGTTGCTGTCCTGAATAACAAAATAGTATTCCAAAGAAAACTCTGCGGATGCGACGTTATCTGAGTTCTCATCAGCTCAAGACATAACATTTTAGTGACTGTAACATGCAACTAACTTGTTTATGCCACCCTAATGTTTACAAAAGGGGTGTCTCACTCCAGAGAGAGTTCTTGTGAAACAGCGACTGGCAGAGTGAAAAACAGTATGAAAAAGTAACGTTATGAAGGGACAAATTCTAAACCTGTAAAAAGTAGCAACATTACCTTTGGCGCTAACAGATGTAAATCTCATTAAATGCACTGAAGAGTAACATTTTACTCAAGTGGAGACATTTTCAGCTGAACTGCCTGCCACAGAATTCGTTTGCTTCTGCTAAAATGAAATTTGTTCGTTGCAGAAGATATGATCGCTTTGGCTGAGGAGGTTTCATTTCAATGCTTACTCGTTAGATTTCTTGTGAGCAGTGCTACACAACAAATCTGAAATATTGCATATACAGATTGTCAATAGGAAACACAAAGCAAATCAAGTATTTTGAGTGTCTACAGATCAATGAAATAAACCAGTATTGATCAAATAAGCACTGACATACTATCCTAACGTTTCTTAACTTTATTCAATAACCAGAATATTGACAAGTATTCTTGCACACAGGGCAGAAAAAATGGATTAAAAAATTAAAAAGAAAAAAGAAAGAAGCATTCAAGCAACCAATAGGCACCCATCGCTGTCATGCAATTTAGTTCCAATTTTACAACAGTGAAGATGAACTGGGAAACATTGTTCTTTGCAATTCAATCTTCTACAATAGCGTGACAACATTTGAGCATACTAGGTTATTCCCTAAGCCAACCTCTACATTAAAAATATTAACTGACAAAGCAGAAAGATCACCAATGGACTATCAGTGATTTTCCAGAGACAATTTATGAGCCACAACTTACAGGAATGACTCTCCTGAAAATCTTATTCTCTAACTTTCTGGGCAAATTTATAATTTTAACTTTCAAAAGAGACATTTAGAAAGATGCATAATTTCATTCTCTAATGATCATATAATAAAGGTGTTTTCATATAAGTAAACAGAAACTAAGCCAAAAAAGCAAGCACGTAAAATTTCTTACCTGATCATCTAGTATGGGAAGGGACAAATCAAGGAAAGACTCATGGACCAAGGACACCTTTAAAAGAATATTTAAAGGTCCAATTTAATTTTGTTTAGAACTGGCTGGCTTGCTGTCAATAGGCTTCTTTGTACGTAGCCTTGTTTGAATTCAATTCATGCATTCACTTGTGCATGCAAATGTAAAAACACAGCTAATCTACCTTCACAAACAGCTATCCATGACCAAAATCTAGCAGTCACATTACCACAGAAATAAGCAAGAAATACTTCTATAAATTTCAGTTTTCTAATGGCCTAGAATGTGAGTACCCAGCTTAGGGCCGATGACACTGATATCTGCAATCTGTCATGACATTCATGTAGCCCACTCACTAACACCCGTAAGGACTTCATTCTCAGGATGCATTATCCCAATAGTGCCTTCTTGCTTCACTGTTCCCCTGACAATCCCACGGTCATTCCAGTGTGGGAAAGGGAAAGACCTCACCATCTGATGAAAAAGGAAAGGGCCCCTGGCAGCAAACTGCTGGTAGCAGAACAATTAATCCACTCTGCAGTTTGTACCATGGGAAGGTGTTTACCAGGAATCTGAGAGTTAACTGTCCTGGCAAAGGCAGCTTGCTGTTGCTGACCTCTTTTTCTGGAAGTCTTTTGAAAGGGACTGAAAGATTAGCTTTATAACATAAGGGAAAAAAGATTCCAGCCAAACCATGCCCCTTTGAAAAGCATGCAGCTGGTGAGCTCTTAGAACTATATTAACTGAAGCAAATGATTACAATTCCATTTATTTCTACATATAGTTACTTTGGGTTTCGCCTGCAGATTACATAAAATTAAACTCTAGGCTATTCAAAGCAGGCAGTCTACTTACGTTTCTGCACTCCTCACACATAATTGTACTGGTTAATTCTCCACCAAAGATTCGATCTACAAAACTTCGTATTCCCTTTTTCTTTTCATATTCTGAGAATTGACAAGGTACATAGTAAAGTTAACAACATATACTATACTGGCAACTAATTTAGTTACGGCATACCAAATTAAAAAAAGACAATACAGTATGCAAGGTGTATGATCAAATGTGTCAGTCTGTTCTAGTTTCCTTCAGAAGTACAGCAAGATTCTTAAATTAAGATTCTTTCATGTATCAAAGGGATGGACGGGGGCGAGAACACTTTTGCAGAAGACTGTTTGATTGAATCAACACCTCTACCACTTTCTCAACTCAAACGCATTTCCTTGTTTTCTCAGAAGTACTGCATCCCAGTAAGAGCTCCTGTTTTCTCTCAGGACTTAACTCAAACAACTGTCTGAACCTATAAAACAAGCACTGACTTGTGTTAAGGCGCCCTAAAAATAAAAACAATTTCCTGAAGTTACACTTTCAGGTTAGCACAGTCTGAACTTAAACTTGCTCCTCATCTTCTAACCTAAGTCACGCTGAAAAGTTTAAAAACTCTTCTGCTCACTGTTTAGGGTTTTTTTTATACCACCATTAAGTAACAATGGATTATTAGGACTGAATAAATAATTACATTCACATGCTAACATTTTAATTTTTTACATAAGATTGAATGATTAAACACTACCCAAACATATTTTAATGTATAATAGCTACAGAATCAACTGTCTCTTACACTGTTAAGAAGGAAACGCAACAAGTTCAGCAAGACATTTAAATAAATAGATTAACACTATTGATCCTCATATTCTAGATACACACATCTTCAAGAGATGCCATAAAGTCATACAACTAAAAATGTATCTTTTAGTTGATACTATTGGTGTTACTTTGGGTATTTCAGAAGATGTTAAACTATTACAACATCAGTAATGTGTCTTTTACCTTTAATTTTCTTTTTAAGTTCTTCTTCGTTTTGTTTGTTGGAGTCAGTCAGTGCCTTCAGTATTCCAGCACTTATTTGCTGAAATTTTCAAAACAAATACACACCATAAAATTTCCTAAACTAATTTACTAGTTCATTTCACAAAACATTTCAGATGGAGGAAAAAAATCTAATCTTCACTAATTAAGAGAATCAATACAAAACCCACAAATGCCTGCAGAGACACAAAATAGTTCCTTCCTATTAAAAAAATAACCAACTGAGAAACAAGCTTGCAACCATAATGTTGCAATTACTACGTAAGAAAATCAGTCTAAGGATGATATACTTTCCCGTATAAAAACCAGAAAAAAAAAAGAAAAGAATTTCCACCAGTGAACTTTCAGGCATTTCAGAAATTCAGACAAAAGGACATTCTTTCGGGTGACTACACATACTGCAAACCCACTTTTTCTATAGACGTTTTGGACAAGTCAATCTATTTCTGAAGGACAACAGACACTTCTATTGAAAGTGTTGAATTAACCAAAGACATTTAGAGCAACAAAACTGAACCCTTCTACTTGAATTTACTAGAAAAGCATAGAGAGTAACCACTACATTGCTTTACAAAAAGGCCAAGATATTGTTACCTTAGAAAGCTAAGCAATGTGTGCAATATGTCTAAGACATTTAGGCCACAAACAAATTTCTTTCTTCGAATAGTTTTGTTAAATGAAAATAGTAATACCCGTGGTTGCTCCTTCACAACCCCACTGCTTAGAGGCTGCCTGGTTCTACAGCTTTGTTGCTAATCTGCTTCAAGTGTGTGTTATGGGCAGCACAAACCACTCCTCTCGGAAAGAACATTCTTTCTCCCCTCAGCACAAGAGAAGGTCTTAGTCTGGAGTATGAAGAAAGGTCTGCACAACTATAAAATTAGCACTCACCTGTATTTCTTCTGCTCGCATTCCATCCAGTACGTAACGAAGCAACTCATGACTGTCTTGCTGCTGATAACCTTTAAATCGTATTGCTCTGTTAAACGAAACAATAATTGCAAAGTATAACTGAACTCAGAGAAAGAAGAAACAAAAACAATCCATACCAGACACAAAGCCTCAAAACAAGCATGTATATAAAAGCAACAAGTGTCTACATACAGTATTTTCTAAAAATACGAAGCTAGCTTATCAGAATATGTCACCGGGTATCTTTCATTTTACTTCATTTAGATTTTGCTCTTTATCCCCTTCTTTCAAGACTTTTCAAGTGTTATACAAATTTTATATGCTGTGATGTGAGCACAAGAAAAAAAAGAGGGAGAAAACTGACTTCCTTTTTAAACAACTGAGTATTTTTTTCATAGTCACTATGACAATGTAATTGTACAGATACTCACTTTTTACAAACCTGAGCAAAAAGTTCCTTAGGAGTTACTACCCCCTTTTTCGTCTCTTGCATTTCTGTCAGGAACTGATACATGGCTAATGTCAAAGCACCTGGCTGATCTAGTTTTATCAGCTGAGGTTCCTGTTTTAAACAAAAGCAACAAAGTTGTTTTGCCTCAATTTGGTGATGGATCCTTCTAGGTAAGTTTTTCCTTATCTAAACACTTCAGTTCTTGAAAACATTATTATACAACAGAATACACAAATATCGGAAACAGCAGTAAGTTAACCTGACTAAAACAATCAACACATGAGATGATATCGAAACACTGGGCTAAGAATCATTAATTATTTATTGCTTAGTTGCAACTCTGGATTTCTTGCTTTTATTACGAAAAAAATACAGTTTCTTAAAATGCATAACCCCTCTTTCCCAGCCAAATCCCTAACTGTAATGATAGGTGTGTTATTTAAGTTAGCGCTGCAGACATCCTCCAGTTTCCTTTTTTGCATTTAGACAAGTGACACTACAGCAAAATCTACACATTTTCACCCTTTAAATAACTTGATCATAGTAGACCTGTGATGACAACTAATACTTATTACTGAGTATTGAATCACTGCTCTTTCACTTTGAATGAAAGACCTCTGCTGATTTCAGAAGCAGCTCTATGAAAGTCAGTGGTGAAGTTCCCAATGATTTCTTATCTTAAATCTTGTCAGTATTTATTTGAAATGGCTTTAAAATCCAGATGTCTCTAACAGATTGGAAGGGTGGGGAGAAACAAAGGTTGAAGCATATATACCACGGATAACTCAGGTGACTCGATTTTAACTGTTGTGCCAGGCATTTTAGCTTCTTTAAGCAGCTCCCTCAGGACTGGAGTTTGTGATAAATTCTGTAGAAGGTAAAATGAAGAAACAGATTGGTAACTGGAGAACAAGAGGAAGGGCAGAGTAGTTCCACTGGTCGTGGAAATTGTATCAGCCAGATTAGCAGCAAATGATTTTTCTCAAACACAGGACTAGAGTGGTAACCACTACTCTGCAAATTCTAAAAGTGTTTAACAGTTAAAGGTATATTCCATACAGCTAATGGGACTTGCGAGTGTCCTCTCTATATATGTTGCTTTAGATTGCAGAAACCCTGAATGTATTATTCTGCTGCAGGCTGATCTATTGACAGTCTATTTACTAGTGTCTGTTTCTACAATCAAAACGTAAAACACGGTGTGCGTATCTGCTTGGTTTAAAATATGCTTAAAATTAAAATAAAAATCAAACGGCTTACTAAAACCTGCAAGTACAGTGGGAATTTGGAGTAAAGCTTCAGTATCAAGAGCCAAAGACCACAAGATTACATGTGAGTTCTAATACACATGAAAGAGCAAGTTTATTGTATCCAAACACTTCTTAGCTGAGCAAGACACACAAGACGGCAATGCAATACGCTCATCCTGTTAATATTTACTTTTATTTGACTTCCTGTTGCTGACAAGAGACATTTTTGCTTCAGTAAACACCCACAGTCTCTGGGTATTAATCTCTCATACTCTAAGAGGTCAGCTAGGGTGATGTGCCAGACTATTTTATCTTTTTTACTAAACTAGGAAGTTGGCATGCTTAATCTCTATCAGTGAAAGATGCTGTCCCTCAAAGACAGGGCAGTTTGTTATATCTTCCCTTAGAGCAAGTCTGAACCTGCAGCTCTGTATCTTCGTATTTCTCTGGGCAAACACACTATTTTTAGAATGAATCCTCCATTCTTGGCAGATAAAAATCACATTCTGATTGTGTCATTGTACAATACTTAGGGTGGGGCTCTTGTGGGTTGGGGTTTTTTTTCCTATTCAAAAATTTTTTATGAGTAGCAACAACTACCGTACCTGCATTACTGCATTAAAGAAACATGTATTCCCCAAGTTACTAAGTCCTTTCACAGTCACTTCCGAGTTAGTACTTGAATGACCATTCTCTTCTTTAAGAGAGACTTCCTTTTCTTGCACATTTTTGCTGTCTTTTTCTACTTTCTTGTTTTCAAATTCTTTGTTATCTTGTTGTTTTTCTACTGAAATAATAAAAAAAACACACCACACATTAACCCAGTTACAGGTAATGGGCTAGGAAAAAGTAGTTATAGACAGCAGCAACCTACAATGCTTATAACAAACATACAATCATTAACTCTGTAATTGTATAAATGTAACATTACTGGTTTAGGTTTTGAAACTGTCTAGGTCACAGGAGTTAAAGAACCAAACCAACAACAACAACACCCCCCCTCAACAAATCCCTGAAATGCCATTTCAGATCAGCATACAATCTAAACATGCCACTTGGCCCAAGAGCCATTCATGCCAACAATCTCTGAGACTGCATGTGTTCTCTGAAATTTCATTCCTGTTGCAAAATCAGCTATGTTAGCGCTTTATACAACATCCAACAGGATGGCACTTGATATAATAGCCCTTCTGACACAGTACTACAGTCTGAAATTAAATACCCAGGCCTTTCATTGTCAAAGCATTCTCATGTTCATTTCATGAACCTAAACAGATGAAACTGGAAGGTTTATATTCTTCAAGACACGTTAAAGATATTTTCCCCAAAATTACTTTGGTGTATAGCTCAAAATTTTAATGACCTGTTTAATAAAACCGTAAGGCAATTCCAGGTAATTTTCAGAATAACACCCACACTGGTTCTGCCAGTTTGGCCATCCACTATCCAGAAGGTTTCTGATAAACAGTGCTGCGAGCCAAGATTAACTTCAAAATCAAGTAATGCCAGCTCAGAGAAAGCAAGGAAAACAGACAATACAATCTTTGCAGATGGACAAGAAACAGATGGACGGACAACAACAGATGGAACACCTGAAACAGGCAACAACTGCACCCAGGCATCCATCCGTTTTTCGGTTCAAATCCAAGAAGAAAATTCTGGCAAACAATACAAAGTTCAAATACCAGATGTAAAAAAAGCCACTATCTGGGAAACACTGACCAAAACCACTCAAAAATTCTGGTCCCTGTGGGAAAACCTCAGTTGCTTCCTCAACAAATATTCAGAGACTGCCACGTGGCATTGCTGGATGGCTGTGATCTATTTCCCAAGGGGGTTATGATTTCACCAAAGTGTAGGATGGAGCTGGAATTTCTGATAGCCATGAGTTATAGCATTTATGTTGATATGCAAATTCTTCCAAGTTTTCTAGTGGAAATGCCTTGTACAAAAAGGTTTTGCCACTGAGGAAACCGGGAAGTTTTGCTGGGTTTATTTCCTTTTAAACAACCACATTTTGCTGATAGCTGAACACACTATTTTTAGGGAGTTCTGAATGCACTGCAGGTACCTGTACTAAATGTACAGACACAGCAGACAAATCCTCTTATACACTCCTTCCATTAGGAAACGAGCTGCAACAGCTGGAGACTTCGTCATTCCAGCTGATACATTCACAGATATCTACGAAGATATTTTTAAAAAATAAAATTATCCTTAAGCAATGGCAATTTTCCTTCAGATCTCAAGACAGAGCAAGCAATACTAATGAACAGACCCAGCACTTCTAAGTAATGAAAATCAATTCCTCACAGCACAACCTAACGTCACATTTTAAAAAAAGTAAAAATGTGTTTTTTTCCCTTGTGTTCCAATATTTCTGGTCTGTAAAAGTTTACGGGACACTGAGCAAAAAATCCCAGTCCAATTAGGTCCATAGGCTAGGATGTTATTCACCCTACCAGAATTCTGACAAAGAAAAATATGGAAGAAATCAGCTTTTTACTTCACCATAAGGTGCTCCAAAAGTTAAATCTACTTCAGCGTACATTCTCGATTTACAGTACTGTCTCCTACATTTAACGGACTTCTTGATTTATGGTATGTATACTATAGTTACTTACCTGTACGTGGTGAGTCAGTACAAACTTGTTTTCTAACATAATCCACAGTCTGACCCAATCGGGTTGAAGTATTATATGAGACTTCATTATCGCATATGTAGCACCTGTCTCCACCCCCCCCAAAGAAAAACAATTAATCCTATTTTTTTCTATTGTTTAAAGATCCTAAACTAGTTGCTTGTTTGATGCAATTAATTATACAAAGTTATACAATTAAAAGATTTATTTTAAGATTTAGAAGTCTTAGAAAAGAGTTCAAATCTATTTCTGACCAAGAAAATAAAAAGTTTAAAAATTATCTTTACTAAATTATATCAGTGACTGGAGGCTGCAATTTACAAATATAAATTAGGCCCTTAAAATATGTGCTCTGAAACCTAGTCTGCAAGAAAATGAAATGGAGGGAAAATTTGGCCAAAGCCAAGAAACTAAGATATCAGGCCCTAAAGGATATGACTTACACATGTTATGGCATGGAAAAATATTCTGAGTATTCTAGCCAAGCAAGCACTTCACTGTATTTAAACTGCAAGAAACAAATCAACGTCCTCCATTAGTCCTGCACGCTTCTGTCTGCTCTTCCGTTGCTTATATAAATCTATCTGTCTCCTTACGAGCAAAGAACTTTGTGGTTAGGCCACTAATCTGTTTTCAGCAAAACTGTGAGTGAAGCTGCAGTGACAAAGGTTAGAGTAAAAGTTCTGCCAGAACACATACAGCTGGAAGGTGAGTTGTATGTACCGATTTCATAGTTCTGCCCGACCAGCTCTTTGAAGAGGTGACAACACGTGTTGAAGAGAACACAAATACCTCTGCACTTTGAAACACACAACTCCTAGGCACAAATGCATTTAGCAGATTTCAGGATTACCATAAGTCAGACTATTTTCTCATATTAAAAGCAGCAGAGGTCCGCAGCCAAGTGCTTTCCTAAACTTCTAGCACCCCTGGAACTGGCTGCATTTCTTCAGGTCTCATTGAAAAAACTGACTCAGCCTTCGGATCCCTGTGTATGTATTTATTGTCTGTCCAGTTAACCATAAAAATAGGCATTCTCACTCCTGAAATAACAAATGATAGTTACTCCCATGGGCAGTTTTTAACATCATAACCTTTCATCTACCAAAACTTTTTATAGGTAGTCTTTATGGAAACGGGATTGGAATGAAGTTTTTTCAATGATGGCTGTTTGACCAGTGGGGGGAGAAAACATTAAGTAGATCCAACTGGTAAGTCCTACTAGAACTGAAAATACCTACAATAGCACTTGTTGTAACTCCACAAGAGCAGAACTCAATGAATTACTAGAACTCTCCTCTTTCTCTCCATGTTAAAAACCTTTTCTTTTAACCATTTACAGGTACTGTTCAAGTCAAATTTCAACCACATACTCATGTATAATATAGAGATGCATTCATACATTCACAGCATTAATAGATTCTGATCAAAAAGGCTTTTGGCTTTTGCGTTTATGTACTAAGTCCACTGTGAAATACAGTTCTTAATTGTAGGTTTGATTTATAACAATAATTTCTACCAAATATACCTATCTCTGAATAATTTCTTGTGAAAGTTTGTATAACCAAGAAATTCTAGAAGGAAGCAAAATATCTTGCTTAGACAACATCCTCTCATTCACAAGTACTCCGATTTAAAAATTATGTAAGTTGTAGAAGAGAGAAAATAAAGCCCTTTAAAATTATAATTTTAAAATTTTTTTAAATTCACAAAAATAAGTTCACTAATTCATTAATTATATATGTTATTAATGTCCATTTCCATTCTAGAGTTCAACAAAATCACTGATCATTGCATATATAAATATGATCAAGTAAAGAGATAATGTCACATAAAACTAACATAATAAGTTTAAAAAAAGGTTAAAAAGCGAAATGAAAACTCTATGTCAGGCATAGTGCTTCTATATGGCATAGTTTGGAAAATTAAGGTTCTCCCTTATACAGTAACATGCTGTTCCTTTTGAGGATATTCCTTTCAGGAGAATTTCTTTTAAGAGAAGGAAATACAACCAGAGAGATGGAATTTGTATTGACTGATCCAGTAGCATCTTGTAATTCTACAGTTGTGCTTCTTAACTACACATACAGTATTAAGAAGTCATATTTATTGGGAAAATAAAAGTAATTAAGTAACTGTGCATCAGAAAGTAGCTTCTCCCCAGGCTGAAAGTTAAGATTTAGAGCTACATAGTGACATATGTTTTTACATGTCAGTCTTCTGACCATGCAAAAGCAGTAAAATATGAACTCAACAGCATTTACTAGTTGGTTAATTTCAACTTCAATTATGAAAACATTCTAGTTATATGTTTTTATGAGGAATACTTATTCAACAAATCTCAGCAAAGTCTGCTGGGAATTTTGTGTGTGGAAACATTTTATAAATTTCTAGAGATAAGTCCTAGAAATCACAAAGAGAAGAAAACACAAATTATGTCCCAGCCTCTGTTGCCCTCTAGCTATGTCGTATAACTGTTGCCTGACAAACTCACCACACACTCCAGTTGTCCAAACTGAGAACCAAACAATGGGGATCTGATCTTGGCGTTGTATAATGCTTTAAAGCATGCTGTTCTTGAGAATTTCTGCCACAGCCCTACAACATTGATAACCAGAAGTGTCACAAAATCCAGTTGAATATCAATGAAGCATAAAGTCAGAGTATAAACAAAGTATTAAAATGAAAACTGTTAGACTAATTAGGATGACCAGATGGGTCTCTATTTCAAAACACTTATTTCTGCAGAGAGAGAAGTAACTTACTGGGTGCAGAAAAATTATAAAGTTGCTCGGGGACCGAACACCTAATTTACAAACTCCAGTTTGAAGAGCTTGAAGAACAAAACACAACAAAACCGAAAACCTCTTCAGCATGCAGAGTTCTAAGTTTAATAAACTAACATTAGCACAAGATCTTACTGTAAAAATCACAGATTAGGAGCATTAACAGAAATTCTAGCAAAATAATCTGGACTTCCTGGGAAAATAAGTCCTCAGCATGGTGTTTTAGCCCTAAGTCTGCCAAATGCTTATGTGCCAAGCTTCTATGCATTTAATTAATTAAAAAATGTGTGGTCTGAACCGCTAATCACACTGAAATATATCAAATCATTTACATAGCACCACCTTCAAAGTAAAAAAGAGACAATATAAGAGTTTAATTTGAAGCTCTCTTGTTCCGCTATATTATGAGGCAGTGAAAGATATCAATACAAGTTAACAACAAAACAAGAGGTACCCTGTGGCCACATTTTAGACACAACCATATCGAAGGGCTTCCGTCAGTCTCCTCCTGAGATTTCTCTTGCGTCCTATTGTCTGCCTTGCAGTCCTGACAAATGTGCCATTCCACGTTCAGCAGTGCCTTTTTCAGCTGACCTTGTTCCAGTCCTTTACGAATATGCTTGCACACAGGTTCTACAAAATAAAAAGCACAAGAAGGATGTAGGTATCATAACAAATGCAAACGTCTCTAGGCTTCAAGGCACAGGCAGCAACCCAGAAGCTAGGATAGCTTTTCTAGAGCCAAAGAAACACTGACAATTTAGCAGACATTTCGGAAAGTAACCCTTTGTTACCCCCATTCACAATTCGGGGATATTGTTGCTGCATCCTAAACTACTGCATCACTTCAAAAAAAAAAAAAAAAGTACCACTGAAATCTACATCTAGTCAGAGGAGTTGACAAAAGCTTTGGATACAAACCTACCTACTGTGCCAGGCTGTGGGCTTCTATTACAGTGGCGTTACGATTCCCACACCTCCCAGGGAGCAGCCACAGCCCACTGCCATGGTTCCCAGTCACCAAGGCAGCACCTGGCTGGCCTATAAAAGTGGAGATTATGGAGGTTATGCTTCCAGCTGAGCTGCCTCAGTGAAATTATGCAGCAGACTGTGGTAAAACAGAATGGCAGAGTTACCCTATCTATACCATTATCACTTTGCACTACAATACTACTTGGAACTGCATCTTCTGGGCCTGGTGTGAACTCCATATATTTAACCAAACTCTGTTAAGAATGGTTACACCGAGAACAGGCATCTGTTGCTAAGAGCTACTACCAGGAGTTTAATTATCTTACTTTTTTTTTTGTTTAATTTTTTAAGGTTGTTGGTTATACTGTCACTGGAGTGAAGAGAAGCTGCCTGTAAGCTTAAGTTATGCGCAGAGAAATTGCAATTGATGGAGAATGCATATGCAAACTGATTCAAGTTCTTCCAAATAAAAAGTGAGGAACATATTTTGATTTTTTTTTTATTTTGAACATATTTTGATTTTTTTTTACGGTGTTTCTAAGACATTTAGCATCATCAGCCTACAGTTCTTCACTATTTGCAGTTACAAATGTCTAAATTTGCAAATACAGGGTCAAAGATCTGACAGTATAAATAGTTACCTCAAAAGTAAAAAAGCAGAGTAAACAAATCCATGCTAAAAGAAAAATTCTGTATGCACTTAAGTTTGAAAAAATAAATCACGTTTTTGTGAAACTATTACTGAGAAGAATTACATAGCTGTTTACATAATTCAGCTGTCATAAGTCCTTTGCTACAGACATTTTTATTGCCTAACAGCTCTGAATCTATCTTTGTTGAGGACCATATGCAAGATTACAGCCTCAAGATAGCAAATTTTTCTTGTCATGAGCTGAAACTGGTGAAAAGTTCTGTAGCTACAGTTCTGTTTCTGTCTAAGATCATAGGGTTTTACCACAGTACAAATGCCAGCCAGTAAGAGCCAAATACAGATATTTGTATGCATTCTTTAAACCTTTTTAAGAAACACAAGCTTCATCTACAACTTCAAAATTGTCTTTTTTAAACAAACCTTTTGTATATTGGCTGTTACTATACAGTGGGAATATTCACAATGATCAGTCTTAGTTCACATTTGTGGCTTTACAGGACTTTGTCTGGGTAAGATAGCCTATTTTTAGCCAAAGAAGTGAGATGCCATCAACAATTGCACCATAACTGATTTTTTTTACTGGAGAAAAACAGTCACAGCAGACATTGATCTTGCTTCCAGGGGGAAAAAAAAAAAAAAAGACAAAAGAAGCTAAAAAGCAAGGGGAGACAGAAGCTACCACAAGACCAAGACAACGAGAAAATCAAAGTACAGTAGATTTGAATTTAAAATAAACACGCTGTCACATTGAGCACCCTGGCTAAAACCATAAGTGCTCTCTCTCTCAGCTAGATTAGCATAGCTCAACTTGTTTCCCTGGTCAGGACCAACAAAAGAGATGGGCAAGACACAATCTGTGACCTGGTGGACAAGACAGTAGAAGAGAATGCTACGCAACACGAGCAAAAACGAGAGCCAGAATAACCAGGGTAAACAAGACAACAAAACTGCAACACAGGAGTGAGATCCAGCACAGCTAGAAGGATAACATTCAAAACATGGGATTTTCTCTATAGGAACAGAAGGCAAGGAAGAGAAATAAGTTTTAACCAAAAAGCACTATGACTACAGCGCTGATGTGTCCAGGGCCAGTACTAGGTTACTTGCTGAAGACAAACGGTTTCACAGAAATATTTTAATCACAATCTTCTGTGCTGAAGCAAGAATGTTCTGCAATAAAATCTTCATCAGGAAAATACTACTTCAACCTATCATAACAAGCTTAGCAGCTAATTCTACAAACACTCTGTATTCTGAGGAATTTTATATGATTCAATACAATCTGTGTATCAGTAAAAACCTGTGAGTCCGAGTTTCTTGAAAACCAGGAAATAATCCTAGTTTTCAATACAGGATTATTATTTTCTAGCATATTTAGAGACATAACAACACTAATGCTTCTTGGTGGACTTTGGTTTCAATTATACAAACCCACGCTTTGTAAATGAGTCTTCAAAGTCAGTGACTAGTGTAAAGGCCTTGTAATATTAATGAGTTTTCAAGACCTCTGTGAGGTTAAAACAAACATTAGGGTCACAGACTTCTCTGAGGAAAACATACCCAGCGTATCCAGAGACTCATCAGACTGCGCAGTTTTGCCTTTGATGCGTTTCTTTCCCATATTTGTAGTCTGTAATTTTTCTTACATGGAACAGAGACCTAGCAGACAAAAACAGTAAATTAGAAACTAGGTTTTGGGTTTACTTGCTTATTGCTAAAAAATGTATTATTTCTATTGCCAAGATGTCCCTTGAGGTGAATTAACTTGTTTTAATTTGACATTTTCAAAAGAAAACAAATTAATTATACTTTAACATGAAGCAATTGTAACTGTTGTAGAGGCAAGATCACAGTGTGAATTATAAAAACCAAAGGATTTGAAACCTTAAATCAAAAGCACTGCACAAAAGAACAAGACAGGAAACTTAAGTACCAAAAATCCTACAAACCTTTGGGACTTGTACTTTAACTAACCAATACTACAGGGATTTTAGGAAAAAGAATTGGGTTTGTCCCAACTGAATCTTCGGGTTTTGTTGCAATTGCAATCTTTCAGTTTTCTTTACCGCAAATTCCTTGTATCTTTGATGAAGTCCAGCAAAGGCAAATACTCTAACGTATCTGAAAATACACCGACAATGGGAGTTCTGATTTTTCAGGTTCCCTACTGGGGGAGATTTATCATCACTTTCCCAGCATATCAAGCAAATAATTCAGATGGATCTGTTATTTGGTATGCCTGTAAACCCTTCTAGACAAGAGTGATCTACCACTATGGAGTCTCCAGCCAAGTGCTTGCCTTCAAAAAGGTGGCTATTGCACATATGGTAGGACATTTTTAGCTTCTAGCCTGTAGACCCTGTAAGGCTCTGTGCCTCATCTCACAAAAGATCTTTTGAAAAGATCAGGTAAACTTAAAAAGTGACATATGCTGTATAGTGAAAACATGCAAAAAGCTAAAAGGGTTCAAACCCAAGTCTCCACAGTCTTTGCAGGCTGGCCTAACCCCGCCGACCACCCTTCATGTAAACACGTCAGCACAGCACCATGTCTGACTTGTCTTGTCCTTTCAAAACCATTACTTCAGCTCATACTCAGCGGCACGCCAGCCACAGAGGCCAGCTGCCCTGGGGGGGGGGCCATCGCAGCCGAAAAAATAAAGCCAGCGCAAGAGAAACAGAGAGAAACTAAGCTGGGAAGAGTCGAGGCACAATACCCACAGGTGACTTTTTGTATGAAAAACCTTTTCGTAGCGTGCTTTTAGGGCTGATTACCCAGCTGCTAAACAACAGGTAGGCAGCCACTTCACCTAGCGCACAATCACCACCTTCCGCAAGTCAGCGCTCAGTTTATTCAGAGAAAGAACTGACAGTTCGTCCAAAAAACCCCCTCTACAGCACGTTTTTCTGCAAGGAGTCACGGTGTTCCACCAACAACCCCAGACCACTGAAGCGCCTTCCAGAGGGGCTCTGCCCCGGCCCGGCAGGCCGTGCAGCACGGACAGGACTCATCCCGCAGGCTCCTCGCCGGCCTCCTCCACGGGGCAGCACACGGGAGGAATAAAGCACCGCAGAGCTGAAGCAATAAAACGACGGTCTGTTTTATTTATTATTGGGTTTTGGGGGGTTTTTATCCAATAAGAGCAGTCTGCAAACAACCAAAAGCTGCACCTGCGTCGCACAGGGACCCAGGAAACGAGCCCCGCAGAGACACGCCTGGGGAACAACCGGGGTGCGGCGGGGGCCTCCCTCAGGCAGCAGGCCGGGCCCCACTGGGCACCCGTCGC
>Ga0065711_1002457_pt1 | contig 33771 bp, 13 predicted proteins | sample Hoacrofraction12_FD_59098 | JGI IMG/M metagenome (GOLD analysis project Ga0065711, IMG submission 59098) | Hoatzin crop microbial communities from Cojedes, Venezuela - Epithelial fraction 12 v2 (version 2) | ecosystem: Host-associated > Birds > Digestive system > Esophagus > Crop | place...
GGTTAACCATGAGCCAGCAGTGTGCCCTGGCTGCCAAGAAAGCCAATGGGATCCTGGGGTGCATCAAGAAGAGTGTGGCCAGCAGGTCAAGGGAGGTTCTCCTTCCCCTCTACTCTGCCCTAGTGAGGCCCCATCTGGAGTATTCTGTCTAATTCTGGGCTCCCCAGTCCAAGAAAGATGAGGAGCTACTGGAGAGACTCCAGTGGAGGGATACGAGGATGGTGAGGGGACTGGAGCATCTCTCCTATGAGGAGAGGCTGAGGGAGCTGGGCTTGTTCAGCCTGAAGAAGAGAAGGCTGCAAGGGGACCTAATAAATGTTTACAAATATCTCAAGGGTGGATGTCAGGAGGATGCGGCCAGACTCTTTTCAGTGGTGCCCAGCGACAGGACAAGGGGCAATGGGCACAAACTGAAGCATAGGAAATTTCATCTGAACATGAGGAAGAACTTCTTCACTCTGGATTCTGTGATTCTGTGATACTTAAAACTAAACCATCTAACAAAAAGTGCATTCCAGACAGATGCTCCTTGAACTCTGACAGGCAATAAACAATGAAAAAACAAAGGAGAAGCAAAGCCATTCCTTTGCCCTAAAGTATGCAAACTTCATTTAAATGCTTCCCTGCTGAAGGTTACTAAGCAACATCCATCTCTGCTTCCTGCTCACAAGGTGCTCCCAGCCTTCTTTTCTCTCCTTCCGAAGTAACATCCTCTTTCCAGCAGCTTCTACTTGCAAACCAGAAAATAAAAGCATAAGAAAACAAAAACAGACATAAGTTTAAAACTTTCAAATGTCACCATTTCTGAAAAGAAACCAGGAATTTTGGGAATTCCTTCCCCAAAAGTATGTGAACTTCATTCTATAATTTACTGTCTACTCCCTTTCTAGACAACTTTCGGAGTGAAAAGTCCCAATCGCCTTTCCATGCAGAGCCAGCTCTTGCTGTTCCTACCCAAGACTCTCTCAAACTACCTTCAGAGTGTTGTTTGAGTAGATAATCAACAATATCTACGACTCAGCCAACAGAAAAAGAAGAGATGTAGGCAAACTCTAACACCATAGTGGCTGACAACTGGTATAACCTCAATACCACTGTCCTACTAGAAAATCGTAATACTGTAGAGATGACAAAAGCCCGTGGTTCAGTCACAGGTTTGGATTTCAAGTATATCTGTGTTTGATTTTGCAATCTTTGTCAGTGTGATATGAAGTAGGACAGTACCTGGACAGCCCAGGTTCAGGGTGACATCTCAACAGTTCTGTAGGTGGGGCTATTTTCTCCTTGAAGTCACATTCTGGGTCTACACCTCATTAAGTTCACCCAATCTCTTGTCAGGACACCCAGAATCTAAAAATGGCACCTTTGGCAAGGAGAGCAGAACGAACCATCAGGTATGAAAACAGGTAGGAGGTTCCAGAAGATACTGACCCACAGTGGCAGCTAGCTAAGGAGCTTGCTGCCCGTGAAATACAACTCCACAAAGCACTTTTTCCACATGGATTTAAGGGATTCAAAACAAGCACTCCTAATGGGGAAAAAAAAACCCACAAAAAAACCAAACAAACAAAAACAGGAGAGGAGAGTGACTTCTGCTTTTGGCACCTGTTTGCTTCCTGTGGTCTCCAAATGGAACCCCGTATTGTTTTTGCTAATCCATCTCTGAGCTAACAGAGGTGCAAGTTGTGAGCCACAGCTTGCATGCTGTGCTAGAGAATGGCAGAGCTCAATAAAAACAATTATTTCTAAGCCTATACCTCATCTATTATTAAACCTGTGAAAAGAGTTTTAATTTCCTGTGCAATTATATGGTGCAATGTCATATTTTAGGGAGTGGGAAAAAAAGAGGGCTTGCTTTTGATCAAAGTTTTCATATTTTATGGTTTGGATAGCTATGTACCTTGGGACCTAATTTGAGGCTCATCTACTTCTCTTCAGTCAGAATTTGGGTAAGTCCACTTAGCTATTTAATTATTCCATTTTTTCCTCATAAAGAAAGCTAAATTATTAATATCCTGCAGTCTGGAACACCACAAGCAAATGTTGCCTTTTTATCCATGTGTAGATATCTTGCTAATATGTAGTAGTGATGGATGATTAATGCATTTTGCAATGATTTTGTACAATTTCACTAACTCTTCTGTGTCATGCGTGACACAAATCAGATTCTCTATTACTATTTTTTGTTTTCTACTTAGCCGTGATTATTAAACAATCCATAATAATGACCACTTTCCTTTAAAAATATAGCATCAATTTATATTCTTACGGGAGATAAGCTCACAGCGCATGGATCTTTGGAAAAGGAAAAACAAACCAAAAAGACTCCCTGTTTAAACAGTTCCAGGGCTTCTTTGCATAGTGACAGAAGCAGAAAGCCCCAGTGGGGCTGGAGTCTCATCTGTGAGACTGCAGAAAAGAAGAAGCTTCTGACTTCAGACCTCCTGTAACCAGTCTCAGTTATGTGTTGCATCGTTATGGAACTAAAATTCTTTTATTCTACTCCTCTGTTTCAGAAAACATTTGGAATAAACATTTCAGAGAAAATTAGTATTTCCACCATTTACACAGGGACTGCATCTTTAAGTGGCTCAGCATTCAGTGTCCAAATGTACTGTCACTTTGATTACACACAAGATAATGAAATACTGAATAAATTTTCATAGGAATTGAGGAAGGGATTATGATACCAAGAAATGAAATCACTATGTACAAGGCAAAGTGAGATATGATTAGCTATCTCATATCAGGGAAGGTATAGGTGCAGGTCAAGTAAAGGAAGGGGAAGCTCGCATTGTGACTGTATCAAGGTAGAAAAGAAATCACTGCAGGTCATTCACAAGGCCTTTAAGGAAATGCAACAGACCTAGAATTAGAAAGGGCTTACCAGAAATATACAAAAGAACCCAAGGGCAGTTTTGCTATTTACAGACAGGGACACAGATAAACATGTATGAATATATACCTCCATATACATGTGTATACATATATATGTGTTTCTGTGTGGGAGAGAGAAATGGAGGGAAAGAATAGATCTGGAAATCAATCTCTTGTTTTTTTCTTACATTTAGGGAGAAAGAGAGAAGGAGAGAGATATTTCCAAATGCATTTTCTAAAGCAGAACCCACTCTAGAGAAAATTTGACGTTCTGTGTAGAAAAACTGAATGCGCAAGGAAGCAAACTGCCAAATTGGTTCAAGTGAACCAAAATATATGTACATGGAAAACACCACTGCATTTTATGAATGGTAACAAAGAGAGCATTTCTATGGATAGCATCAACATTTCCTTGTAGTCTGTCAACCATTCAGACAGGGAACAGAAAAAAACACCAAAAGAAGAAAAAATAAAATTATTTATTTTTTTCATAAACAATTTGTCAAATAGTTCAAAATAGAGTAAAGTAGAAGAACTCAGTATTCATGGAGTAAGAGTTTTCTTGAGTTATGACGTGTATGAGTAATCTAAAGCATTATTCATCTCCTCTTACTAGAGCAAAAACATGCAGCAGGTTGTATGGTCAAACCGCCCTCTTAGAAACACCTGAGCAATCTGTGCTGTCTTTGAAGTTAACATACACTATACGTCACACATACTCTTTAGAAGTGTAACTGCTATCAGAGTTTCCCCATGAAGGTTGAATTTACTTAAATATTCTGTCTCAGATCTGCTGCTATAGCTCTGCTGTTTTCCACTGCTCCAGGTAGTTAACCTGTCTTGGCTTTTTTGCAACTGCAGTTTATCCTGAAAGTTGCACAAAAGTGTTCACCTGACCCCTGTTGTGTTGTCCCATCCCATCCCCCCAGCACAAACATAGGAGAAGGAATAGGACATCATTAATTTTTTTCCAGGTTCCCTAGACTAGAAGAAATTACGTTAAAAAAAGAGCAAAACTGATCTAATCTACTAAGACACGTTTCTCATTGACACATATCCTCTTATCAGGCAGTGTTCTGACAAGGTACAGCAGTCAGCACAATACTAGAGAACACTGTGCAAAAGTCAAAAATGAATGAAGAACAAACAATAAGGGACAGGGAGGATTTAAGCCTTTCCCTTCAAATAATAAAAATAAGATGCTTTTTGTGCTGTAGTATTCTGCAAGTTTTTGTCATCATTCTATGATTTACACTTCTACAAATCAGTCCTGAAAACCCATTTAACATTACACTTCATTAAACTAGTATGACAGAGGGTAGTTAAGCTTCTGCTATTTGTTGCTCTGGCTATACTCTTTTCTGCAGCGTCCACAACAAACAGGATGTTATTCAATTATGAATTACTTTATTGATTGAATTAAATAGTACATGAATTTCATGTACAATACCCATGGTTTATCCTCACTGACACCAATTATTCCTTATTCTACTGAAAGGAGCTACCTAAATTTAGTAGGAATCTTAGTTAATCACAGGTCTTTTTCTGGAAAATCACTATTACAGAGTAGCTGCTAGTAAAGCTCTCTTCCTAAAACAAACATTTAACACAGTGTTATAGCAATGGTCTCCATTCATCAGGAACAAATGTATTTTTATACTTCCTTCCTTTAAAGAAAACCAACACCACCATATGGCAACATTAACGGTGCAAGGAGCCATTTGTTTCTTACTACAGCTAACTATATTGTATTGCCTTAACATTCAGCGGTGTACTCTGCAAACTAGTGGACCTCCTGGTTATTTAGGATCCATGCAGCACTAATTGATAGCACAGTTAGTTGATGATGCAAGACAGGAAAGGTAACAGTATTCTTGCCCTTCTCACTAAGTTAGTCACCTGAAAGCCAGCTACAAGGATGAATTACTGAAATGCTAATGATCTGATTACCATACCAAAATACTGCCTTATTTGCATTCACATAATCTTCCTTTCTGGTTTGTCTCCCAGAACATTTCTTGCTTTGGCTACATTTGGAAGGCTGATTCACATTCCAGTGGGGGCTGTATGGCTGAGAAAATGTTAAAGGAAATTTTATATTCTTGCCTCTCTTTGGGTTACTGGAGCCATCTCTACTGCAAACCTTTAAGACCTCACTGTGAGTTGCTAGCAGACATGGCTGTCAGTAAACAATACAATTTTTCAAGCGTTTAAGTCTTTTAGAATAAAAGTATTGTTTTCTGAAATGACTTTTTAGGCCAGCATTGTAAAGGTATCTCAAGAGCCTAAAGGCAGGAATGATATCAGGTATTTTAAAATGTTGAAATAAATTTACAAATCTGGCCCAAAGGAATTCAAATTTCATTTAAATTAAATTAAGACAATCATTTTGGTCCATTGCTTGAAGACAGAAGTATAAATCACAAAAATATCCTACTGATACACCGCAAGGACTGAAACTCAACTGACAACTTATTGGAAATGACCTCCATGATTGTCTACATATAAAAAAAACAGGTTTCAAAACTTTTTATAAACTTTATAGCTAATAAATCTAGCCTTACACCAAAGTTAATTAGAGAAGTATTGGAGATGCTTCCATTACACTGCTCCTGTTATGTTTACATCTGTTAGCATTCAGAGAATATTTTCATAAACGCAGAAATATTTTCTTTCAAAATAATATATAAAAATAAAAATTTCCTATATACCTACAAATTGCATTATTAAGACAGGGAAATCAAACTGAGCTCATCTGTTGGTCTGAATATGTCTTGAACCAGGGTATGGATTTAACCCACCACAGGTGATAAGTCATGAAGTTCAGATAAATCTTTAGATTCCTCAAACTTCAAAATACTCACGAATTTTATGTGATTTTTTTGTAGTCATCACATATTGCTGAATTTATTCAAATTCTACAAATAGCATGTGATGTTGACTGATGTTTCCTTGTCATTGTGTTGTCAGGTCTCTGTACACCACTGCTTCTTCAGATGGCTCACTTTAGCCTTGGCCCATTTTGTAAAAGGGAGAAAATTAACATATTTGGTGGTGTGGCTTCCTGATTGTGCTTCTGTCTCTGAGAACAGTCTCTGAACACCAGACTCTGTGATTCTTGAATATCAGTTTGAAAGACGTGACATGAAATGCCATGAAAAAAAGCACTTGGTAACTGTGCCTACTTGATGACTGAGGGTCAGGGTATGATGGTGGTTTTTGTCTTGAATTTGCTGGACAGAATCAAAGGCTGTACTATGAAAATATGCATTGGAATGAGAAAATAATTCACAGGTCCCTAATCACTACTGAGATATCAAGGTTTAGAGAATTAATTGCTCCTTTTTATATAAATTAATTGCTAGGTGATCTTCCCTGCAAGCAAAGAAGCCTAGGAAATAGAAAAATTTGTGGGCTTTTAAAATTATTTATATTTCCTTCTAGAGTGACCTGGGCACTTCACTCTGTGGTGGTCATTGATGCAAGAATAGCCCTGAAAGCAGATGGACCAAGTTTCCCTATGCGAATCTTTTATCTGAATCAAAAACAATCGCTCTGAAGAGTCAAAAAAAATTTGTTATCCCGTCGGGTAATAGCAAACACCACTAAAAAAGATGCTGTTAACAAATAAACAGATACTATCAGATAATTGGCAACTAACAGTCATTAACAGATAACAGATTTGTTCTGCACTTGGAGAAAGAAATTAGTTTTAAGTGATGATGAAGTACCTTTCATTCTAAAGAATGGATCAGTTAAACAGTTAAGTCATTTTAAGTCAGTAAGTCTAGAAAACTTGCACCTGGGAGTTCTCTTAACCTTTCAACCACTAATGTTCTTTGCCATTAAGTCTTGTAATGCTGAGGAAGGACTAGGCAACTAATAGAAAACTAATGTGTTGATAATGTGCATATAAAAAGATAAACAGGATGAGGTATGTAATTAAAGGCTTATTAGTCTCCAAAAAAAAAAAAAAAACCATGCTACAAAACCCAAATAATAAAGAACTGAAGAATTAAAAGTGGTAATATAATTAATTCCTGTCTATGTAAGCATATTTAAATAAATCCTACCAAATCAATATGTTCTCTACATATGAAAAGGAGTAACTATAGTCACAGCTATATAACTGACGATGTGTATGTGAAGTTTTGATGGAGTTTCTAGAAAAACACAAAATCAATATATCATTTAATATTTGCATTAAAAACTGACTGCCTGGGTCTCCAAATATTTTTTTTTGTGATGACCTGTTGCTAAGTAGAAGTGCTTTTAGCGATCCAAAGGAAGGGATTTCTGCTCCCGCCTTTCAGAATTTTACCACTGAAGTAAAAGAATCCACAAAACCATGTCAGAGGAATAATATGTGAAGGGAATAATAACTAATCAAGACTGATGACTGATACAAAAAATACAATAGCTTGGTAAAGCAGACATATGTAAATTATATTTACCTAATGAATGTTCTAATGAAAGTGAAGAAGCCAGAAAAAAAACCCTACAAAGTCATCAGCTCTCCCCTAAGAACTGGTAAGGCATATAAGGCTTTCAGCAGAATATTGTGATCCAAGGCCCATGGTTCTGCTGGATATACAGGTGGGAGAGACTGAGCTTGGAGCAGAAAAATGAATGTACCTCTCTGACTGTGCTAAAGCCCTCCCAGAAATCAGCGTCCAGTTCTAACACCTCTGCCTCAGAAGGATGTTGTTGAGTCAGAACTGGTTCAGAAGAAAGGTACAGATGATTACAGGACTGGAAAACATTCTTAACATAGGAGGCAGACAGAGGTCAATATATTTCGGTAATCAAATAGGAGTATCTTGGCTGTATCTAGCAGTGCCTTCGTGGGAATACTTTGCAAAATAAATTCCATTGGAAATATAGCGTAAAAATACCCACAACAATAGCAACGAAAACTTCTGAAATCAGCAAGAGGACTAGAAAAGCCAGTAGAAGGCCCTACACTTTGGAGGAATGCATATATTTCTGTAGCATAAAATTATAATAAAACATTCCTTTAAATAAAACACAAAGAAATCAGAATTTTTTTTAGTAAAAATATTGAACTATTATTAACAGGTTGAAAAAATTAAATTCTGTTAAAGCAGATATAATGTAAATAAAATGTAACTGTTAATTTTCTTCTAAAATTTTGTTTGTTTGAAACCCCAAAGGCACTCTCTTAGTTAACACTATTTGCTGTACTAACCATCAAGACTGAATTTTTGGAGGACAACCCCAATAAAGCATAAACTGTTTTTCTTTCTACATATTTTCTTCTGCTTTGTTGAAACTGGATGACAAATAACCCTTAATCAAAAAACAAAGTAGCAGAATGTTTAATATATTAAAAAAAATAAATATATGATGGTAACATCCTAACATCAAACAACATAACACAGAATGACTATGCATGGCAACACTGCATCATTCAGAAATCACATCAATCAATCACAAGACAATATATTGACATATTTTATTTATGCTTGAAGTTACTAACTTCTGGCAAAACAGAAATAAAGTTACCAAGGAAAAGACTATTTAGTACTTCGGCTTCTGTAATCAGTTTGAAAAGTCTACCTAAGTATGGCTACATTTTACTTCTGTGTAAACAGACATAGAGTTAAGGTTAAAAGCTGATACAGGTTTTGCTGCTTGGGCAAAGCTGAGCACCAGACTCTGTATCAAGAAATCTAAATTTAGAGCTACTTGTTTTAGAGAAACTGAGATACAGAGATATCTCTATTTGTTTTAGAGATGTTTGATATCCACCATTTCAATGAAAAATGTAACAGCTATAGGCAGTGGATCTGGCAAATTTGTCCTGTATTTTGACACAGAGATGGATCTAGGTCCTCCATTTTTTTTACACAAACAGTGAGATTTTCGCCAAGTCTTGAGCAGTATTTCCTTTCAATCATTTCTGTAGCTCTTCAAGTATGCTGATAAAATAACTGATTTAATACAGTTCCAGCTTTACAGCTACTGCCTGCAATTACATGACTTTCTCAGTTAACTGTAAAACTATCCATACTTATTCAGGTAATATTCACTTTTAATAAGGTTTATCAAAGCCTTCGTGTCAATCTAAGCTGCTGAAAGGTCAGTTTCCCAGGCACACTGTTTTATGACGAAGGGCAGTTTTCTCCCTTTTGTTTACCTAAAGCTAGAAGGATATCACTCGAGCATCCACTCTCAGAGCAAGAGATGAATTTCAGGTCTTGTTCTTAGGTCAAATAATTAATATATAAGGGATTCAGTGTGGCATTTGCTCACTCCACAGTAGGAATCAGGTAACTAAACAAAAAGTCAGAAGTAGACATACTGGCATCTCAGTGATCTACATGGCTAGAGTCAGATTAATATGCATTAAGTATTCTTGGCATAAAATAGCTTAGTATATACTTTGGTGGGTATGATTACATGTACCCTGATATGCGTATTTTCTTCTAACGCGACTTGTAAATAAAATTGTTTAACATTTTTTCTAAGTAAGTTGATAAATCTGAAAACGCATATTGGCAGCAAGGAACTGACTGATAGGAAAACATATTTTAAATAAATTTTCCTAATTATTATTGGCATTCTGAATTTACCATTACAGTATATGCCATTCTAATTTACTACCAGTTTGCAGTCTCCTAGCCTAGATTTCTGTACTGCTGCTCCTGAAAACTGCTGCCTTTTAGTAAGAAGGCCAGAAGCAGCAGCTGGCTCAGTACTACAAATTTTAATTAACATCTTCATTTTCTGATATATTACAAAGTTTGTCTATGGGAAAAAGCAAAAATAAGCATGAAAAAATAATTTCACTGTTCTTACATTGCACTGTGTAAATATATATGCTATAGGCTTTTTTGCTCTATAGGTGTAATTTTTTTCAGATGTCAGCTGACAGAATCTAGCTGACTTTTTTATTTCAGTTTTTACAGTTCACTGTATCTGGCTGTCACAAGAGGTACAAGACTGATAAAAATTAAAGGTGGAACTTTACACTGAAACTTTATTTTAGTGTTACAAATAACTGATTTCTCTTACCTCTTATACATGCGTGTGGATTCTGGATGAATTAGATCAATACCCAGGGCACAAGGTATTGCACTGCTGTCAGCTCTGCACATTACAATAACCCTCAGTATGTCTCTTCCTGAGCTGGACCAACACCTGAGTATCAGCTTGAGGGCTTAGTAGGTAACTCAGTGGGTCTTTGGTAATCAAACAAAAAAGTGTAGCTTACTATTAACAGTTTCTATGACTGGTCTCCTACGCTATCACCCAGTCATCTGACTAATGGCAGTATCTATAATTTTGGATTATAAACTGCCCAGGATCATCAGCAAGAAGTACTCCAGCCCCTGAAACCCACTGGTCCTTGAGAGGCTGGTGTCCTGCGGTATCTTTCAGAGCAGCTTCCCTGACCTCAACATTTGGGTTGCAAATGGAAGGACGGGGAAGAGGAGATCTTATAGTAGGGAGGCTTAATGGGAGATACAGACCTTGGAAAGGTGGCTGGCTGGGGCCACTGCTGGATCCTGGGGAACATACTGGAGACTAGATGTTATTGCTGACACAACAGAACTAAGTTAACAGGCTTAAAAGCAACAGGAACTTGTTCTAACCTTTTGCTCCAACTCCCAAGTAAGAGAGATACCAGCCCTCCCCTTATTCTTACGGAGGATGCAAAGGTCTGGGCACTGACATGGGTCTGCTGATTAAGTCATAGAGTTCCGCACTCATCAGTAATGGCCTCATCCAAATCTTCAGAGCGGTATTGGCATCTTTCTCTAAACATTGTGGTTGATGGAAACAGAATAAGCCTGCTTGCTGGAGATGTGAGGAACGTTCCGGACTAGGGAGGCAGCACAGAGTTCCAGAGAGCTTAGGATGCAGCACATACACCATCTCAAATTCTGAACTGTGTCTTGGACAGTGAAGACAAGCTTGGAGATCAAACAGTTTGTATGACCATCGACCCTGAGCACAAGGACCCCTACAAGATTTGAGGATGGCATGCAAGAAAAAACAGCAAATGCACATGAAAATAAAAATATCCTCTGTTTCTGCTTTATTCCTGATTGAAAACATCTGCATGCTGAAGGGCAGAGTCTGGTCACTTCAGGCTGGCCACCGAAGAATTGACACTCCTCAAAGCCACTGTGAGAGCTGCTGGCTAAGCTGTCCCATGAGCGCACTTGGTTTGCCTAAGCCATCTCTGTCAGACTGGGTCTTTCTAACGGCCCTGCCTCCAGCTGCTGGGCCAAACACACATCTGCCCATGCCAGACTGGCTCAATTTCATTTTTTTCTGTGAGCGATTTCTGACTCCATGCAGGCAGCTCTTGTTTCTTCTCATCCTCCTTCTATTTTCCTTCTAACACTTTTACTTAAGCCCCTTTAGCAGATTTATAGTTCTGCTGCTTCCTTATACCATATGAAATGGCTGACTTTCCCACTGCACCTAGCTGTTAGCATCTGAGCAGCACAAGATGGCTCTCAAAGAAGCGTTGTCAGCTATTTTGCCCCACAATAGATGTTTTACTGTTAGTCACTTGGGGCTGAGGTGAGTCACTTCTACATAAGACATCAACACTGTGTTACTATTACTTACCTCCTCACCCTTGCAACCTGACCCACAGGGACTGCCACAGCTCTCACCAGTGCAACCACTCCTAATCACAATNGCCTGGAGACAAGAAAAGGGGATGTCTGCCTCCCCTGTGGGGGAAGTTTTTATTTGTTTTCTGGGTATCACCTTACACTATCAAATTCATTTCACAGAGGGCATTTGATAGTTATCTTATCTCAATTTTAAATCACTTACACTGAGAGCTTTTCCAAAGTCGTATCATTTCAGTCAGAAGCATACTTGTGTAGACTGACATGAAATGTTGGATTTTTGTCTTTTATATTCACATTTTAACCATAGTTACTTGTGCCAACACTCTGCACACACTTCACACTGTATACACTTAAACATTACCAGATTCCATCCTTCATATGCTTTTAAAAATACCACTCTCATACAAAAACATACATGCATGAGTATATATTTGAAAGGCAGCCATGATCGCTGTAATAAAACCGTCAAGGCAAATACAGGAGCAAAAAGACTTTTCCTTCTGGTTAAAACAATGAGCCATACCTATGCATATTTGCTCTTCTGCTCAATACTTTAATTCAGACATTTGTATATAAGCCAAAGGTAAATCTACCTTTGAAACAAAGATGAAGGCTTCCAAAATGTGCAGTCTGAATTGTGCTACCCAATGAATAAAACACTAAATTCTTATTAAACGTGAATACAGTGCAGACAGTTGTTTTCCTTCCACCTCATGCGTTTTGAGTTTTTTGAAGCTAAACTGCAATTCCAAAAATCATTTAGTTACACTCACATTTTCTGAGACTAAAAAGTGACCAGACTTCAAGTGCCTGCACAGGCAGCTGTCCATTGGAAAAAAATTACAACATAGCAGTAAAACTAAAATATTCAATTGAAGCTTCACAGAGCAAATCACAAGAACAATCACACAACAAAACGAGGGTTCATTTCAGAAAATAAAGTTGGCATGAAAGAAAATAAAAAGGCTTGAAATAAGGGTCAATATATCACAAACTTCGATCTGTTACCTGGAATCTTTCAGCTGCCGAAGTCTGAGCATGAACGAGTGTGATGAACAAAACTCTGAAAGCTCTTCAAAGTTATGAAATCTTGTTCTGCATCTAAACTAGCTCATTGCTAAGTCCTAAGACTCTAGCCGAACCAAGACAAGCTGTGAGGAGACACCTCATCTTCTCCTTTACAGTTTAACGCTGCTTTACTGGAGCAACACAGGAGCCAAGAACAAGATGCAAGTTCTCTCTAATTTCACATGATTTGTCTAAATACTTCTCACCACCTCTGAAGGAAAAAACCAACAGATCTATCTGGAACTTAATTCTTACGGATTAGTCGTGAGTGTGAGGATATCCAACTAAGGGTGGAATTCATATTGGAGTGATTCCTTACTGGAGGTGTAATTAGTTTCGTTTCGCACACAGCTGCTTATTTTCATGTAACTTGAGAGTTGCAATATGTCACATATCAGTATTTGCTCTGACTAATCCAGATGAAATTGGGCTCTGGATTAAAGATTCAACAAGGAGCTGAACTAGTACTGAAGGTGTATGTGTACTCACCAGCTGCCCTTTCTTTTTGTTTCTCACACACAGAAAGGGAGGGAACTACCTACTGTTTTACTGAACTGAATTCCTCCTGATGTGCCGTCAGTATATACACTAGCACGGAGCCTTGAATCATAGTAGTGGGGAATCCAGAGGCCTTGGGACAGGTAAGAAAAAAACAGAAAGAAAAAAGCACTAAAAAGGAAGGCAGAATCAGAAGCAGAAAAAGAGGAAGAGCAGTTAGCAGGGAGAGCTGAAGTGGAGTAATCTGAGCAGCAAGGATTTGTCTCATAGACAGAAGAAAATAAAATATTTGAGAAATATTTGAATAAGAATAAAACAAGGCAACACTAGGAACCATCAACAAGAATTGTTCTTTAAAGCTAGGTCCAAATCTTAAAGAAGTGGATAATGATACTTGTACATGGAATGTGATACAGGGTAACTTGACTAGTTACAGGTTGGGAAGAGGTGAAGGGGACAGCGTTCTTCAAGAAACCTCACTCATGGAAGACAGAGAACTTGATGGTTTTATACAGGTGAAGAAAAATATTCTTGATATAATTTTTAAGATTACTTCAATTTTAAAGGCTAGCGTTGCTATTCCTGATTATCTTACTTGAAATATACATAAATTTAATGTCAAATATTCAAGGGCTGTTTCTTCTCTTGAGACTGCTACCACAGCATGATTTATAATGGACATTATTGCTATTGCTAAGTTTGGGTATAAATCTCAGAAAAATTAGAACACAAAATTATCATTTTCATTAGAAAATAATAGTAAGTGAAAGGAATTCCATCTGGTTATATATTCAGAATATATATATATATATATATTCTGGTTATATATTCAAAAAGCCTTAGGACATGCTCTTTCCTAGAATTTCCTGTTCCATTTTACTCATCATTCTTGCTTACTCGACTACTACCTTACGAAATTTAGGAGCAGATGACATTAAAAAAAAAATAATGACAAATCAGAGGATTTATTGGTGAATGTCTTAAACTTCAAATAGATCTAGGGAGTCAAGGTTACGTTGCAATTTTTCAAAACTATTCAACATATTTCTTTTTTTGGTATCTCATTCTCTATAACAATGTCTTCTTAGGTGAATAGGCCTTTTTTTCTAGGTTTTTCTGTTATTATATCATTATTCTCCATTTTTGTTTCTCCCACTGAATTTTTTGATAGTTTTTTTGGTAGTTTTCAATTGTATCATCATGGCAGACCATTTCTCTGTATGGGATTAAATCAATATTTCTCAACATTTTCTTTCTAGTTTCTTCAAGTAACTGCCATCTTGCGCTGCTGCACAAAACTTTCTACTCTTAATTGTGTTACATATCTATTATTAATCAAGACAGATAGGCAGACACAGATATGGAACACATGGAACTGGATGAGCTTCTCAATTGGAAAAGCTTGTAAAAAATGACAGCATCTGTCAATACCTGCATTCTCTGACTAATCAATAAACTGTAAGAAATATACACATACATTTGACATATTAAGAAAAAATTACAACAAAAATATTAATTAGCAAAAAACTTTGCAATCCTTTCTTCATTGAGTAAGCAACGGGCTATTTTTGCCATTTTGTAAATGACATTGAAATGGGAAGCCTGTCATTTTGCCACTAGATTTTTCTGCTTTGATTAGAAAACAGCAGCTCATTAGCTCCTCTTCCTGTATATGTCCCCATCATCACTCTGAAGAATGCCAGCACTTGAAATAGGACAATTTATTATTTTTTTTTCCTAACTCAAGTGCATTTTGCCTTTGGACTTTACACAAAATTAATTATAATTTTCCCTTCTAATCTCTACTATATCATTAGGACTCTGAGACTGGGAATCTGTTTTCTCTAACAAATGGCTAAATGCCAAATACTAGTGGCATTTTAAAATGGAACTGAGTAAATGCAGCAAAAAGTATTCTCCTTCAATGGCACTTCCCCTCTGTTTTTTCCTTGTGTTTATGAGCACATCAGCTAGAATTACTTCAATTGCATTAACTTTTTTTCCAGACTAAGAATGAAGGAAGCATTTTAATAAGAGCATAGCTTTCATGAGTAGGCATATGGAAAAATGCAGCAAGAGTATACACAGACACAGAGACATTCATCCATATGTTTGGGCAGCCAGCAATCGCTTAGAATTCCAGTCCCCAGTCTACCTTAACTTGCACATCTGTTTATCCACCTTTCACAAACAATCCAACAGAAATGAGCTCTGAAACATTCCCTCAGGGTAGCTAGATATTACAGAAGGCAGCAGAAATGAATGACAAAGTTGAGGGCTCTTTGCAGGGCTCTGCCTGTAGATATTTCTCCTTTATGAAGAAAGGCCCACCACCTCAATAGTTCTGCTCTGTGAAAAGCTGCTGCACTATAGTCTGAAGCTGTGATCCCTGAACTATTCCTTAAATATTTCTCCTCTCTCCTTTTTAGTGCTGGGGACTTAAGCAAGGAGGAAAACAGGGATTGTTTAGAGAGGAATCTAGCTCCTGGGCCACAGTCATGTTCAGCTTTACAACTAAGAGCCTCTACACCGTGAAGGAGAGTGACACGATGGAAGGCTCTAGCACTGTAAAACATTTTTTTCTTACACTCACTAAGGAGCGTATTGACACTCTTTTTACAGTTGCACCAAACAAAAAGGAATGTAGCAACTCCACAGCATTCAGAAAAGTCCTCCCAAAGTGGTAAACCAGTAGCACTTCATAGTCAAGAATAGGCACCTAAAAGCTAGTAGATTTGGATGAACATCTAATACCTATTGATTAGACAAAAGGGTAAGTGTGGATTGTGCCTGACACTCAAAAAGCAATGGGGTTTAAAAGGGCCAAGGAGTCTTTTAAACAAATAATTACTTATAAAAGGAATAAGCTTTTTTTCATAACTGTATTCCCACCCAGAAGGACACAAAATCTGGCCAGATATTGATTCATTATCAATGCCAAGGGATAAAGTCTTGAACACTTTTAAGCAACTTCTGTGCAGCATCTGTTGACCCTCTGTGTTCTTTACTCTGGTTAACAGAATTAAACGAGAGCACAATCCACATAAACTGGAGGAATAAGAAAAGGTTAACTGGAGCATGCTAATATGTACTAAGTTTTTCTTCATGCTTTTTTCAGTATTTTTAGTAACCATGAATTTAGTTAATTTATTCGAGAAATCAAAATTTAAATATTCTGAAGGAAATATCAGGGGTATTAAACACAGGAAAGAAAGCAAGCATGAAGAAGGAACAAACAAGGTCTGACAAAGCCACATACATAGCAACTTGTCAATGACAATTAAAACCTAATTATTCCTGATAGCAGTACTTGTCTTTCTCAAGGGTATAAAGAGGACTTAGTTTGCATCCTAAACATGAGTTCAAATATACTTCATATATTCTGTAGGAAAGACGAAGGTATAGATTGTTCAGAGCACTGACAAAGAATGGGAAGAGAGGGCAAAAATATACAGAAAACAAAAAGTGTAAACTAAACAAACAGTAGCCCAAATGCCGCCTTAAATTACATCCTATGAAACCTTATTCAAGTTAGTATGAATATAAGCCAAGGAAAAACACATCATCTTACACATACACATTCTTCATTTTAATTTTGAAAAGTGAAGTCATATTCAAAGTGTGCATAAATACTCAGTACACCACGCATACACATTTTTCCCTTCAGAAATTTCCACTCACTTTACATTCACTTGTAAAAAAAAGGTTAATCAAAGTTATTGTAGTGTACTAGAAAGCTGTTCTGAACAAAACATTCTCCTTTTACACCACATTAATAAATGCTGTCATTAACCTTAGTCTCAATAAGGTTAATTTAAATGATACCCAACAGCATTAAGATCTGCTTTATTACAAGAACAGCGATAAACTAAACTATTGCGGTATTCATTAGAAAACAAAACTTGCCTTTTTTTTTCTTTTTTTAACTAGCAGAAATTGATTTATATTAATACTGTTTTAATGCCCAGACAATTGTATTAAAACTGCTAGGTGCTACTTGCCTTTTATTGTCACTTTTTTGCTTCATTGTGTCTAATATACTGGAATTCCTGGCTGCTCTGTTGCTCCGACCATTGTCAGACATATTATACACTGCTCAATTTACATTTTTAAACAGTATGATTGAAATAAAGTATCTAAAAGATGCATTGATTAGAAAGAAGAGCAAAACGCAACACTTAATTATCATTACCTACTTTACATGATGACCTCATCAAATCCCACTTCAGGTTATAGGACTAAATTAAATGTTAAATAAAATACATGTCAATATTTCTATTGTCTTCAAATGGACAAGATCAGTAACTTGAAGGATAATTTTAGATTAGATTAGCAGATTCCACCAGAATTTCACTCCTTTCTTTACAACAGGAAGTCAGTCCATTTTTGCTTTTGTTTGCATGCTTGTATAGAAATATCTTCAGCCACAATAAGATGTATGATTGGATTATTTTTTTTTAATTTCTTTATGGATGTATCAATAAATGTATTTGCATGCAAAATGCTTATAAGTAAATTCTTGAATCTGAAGGAGCAATGAGTTTAGCTACTTATGTCCTTTTGATTGAATTATAATGATGATCACTTTTCAAATCATGAATTATGCTATCCTTTCTTTCTATAGGTTCTGTCAAGGGCCAATTTAAGAATCAAATTTAAAAAGAAAATTCCAGATATTAAGATCCATGCTATGTGATGTTTGTCACTCCTATCCCTGCACATCACCAGTAACTACAAAAAACTACCACCAAGCATGTACAACATTGAGGTGTTGCTATTTTACAAAAACAGACATCTTCAAGATATTCTAATCTGGAAAGCCATTTATAAATCAGTCAGATGGCTGGTGCACAATGTCTTTTAAGAAATTTCTATGTTTTATTCTCTAACGGTTACGCCACATAAGTTATATTTAAATCACTGATACAGAGGAGATTCAGTTAACATTTCAACAAACTGCTAGGATCCAGATCCATAGGTCTAGGGGACCTGTGTGTTTCAGATCCAAAAGATAAAGTTCTTAAAACCTATAAATTTACATGAAAAATTAAATCACAGCCTTTAAATCTCTCCAAAGTTTTCACCAGCAAACTGTTAAGACTCCTAGAAACTGCTTCTTGGCATGCTTACAGGAATCTCATTTTCAGGCATTTATCTTGCAAACCAAGCTCTCCCAGGAAGCACACAGGGGCTGCTCCCTCACGTATCATGCTTCAGATGCATAATCCAACAGGAATTCGCAGCAGACGAACAAGACCTGCTTTGTTGTCAATGGAGAAGGATGCTCCTCCACCTAGCAAAACAAACAATCTACCTCCCAAAAAGGTTTCAACAGACTTCTTCCTCACTTACGGTTTTCATTTTTTTAGCTATGTTGTCATTCTTTCTGATGATTTTCTGATCCCCTTCTAGGCCCTAATGCTTCCTCGTCTTAAATCTATTCAGCTGTAGGCACAAGCTATTAGTATGGAAGTCTGTCATGTACTTCTCTCAGTATACTAAGCTCAGTCTACTGTAGCTGTCCAACAGTTTTTCTAAATATCTGCAAAGATACCAGACAGATTTCAGGTCCTTCAGTTAAAAAATTAGACCACTGAAAGTAAAATTTAGTGCTTGTATTACTTACACTATCACATTTCACAATTCACAATCATGATAAAAGCAACGATCCTAAGGAAACAGTGATTATTTGTAGTACGTATTCTAGAATCAGTTTTTGCTATCATTGCTTTATGTGATAAACATTTGCAACTACCTATTTGATGTATTTATAATTTGTTTTGGTTGAAGAACCACAGCTTTGAGTTCTTCACAGGCATACATCTTCCCGCTAAGTAAAAGTCTTTGGCAGCAGAATGGAACTGGCTGACATGTATCACTGCTAATTATCCTCATATTTTCACTGACATTCATGACAACTTTTATTAGGCTTCAGATACCAATACTATTTTAAAAATGGAACTTAATGATTTAAGAGGCCAGAGTTCAACCCATATTGAGTCACACAATACTAGGTCACAGCTTCAGACAGGGATTTTGAAGCTATTCTCAAGTGCAATTTTACAGATAGCTAAAGGTTCACAAGCCATCAGGAAATACCCTTCAGATCTCTCAAAATGCAGTATGATAGTAACTGTGCTCAGGTCAGCAGGCTGAAGATGCTGCTTAATGCTGTCTTTTATGGTACTGAGACTGGACACTTCTGACTTAATGGAAGTTTTGATCATCTCTCAATACTCCTCTGCATGAAAGAAGAGACTACAGTATTCCGACCCAGACACATTTTTGTCCTTAGTTGGGTAACAACCACTTGCCTGAAATAAAATCTTTATCAACATAGGATGCAAGAATAAGAAATAAAACAAAATGAGCAAATAGCACGTAGGTTCTCAGACTTGACAATACGTTATTTCCCTTTAAGATTCCAGTTGCTTAAATGCCTGGAAAAAAATGCTCCTTACTCCAGCCCACTGCATGCATCAAGTGTTCAGCACTCTGTTGCTTTGCTATACATAGGCACAGCAGGCTTCTCCATTGCTAACATTAAAGTCCTTTTTTCCTTCAGGAAGTAATGCTAAATCCTTCCTTACGTTGCCTGCTCCAGACAGTCTGGCAGCCTCCTAACAGGAAAATCTCAACTGCATAAAAATCGTTCAAACCAACATTTCATTGCATAAAATCTATTCTATCCCTCAGAAGCCAGTGCTGGTACCCTGTATAGAAAGTAAACTCTTCTATTCTCCTCTGTCATTTTTTTTGCTGCTTCCCTCCAAACTAAAGCAATTCCACTATTATAAAATGTAGCATCATGGATCCTTATACAGAGTTCTATAGTATTCTGTGTAGGATTACAGAAAATACGAGTTTCAAGCAGAAAAAGACAAAGGTGAACAGGGTAAGGAATGATATCAATATAGTAAGAGATTTCATTAAAGGTTTCATTGCATGTAATAATACTCTGTGATTTTTTTAAAAGCTGGAACTGTATTTTATATTTGCCATTGATAGACAAAATTGGCTTGCTTTCCACATTAACGACTTTTGCTGACATTACTGTCCAGATTATTATTAAAATCTGTACTTTGATAGAAGCTTGATTCCTATTTTGTTATGTATTCTACTAATATAATGTACACAAATGTCATTTCTTGCAAGTGCATGACTAATTACGCAGAAATAGATGTATTTCAATGTATTATGTAATTAGCTGTGCAAGACTCTAGTTATGATCAATAAGTAATCCGAGTAATCATTTATCTATGCACTAAAATACAGTAAAAACAGAGATGATTTCAAGCCCTTTTTTTACATATACACTACTGGGAGCAGACAGAGAGGTTCTGCCTTTCAGTAACATTGTATTCAGATTTCCACTGCTTAATATGCTTATTAAAAACCACAATGACTGACAACATAATAATGACTAGAAAGAAGCCAAGGTCAAAAATCTACAGCTCTTTCTTCTGCATTCCCCGCCTCTTTCCTTCCTATTGTGTAATGAGTTAGCATTCATTTTCACTGTTAAAATACAGAAGTAAAAGCATCCACAAAACATGGGTCGGCATTCCTTTTGTATAGGAAACCTTGTCTCAGGAAAGAGAAAGAAAATGAAATGCTGGTACAAGTTCAATTGTTAACTGATTCTAAAAACATATTCATAAAATTAAGAAAAAGCTTTTAAAAATCCAAACTAAAATAAACGAAACAGCTCCAGATAGCAAAAAAAACCCCAAAACTATGCACCTTTCTGTGAGCCAAGTGTGAGTTCAAGTATCAGTTTAGTATCGTATACATGTAAATTTTGCTTTTTTTATATTATTAATCCCAGAAAAAAGCATAAATCCATTTGGTTAACTGTGTAACTTACAAAATGTTCTGTAATCTTTATCTGGTTCTTAGCTGTTCAGAGATGCTTACTCTTTTTTACCCCGACTATATTTGCAGGAGTCTGGCATCTTCGTTATGTCTTTGAGTTCTTACTCAAACTATGTAAACAAGAAATCTCTCTTCTTTTGAGGAAGTGAAGAATTTGGCTAATAGCAGTCAGTCTTGAAATCTTAGTCTTTTGTGCTACGTATTTCAGAAAAGATTAAATGCAGTTAATTCAACAAAAGGAGAACATGAGAGTTCCTTAAAAGCCTTTGTGTCTTCTTTAGGATTATGAAGTTGACATAATCACATGTAGTGAAAACAATTTATTTAGACTAGATTTTGAACACTAAGAGAAATACATCATCAATGATGTAATAAAAACATCTGAAACAAGATAAGCACATCATTATCTGATCACTGATGCTAATATCATTTGAGTAAATTCAAATTATATGCAATAAATTATCTAGGTGCGTCTATTCTTCAGATATTATCTCTGAAAGAATCAAGTTAATGAAGTCCTGCACGGTCCTAAAGTCAGCAAACACAGCATCCCTTTCACAATTATATATTCTGAGACTTCTTGATTAACTCTCTCACTGTGAACACTTGTGGCTCATTTTTCTACATGGCTAAATAAATTATGCATGTAGATCACTGTATACGTGCAAGTGCTACACACAACCGAAGTGCTTAAGCTATCAAGAAGGAAAAGTACCTGTACATTTTATAAGCATAACACAGAAGAGGTTTATTAAGAGTAACAAGTTAATGGCCTGACAGTGCAGAATTGTTCCCTTCAGTACTGTGTATTTCAGAACATGTTATGCAATCCAATTACAAAAGTCCTAAGTGATAGGAATATCATTACTTCCCCTTGGGAGATTACTCCTTATATTTAACTGACAGGAATTGCTTTTATCCCTCACATTAAACCTATTTTCCCTCCTCTTCTTAACTACATTCAGTTTTTAATATTTGAGTCTTGAAAAGAACCATTTTCCATCTGTGATTTTACACGCTTTCAATAATTGTAACCTCTTTCTGTATTTCTCCTTCATTGCTGTTTGGCCCTATTATGCAAACTTCATCCAAGACCTCTTTGTGAGTGTCACACCAGTGACTTCATTCTTGATGGGATGTCACTGTGATCTGGATGATCTAGGTACCAAAAACTGCTCTACCACTACACTTCATCAGAGTTTGGAGAGTGTAAAAAAAAAAAAGTTGTGTTTTTTTTTTAAATCTACCTTTGGTTACTAGTAGCTCTTCACTGCTTTTTTGGTTGCTCTCTCTAAGAGAATGAGAAAGAATGATTGTTTTCAATTGAGTAAATAAATCAAGTATTTTTCTGTACTATTTTCATCAGCTATAATTACTTCCATAACTCTGCAACAGAAGCAAAAGGCTTCTTGCTTTGGATATACTTATCAATGTTCTTTTTAGTGTCAGCTTATTGCTCCTCAATTTTTCACTTACTTTCTAATTTCCATTTTACATTTGAACTCCTACAGTTTATATGCTTTTCTCTTGGCACCGCTCACTAGAGCTTTTGAGGCAAAACACTTGAAAACTTAGCTTTGTATTTTTCTATACATTATTACTCCTATTTCTCACTGATACTTCGTTCTCGAAAAGAGCAGAACAGGGCACAATGCAGAAATTTTGAAGTTAGTTGAGAACTCGTAGAGTAAATTCGTTCCATAACATAGCACCAACCAGGCTTAGCAGCCATGTCTCCATGAATTCTATACATTTTTTTCAACGTTACAAATACTAGCGCATGTCCAGTTCTCTGAATCCAGACAGATGTCACGTTTGTGTATCAGGCTTGCAGGGCTAGCACACCTGAAGCCTACAAAAGATCGGCCTGAAATTGTCAGTGCAGGTGGGCTAACACGTCTTCATAAGGAAACTTGCAGCTGTGTGGACTTGTACTATAATTTGAACTGACCACTAAAGTAATTTTGCCCCATCGCATACTAACTTGCTGGAGCAGATGATCCTTACCAGTTTATAACATGAAAAACTGATTTATAGCTACTATAGAAACCAACTCCTTCATGTAATAACATATGCATAGGGGAACATAACCTCTGCTCGTGTGCAGCAAACAGTCATTTGAAGTACCAATGCACTGCCTCTCTAAATATGTCCAGATGTGAAAGAAGGAATTTGATGGATACAGTCCCCCTGCAATCTACATATCGTCTTCTGCCCCTTTCCTAGGAACCAGCAGCACGGAAACACCCCTGGCTTCCACGCCCAGACAACCAGCCCATCTCCATGAAAAATACAGGGCATGGCTTTCCATCTGTTTTAAAAGCAAAAGCAGTTACAAACCCAAGGGACACTACTGCTGTGTTGGGCATTTCAGGGCGCTTGTTATCTCTGGCTTAGGTTTGAATGAGGACATACTTCTCAACTTTGTAGCAGGCATGGTGATTATTTTTCTTGCCACTTAATTGTCCAACTGCAAGGTTGATAAATGGAGATTCCTTAAACAGACAGCAGTACATACTACTCTGACTGAGACACTTTATTTTATCAGGTGGTGGTGTACTATCATTGTCCTCGGCTGCACTACTGAAAACTACAATTCCTACCCCCTTCCATTAACTCACACTCCACAGTCCAACTATTCTGGTCCCTCAATACAGAGGATTTAATGTCGATTTCTCTCTCAGACTGCTTTTAAGTCTTATCACTACAGGAGGCAGTAAAAAGATTTCAAGTAGCCAGACAGTTTCCAGTAACTTTAAAGAAAAAAACTTACATAAAGATCTAACTAAAACCTTGTTGTGAAAACATATCTAACAAACTAAATTTATATAGATATAGTAACTTCATCTTAACAACTGTCCAACAAAGCACCCACACATCCTAATGATGGACACATTTCCTATCATGCACAAATCTTGCATGGAAAACTCAACTCCACATGCTCTTTCAGCTAGTAGTCTTTGCAATAGCAGTCTGAATCTCTTCCTAATGTGCAAATCCAGCCCAACAACTAATATATACACAGCCTTCAAACTAATCTGGGGTTCCTCTGGGTAAGCCAAAAGAATAGATCAAAAAGCTGTATTTTCCAGTGGTTGAGAAGTGGCTAATATTTTATCTTAAGAAGTTCTAGTTTTATTTTAAATCTATGCTAGTAGCAGTTACTAGTTACTATTTTAAACAGTTTTGAACTTAAAACGTTCATTTGTTTTTTTGTGAAAGGCTTTCACTACTCATTATGACATAAAAGAAAGTTTGTAAAGAAGGTATGAACTATACAAAAGCAAGGATTTCAAGCTACCCAGATATTATCAGATATTCATTTTTTCCTTTTAAATGACAGATAATTGTTTGTGGTTTACTTGGCTTTTTGTAAGTAGTATAAATCAGAGCAACATAGATTTAATCAATTTTGAGCTGGCAAGAGCTCACTTCTCTTCAGCAACTATAAATTCCCAAAACTTTATTTTAGGGCCCCAAGACTAGCTCCAAGTTCAGATACAAAACCGAACACTTACTGTATTTGTTCCACATTTCCAGTCACAGCCAAGCATCAATACAGTGCACTTTCTTCTTCAATAACCAGAAAATCACTAAATCACCCATAAGCATAACATAACAACAAATCGGATCTGTTCTTACTGACAGAGAACCTTGTCCAGTATGTTGATAACTCTGGTCGAAACTTTGAGTTTCAGCATAACCAGTTAGTAGGTAAGTTGTCACTCCTATTATCGTTATAAAGCTTGCTTTTTTTTTTTTTTAAGAAATTGTTAGCAGATTGCAGTATGTATGATCCCTGAGATTTTCTTTTTTTCTAAAAAAACCCCAAAAGTAGAGCACAAATAACTCCTATCAAAACTGATATGATGGTGGGATTTATTAGCATCCTATGGCATGAAAGCAAGAGCCTTAAAAATTTGTAAGCCTACGCTCGCTGGAACTTCTCCACGAAGAGTGGGTGTCAGCTGTGTAGAAAGAGACAAATTAATAAGATTCTGTTCTGCCCTTGATGTGTGCACAGACTTTAACTTCAATTAGTGTCATTAATCAAGATGAGAATCGGTTCCCAAGCCTACCGTAATTTGATGTAGGTGTCTCACCAGCTACCCCATGCACTGAGAAAGGACACACCCAAATGCTAACAATGACGTATCACCTTGCTGTTAGCTCAGTCACATGCCATATGCTTAAACTGAGAGATAGCTGACAACTAAGACAGGACATCAATTATTGCCATCCAGTCACATACCAAAATACACATGGGTTTATCCCAACATCCCTGTCATATCACTACATGAACTCACTAAGTGTTCTGTATTTAAAGCCCTTGCTTTTCCCTAGAAACTGTAATTAATCTAATTGTGGTTAACACAGGCTCAGGTCAGGCAAGGATGGAACCTGCAAGGGCTAGTGCAGTTAAAGCTGACACCACCATCACCAGCAGTCTGAACGCCACTCCTCAGAAAGCTGCTTCTGCAGCTTGCACCTGTTCACATTTAAATAGGAATTTAAAGACATACTTTGATTTTCTAACTCCTTATATAAAGAAATGTGAGAAACAGATGATCTAAAAATTGTTTTACTGCCTTGCGTGAGGATGAGTTTTAACTCTGTCTGCAGTCTTTAGCTTTGGCTGGGCAGACGTGCAGAACCCAGCCCATGCAAAACACCCCATCTCCAATTGACTGGGGCAGTAACATGGTGAGCTGAACCCAAAGCTCGTTTTGCTCCCCTGACTGATAGCGACAGGTTAAAAATGTGCAAACCCCACTCAAAAAGACTGTTTCTTATGCTTGAAGATGAGTGCTTTAAGACTTTTACCCTGAGTACTTGATTATTACTTGCCTTTCTGGAATACATTTTTACCACTATTCAAGGATCAGAACTAGAATTAGAAAGAGTATTACACCACATCTCTGTTCCTTGTGTTCGCTGATGTGATTTCTCAGACTTTAAATCAGATCATGGAAAATTAAAGTAGCATAGACACAAACAAAAAAAAAATCATACTTACAATTCAGAAAAAATACAAGTAAAACATTTTCTTATGTGAAATAGCTATTATACATTGGGAAAATGAATCTCAGAAAACCACATGACAAAAGATCTTTATAAATTTCCTGTATTGGAACAGGATAATCTATTTCAATGTTTTTGGTTTCCCCAATGTTTTTGATGATTCTTGAGCTTCTCATTTCGGCATTAGCATTATTTTCTACAACTAAACATACATATTGTAGCATTAATCTTTAAATCAATCATTATAAAACCTTCAATGGTCATGGTTCTGCTTCTAAAAAAACAACCCTCTGCAGCTAAAAGGCTGCTGAAAGCCATATGGACAGAAGGATTTTTTGTAATTTGTAAAGGAAAAAAGTATTTTTTTCCTGATGTAGTCTAAACTTTATTTCTCTAGCTTATACAACGGGACCACTAAATGTACTAAGTTTTGGGGAAGTTTTAAAGTTTGTAGATTCATCCTTCAAAACATGTACTGACTTTTAACAATACAGATTTAAGCAACCTAAGTTAAATAGTATGAAAACATATCTTCCACATTTGATAAAAATGCAAATCAGTTTGCATGGCATTTCTATTCTTGCATATGGATTTCTTCCTTTTCCTACATACTGAGTAAAATACTGGGATTAAAAGGAAACAATGAACTTTTGTAATAAATAAATATAATTTAAAATCCTGCTTTCAAAAAGCAATTAAAGATACTCGTCTATTGATACTCTAAGAAGTATTTTTGAGCCTGGCTTTAAAAATGTTAAAAATTTAAAAATACACTTAGTATATACAAACAAGCCACTCAAAGAAGTTACTGGATACAAGTGCCATTGGCAATTGCTGCTTGCACTGTGTGAAGTTGCCTTGGCGTTCTAATTGTGGGCCGAATTATCTCAGAAAGTTGTGCATTTGCTACGGACTAAATCACAATTATTGCAAAGTGAAGGCAATTACTGCATAACAGCTGAGGCATGGTAACATATGGCCCTGAAGCAACTTCTCTGTGTAACTTAGCCCTAAGTGATATTGAAAATCCATGTGGCTAAGGCTCCTTAAGGGCTTTGAAACTAGGATTAAGTTGCCTAGTAAAAAGTAAGTGCTTTTGATATTTGTAATTTTCAGTAATATTGACGTTTGCTACTACTTTTTGGTGTTTTTTTCCCCTTTTTTCTTTCTTCAGCTCTCAGTGTTGATCTTACCTACCTGTAGAAGCCTAATTTTAAAAATGTTCTCTGCCATCTCTATGGAATTTTAATCTTATGTGGTTTTGTCACAATTTTGAGTTCCCTTTTTTTGTGAAATTAAACTGTAAAAATACTTGATAAAAATGTTACAAAACCTATATCAAACTTTGATCATGATTTGAGAGTGGAGGGTGACTAGTATCTAGTCAGCAGGTTAAGAATTCAAAAGAAAAAAAAAAGACATGCTTCTGTTTGATATCTGTTAAGGATTTTTTCATCTGTTAGCCCTGAAAACTAAGCATGAGATCAACTTTTTTTTTACAATGGATTCTTTCTTTTTCATGCCTCTACAGTCCTGGTAATAAAAAAAGACTTGGATTTTACTATTATTTATTTGGTGGTAGCTTCACTGTTTTTCATTGTGTTTCTTTTTTTTATTGTCACTCAAATACACTCATACTACTCACTGAATGGTTATGGGGCTCACACGTAGGCAAGCATAATATTCACAGAATGATTTTGAATTATTGATGAAAACATTCTATAAAATAGAAGCCCACAGGAAAATGAGAGATGTCACTTCTTTATTTCTTTTAAAGCACCCACTTATTCTCAAGGCTTAATTTTTTGTTATGGTGGGGTTTTTTTGTTAACTGTGACATACATAAGGAAGCCTGAATTAAGTTTGCTAGTTTGAACAAGGGTTTTAACAGAATATTGTTTATTTTCTTTTTATTTTCCTAGCCTTTATTACATTGCACACATTGAAACAGGATAAGATTGAACTGAATACCACAAGCCTGTAACTGTCCCTATTTTATGTGGAAGTTCATTCTAGCATTTCAGTCTCTTCTCAAGAAGTCACTCTCCCTTGAGCACAAGGTCTTTGTCCTTTCGATAGAAAGTTCTAGGGTACCTGACACATATAACTTCAGATTACTTCCTACCTCACAAATATTTGTTGATAACTGCAATTGCAGCCTGACAAGGCCACACTGTAAAGACACTTACAGTTCTGATTTCGTAAGGTCTTCATGTATTAGTAGAGTGCATTAGTCGTAAACAAAGATAAGAAAGGCATGCAAAACTCATTATTAAAATGGCACAGGGATTCTTAAAAGACTGAAATCATAGAAAAAAATAGCATGAAAACTTAGGCATCAAATAGTCATACGTGAAATTCAAGAGGTATCCTGGATTCCTCCAAAATGCCTATAATGTGATATACTACCATCACTTCTGACCACACACTCTGCCTGCTCTCCCATTATGACCTTGCAGATCTCCCACCCCTTCCACACAGTTCCTCTGAGAATCCCACCTGGCTAGGATTTCCACTGACTCATAACAGAGAAAAATATGTTTGCTTGCTTTATCTCACCAAACAGAGGTAAGGTGCTGCTGAGACTCAGTAAAGCAGGCTACGCAAAGAACCACTTGAATTCAGTTATAAAAGGTCAGCAACGATTTTGAAAGCCAAACATGGAGGAACAAACAGCTGACTACTTTCTGACTGGTATTTTTAAGTGTAATACAGCTTTTGCATACAGCACAAAAGGCAGATCTAGAACAAGCTTATTCTATTTACATGGAAAAATAAAAGCACTCAAAAGCTTTTAAAAAAAGCAAATGGCTTCAGGCAAGATCCTGATGGATGGCTCTTGGTGGGGAAGGAGAGATGACCATCTTGCATTGTGTTAGTGCCATCCTGCCTCCATGCCAATTTCTCTAATGACTAACTCCTGCTAGCTTCCACACGTGCAGTGTGGAAACACAGTGAAATGCACAGAAAATGTGTAAACACATAGAAAACCTTAATCAGGATATGCCTATGGCAAGATGATTAAATCATCCTACTTTCAGGTAATGTTGTTAGTATTGTATCAAAGTTTACATATCAACAGCTCCTTCATGACACAAGCTAATAACATCCCTAAAAACCCTGTCTATCAGGAGAAAGTTTCACCACAGCTGCAGCTATCAGCTAATCAAGTGATAAATAGTTTACAGTGTACATGAGTGAGTGATAAGAAAGTATATTTGTCAGCCCATGCTCAGCCACAGGCCTGTGTTAGCCCGAGTGGGCCTACATCGATATTCAGCAGTGTTAGTAGCTGGCAAATAACAGTCTACTAACTGCACGACTGTCAGACATAATTTGTAGTCATATTTCTGTGCTTCAACATCTATGCTTTCAGCTGGCTGCTGAAAATAGCTGTATTCTACATTTGAAGATGTATCTTTCAATTCTTCATGTTCCATTTGTAGATGGCCCAGCTGAGAATTGGTACAATGGCAAGAAGCTATTAGTAGAACAGATTTTTATGTTTTTTTAAACAGATTTTAAGTGTCAATTATTAAACAGGAAAATTTTGTGAGTCCACATGTGAAATGATTAGAGCTTATTCCACTAATTAGTCTAATGACACCCACCGTTAAATATTTATAACCATTAAGAAGGCGAAACTATGAACAGCAATATGATTGAGATTCACAGTATTCAGAGTCCAGAGATTAAGAACATTTTCCATCAGTATTACGTACTCTAGACATGTGGATAGAAAGTAAGAATAAAGTAGGAAAAGGGAGTGAGAATTGATGACTAGGAAGGCTCAAAGAAGAATTTCACACTGTATTCTGGTATTACCTATATGAAGATGAAGTCCGCCAGTAATTTTTAAGAGCAGTTAGAAGTTTAGGCACCGTGTAAAGAAGAAAAAAAATCAAGTAAAAGGCTCAAGAGTGAACAGTACTTTATCATCACACATGTGCAAGTTTGAGAGATCACCTTTGTTTGAAAGCCCCTTAAAAAATTACTTAACCCTAGCTATGTACTTAGATTACATTATGATTTCAAAGGTGACGAAGTAAAAAAGAGTATAGGTCAACGTAAAGTTCTGAAAATGAAAAAATGGCATGGTGTCATACAAAGTATTATATACTAATCTCATTTAATACCAAACACATTCAACTGGTGTAAGATTGATCAACCAGGTGCTGCTGGTGTAAACACATTTTGGATACTAAATTCCATCTTCATTCACTGAATAGAAAATCACATCTTCCCTGATCAATAGTTTGCAAAGTTAACTCTCCTAAGTACACAAGTCTTTGCTGATGCATTTTCATAGGATAATGCTACTAAGAAAATGATCTGAACAAATCCCAGTGGCGTCTCCAGTGTCTGAGCAGGGATCATACAGAGCCTCCTGTGTTTCAGCTTGTGCCCATTGCCTCTTGCATTGTCACTGGGCACCACTAAAAATAGCCTGCCTCTATCTTTACATTTGCACCAGATACATCAAAATTAGCCTTTTAACTGGCCTTAGTAGATTGAGGCTCATACCGAAATGTTGCCTGTGTCTTTCTCTATGACATGAAATGCACCAACTCTACTGTCTTCAACAAATCACAACAAGTTTTAGTATTTCTCAAGACCATCACTGGACAAAGTCACCGACAAAAAAAAATTGACTGCTTAATGGTAATGCTTACTTCAGTGTTAAAAAAAAAAAAAAAAGTATTTAAAAATATAATTTATATTAATCACGTTTTTTTGTTTAGTGTACTCTGTGTGCTTAATTCCCCATTTGTATGAGGACATTCTATGCAAGTATTTGAAATGACTATTTTTCAATAGTTGTATAACATTTAGCATTTTGATCTACTTGAACAACACTGACAAATTCAATAAATCAGCCACCTAACTTCTTTGTAAGAGTTCTGCTCTCACAACGCAAAGACATTTTGCTTTATTTTTCCTGCAATATTTGTCAGAAAAGCTTAGTTTCCCTTCTAAAATTCTCCATGGTCAGTGGCACTGCAAATAAGCCCACTAATAAGTTCTGCATTCTCAAGTATTACATCCGTTCAACAGATTTAAAAATATGTAACTCCATATACTCATTATCTTCTTCAGTTTGGTAAGGAGGCTGTCAACCTTGTCAATTATATTACTTCACAGACTTCCCTTTTATTTTTTCCTCCCATGTTTTCTAATCTTTCTGATCATGATCTACAGAAATTTTCTTTATACCCTCATTTTGTCTTCAAATAGCCTTTTCTGAAAGAATCTCCCATTTACTTTTTCATCAGATTTTGTAGTGCACAGGTGGTGTATCTTTATTATTCCAGTGTTGCTTTCCATCTTTTATGGATTCAGTTTTCACTATGTATGATATTCTGCAGAGCTATTGTCCTCTTCACCTCCTCAGTTCATCCTTCTGTTCTCTCTCTTTTACCTGTAAGCCCCTTCTCCCTACTGTGACCTTTCCCAGTCCTTTGAAATCTCCTCAGCTTGTGCCTGTCCTTCATGTCACACTGCTGCCCTTCAAAATAATTTTGCTGACTGCAGCCTGGACCTCTGTTTGAAGATTTTATTCTAAACTACTTTTCAGACATATTCTAATTGGAGACAACCCAGAAAAAAAAAATCAATCACCTTTTAATCTGAGAACCTACCAAACCAGGGAAGCAATGCCATGCCGTTCAGGCCTCTGATTGCTACCAAAGAAGTGCTACGTTCTCTGAAGAGTTTCAATATTCAGAAGGTAAAGGGCTGAATTTCATTGGATAGAAGCCTGGAGAGAGAAGAAATGAGGATATTAAGCATCTTACTTAAAACATACCTATTTAATCACTGTTGCATTTCATATTTTCACACAATCTGAGGTGAAAGTTTTCAATCACTTCTGAAAAATATGTGTGTAATCTTACTGATGAAGAGATGCAATAAATTTTGGGTTTACAATTTTAGCTGCTACATGCAGATTAAGCAAGTTTGATCTTTAAGTTTTGATTCTATCAGACAATCTTAGATGTAGTTAAGCAATAAACTGCATTTTATGGGGCGTCATGCCACTTTTCTGGGACACAAACTTGATGCTGAACCTGTGTTCATCAAATGCTGACAAATTAGCAAACTTTCTTAAAGGCTGTCCGCCATATTCTGCCACTTTTACCTTTCATTTCATGCTTATTATTGCAATCTGAGCTGTGAAAATTTACACATCAAATACTGAACAAGGAACACGCTTTGTCTCCAGTAATTACCTGGCAGATCCTATTTCCTCCTGGTGTTCTCCCACTTGCTGCAAGAATCCTATTTTCAATGTACGAAATCTTGTACATGCCTCAATACCTCAGGTTTTACCCTGAACAAATTTTCTCCTTTCTCATCTTCTATGGTACAAGACTGACATAGAATCAAATGAATAAAGTATAAGAGCAGGAAATAACAGAAAAATCAGTCTCAAATGCATTGGAAGTTTTTGGAGAATGCAAAACATTGGTCGAATACAAATATAAACAGAAATCACATTTGATAATAACTGTTCCATGTCTCTAGTCATTGATTTTACAGTAGAAGATGCCAACTCACAAATGATCATTTGCCTAGTATACCAACAGTACATATGGCAAAGTTGTCTGAATGAAAAAGAACACTCAACTTTATTTTCCTTCATTAGTCTTCAGCTATTGGACTTGCCCTCTTACTAATTTTTATCACATTCTTTTAAACTCCTTTTCAGGAATGTTCATAAACTACTTAGCAATTAAGAGCTATGTGCATACCCCTGTCACTCTTGCACATTTTCAGCCACTCTTACTTAATATTCCTAGGAAGCTACAGTCTGGTGGTACAGAAGCTGATAATAGTTGTAACTAGACTTTTGAAATTAATGAAAGCTATGCCGCTTTATGGTGGAATCATTATTCAGGGCTAGGGACTTCACTGGTACAAGAAATATCTTGAAAGCAATACTGAACAAGCACTTTCTTATGTCCTTAAGGATTCATTTTTAAGGTACCACTGAAAGGAAAAATGAAATATTAACAAATAGTTATCACGTTCTGAAGTACAAATTATTTTCAAATACTTGTTTTAAGCATTAATTGAAAAAACAGTGTCATGTCATAATTGGCTCTAGTAGTTTAATGCTAAGATAGGAAGAGCCTTCATAATACCATTGCTAACTTCTAAAAAGCTCTGCCAGTCCCTTTTGTTAACATAGATGAAATTTCAGTTCACAGGAACATGATTTCAATACGCATGCAGTGATAATTCGTGTAAAAAGAGACCTATTCAACTCAATCCTTTGAAGCTGCAAAGTGCATTGAAGAGTTCTAACACATCTGCTTCCTTTTTCGTGAAGGAATAACTAGGAAAATGGAACCCTGCATTAAGAACTTTCTTAAGGCATTTGTCCTGGTTTCGCCTGGGATAGAGTTAATTTTCTGCCCAGTAGTTGCTGTGTTTTGGATTTAGTATGAGAAGAAAGTTGATAATGCATTGAAGTTTTTAGTTGTTACAAAGAAATCAAGGACTATTCTCAGTTTCCCATGTTTGGCTAATGAGCAAGTGTGCAAGAGCTGGGAGGGAGCACAGCCACACAGCTGCCCCAAGCTGGCCAATGGAAATATTCCATCACATACACGCCATGCTCAGTATATAAACAGAGGTTGGCAGGGAGGCAGTAACAGGGGTGGACAAGGGAAAACCTACGGATGTCATCTATCTGGATTTTTGTAAAGCCTTTGACACGGTCCCCCACAACATCCTTCTCTCTAAATGGGAGAGCCATGGATTTGATGGGTGGACCGTTCGGTGGATAAGGAATTGGTTGGATGGTCGC
>Ga0065711_1030085_pt1 | contig 33771 bp, 21 predicted proteins | sample Hoacrofraction12_FD_59098 | JGI IMG/M metagenome (GOLD analysis project Ga0065711, IMG submission 59098) | Hoatzin crop microbial communities from Cojedes, Venezuela - Epithelial fraction 12 v2 (version 2) | ecosystem: Host-associated > Birds > Digestive system > Esophagus > Crop | place...
TTCCTTTTGCTGCTGATGTAGTTGAAGAAGCCCTTCTTGTTGTTTTTGACATCCCTTGCCAGCTTCAATTCCAGGTGGGCCTTGGCCTTCCTCGTCGCATCCCTGCACGCTGTCACCACATTCCTGCACTCTTCCCAAGTAATGGGAGAAGCCTCTCTCCCATGGGAGAAGCCGCTGCTACAAAAGCCATCCTTAATTAGTCTTCTGGGTTTTGGGGCACTTTTTAGGATTAGAGGACAGAAGTTCCCAAAACATGGTAGGCCCATCCGTATTTTTATTCAAAGAGCAAAAGTAGCCTTTCAAGATAGGATAAAATTTTCTGTGCTGATTGATTTTGGAAGACTTTTTCCAGTAACAGTCTTTGTCTCTGTAACACCTGCATTAATGTAGTATCAACATTAAGCCTCACTGTGAGAGCCGTCTGCCTGGCATCAGCAATGAGCAGAGAGAGGGAGGAGAACACAAGCGTACGGCTTCTTTAGGAGTGTTATGTTTATGAGATATCCAAACAAAACAGACTGAGTGTGAGCCTCTGCAATGAATGGGAACTTCCCTTGTGTTTGCTACCAGCAACAGTGCATCTTAATGAGATTTCTTATACCTGACAAACTCAAGAAAATACACGTGACATTAAAATTTTCTTGGAACAGCAAGTTGAAGTATCTAATGTTACCTCTGGATCACTTGCATATTAAGAACAGGACATGCAGTATATTGTAACCGAGATGGAAAAGTAATAATTTTTAAGTGTCTGGTAGCAACTTTAAAAGGTGATTATGGACAAAGTCATTTCTTCATGTACCATGCATGACTGTAATAATCCAAATTGCCTGTGACTTATTATTATATTTGGCAACAATCACCGTTTCCCACTGTAGTGTGAAATTAACACCACATACTGTAGCGGTGACATTTACCAAACACAAGGGAGCCGATTATACCTCCATAAACTTGAAGACAAACTCTGCTATTACTTAATTAGCATCAGTATCTGTGCATAAATTAGAAAAGCATTTACAATCATTCTGTGTTTAAAGGTCTAACAGAATCTTCACTGTACCACCTATAATTTAAATAATAACATCAGACCTGGAGAGATATGTCCGTAAAGACAAGTTTGGCTTACAGCTTGGCAGAGTGCATTTCAGAAATGATTTTTTGCTGTTATTAATATTGACTTAGTATATGTTCCTTTGAGTCTTTCATAAAATAAGTTTTCATACAAAATAAATATACACGGAATGCTAAATTTTCATTTCATTTTGTTGATTTCTCTCTTTTCTTCCTCCTCCTTACCCGCACTTGCCAAAGAAAACCTTTGTTTACCTACTAGTGCAATAGTTTCTGTGTTCAAACACAGAACTTTTCTGTAGTTGTTTCTTTTGAGATAGCTTCTCACAGAGCATCTGTTTTTATGTTGTGAATTGGTGAACAGTATTGCATGCATGAACCTGATTTGGCTCACTTGTCAGTTTGCAGTAGGAAGTTAGCTAACAAAGAAGCGCAGGCTAAAATGCCTTACCTGGGTTTTTCCCAAGAACTGTTTTGTTCAGGATCTACTGAGCATGGACTGGGAGGGCAGTAATGTCCTTCTTTCATGAGGGAGAAGATGCTGTGAAACAGAGGCAAAAAATGGCCTGAGAGAGAGGCTAAGAAGGGAGAAAAAGAATATGGAAGTGTTTCCAACGTGTTTGCTATACATAACTTCCTATTTTTTCTCCTAATCTTTTTTCTACTTTTTTAAATTATTTTTTTCTACTGGAACTGTACAATCTTTCATTCTCTGTTTGACACTCTTGGCATATTTTTCGACACTGCAAGAGAATTATCTGCCTCAAACATAAGCTCCGTCATAAACAAGCCTATATTGTACATGTACTATGTATTGAAAAATTACTCATGTTTCTCTAGTCCATATCACTCATGAACACTTTTTGATTTTTCTTTTATTATTTAATGAGGAATAGAGAAATACTGTACTAGCGAGGTTGGGATTTCTGCTTGTTTTAATCAACTTCTGCTGGATCTTCTACCAGTGGAGGTAAAACAGCATTTCTGCTGCATCACCAAAGCAGAAGATTATGAATGAAATATTCCTTTTTTAATTCCCTTAACATTAGTTGAAAGTGTTTTTGCAACATAACTTTCAGGAGGCTTTCTTATCAACTGATAGATGGATCCATACTCCTCAGTTTGCTCCTTAGGGGAGCATCTTCTGTAAGCACAGGGAAACATACAATTTATTACCACGATTAGTTTACAAAAGTTTTATTGAAAAATGTACTGGAAGTGCGAGGAATTAAACATCAATAAACAGTGAGGGAATAATTGACTAAGTGTAGCTCAGGAGAGCTGCTTAGCCAAATCTATTAATAATGTACAGGAAAATGTGTCTGTGTCTTCTGCATGCAATTTTCATTTAAAACTATGCTTCTTCAAAAGAGTGTTTTACATGAAAATTGTATGCTTTGTAACAAAAGGAGAAGGAAATTTTTTTTTGTTACTACTTTTCTCCACTCATTGCTTCTTGCCAATAACTCACAAGGTTTTTGGCTCCAGTTCCTGATTCTCTGCCTGTCCCTGACAGTGATTCATACTAACATGCAAGGTCAACCTGAGGTTATGTGTGCTTTCTAAGAATACCAGACAGATACCTTGCTCTTCGTCCAGAGCCACAGAGATTACACTCGCCCTTCTCCTGAGACATTCATCAGAGTAGTCCCCTGATTCCCAAGTGGATAGAGCTCACAGGACTGACTTGGTGACTTTCTTCTGTGAAAGCAGGGATGAGGTGTGGTTCTGAAAGGTATGTTGCCTTCTAGATTTTGCTGGAGGCAGGATTAGTTCCAAAAGAAATAACTGAGAGAAACAGAGAAAAAAAACCCAGAAAAATCTCTTTGATACCAGTATATCTCTTTAACCATGAATGAGTGTGAGGCCTTGATGAATATAAAAAAAAATATAACTTGGAGAAAAACACTGAATTATATGTGTATCACTATGTTGTTTCATTGCATGTTGGGTTTGGTTTTCAGTTTAGTCCAATAACAATGGTGACTCTGCTTTGCTAAGAGTGTCTGTAATTTACATAGTCCTTTTCAGTATGGAAAAACTTATTGAATTTGGCTTGTATGTTCACAGTGTTTCTCTCCAACTCTCCAATTTTCAACTATAGCCTAAGGGATGATTTTGTTTATTTAGCCTCTCTCATGATTGTATTAAAACCAGGTAACATTTTAAAACATGCCTGGATAGTTATGAGTGAACTCCAGATGACATTTTTCAAAATAGCAAAGGACCAATAATTGCATCTTCATAGGACCAATAAGTGCATCTTCATTATTGAGAAAATAAAATATCCCATTGAATTCTTTCCTATTTCAATTACTTTCCATTTTTTGGTTGATCAATGATGCTGTGAGAAAGTTAATATGGTAGAGTCTTTTATGCCTTGTTTAGGTCAAGAAAACATACTAAATTTATTCATAATAATCAGGTGTTTCAAGTGTGGGCCAGGACTTTGCAATCAGCTTAAATAAAGATTAATCAGGCTAAGCATGATCTCAGGTAGTTAACTTTCTAAAAATAATCTGCGCCTTAAACCACGCAGCACTTCAACAGCTAACAAAGGGAATAATAGATGACAAAGGTTATAGGAAAGGTGTCCGGGACCAACAGTGTCACCCAATACAATCACGTTAGCAGTGTGTAGCATTGCATATTCACTACCTGCCTTTCAAGTGGAAAGTGGCTTTTGAAACCCTGTCCCAGATATTAGCCCCCTTCTGAAAATAAAATGACAGGTACTTGAAGAGGGAGCTGACTGTCTGGGAAGAACTGGTCATGAAAGCCATGGGCATATCCCCTCTGCTACAAACCAGGAATGGATCTTACAAGAGAGTATTCTCTTCCCTGGGTGTGCATGGGGGCCTCTGGTCTCATGAGAGGAAGAACCCAATACTCTGAGAAGGTAAGTAAGATCCCATTCATTACTGGGGCTGCCACTGATAAAAGTTTGCCCCCATCATTTTTTGGGCATCCAAATTTTTATTCTTTGGTGCCTAAATGCAAATATTTCATCTGCTTAAATAAATGGTAAAGAGTTTAATTAAACTATTGACAGTACCTTCTCTCCACCTCTTTTCTTTACCTCTGGTTTCCTAAGCAGAGCTTACCCCCACTGGCTCTACCTGTTTCACACAATCCCCTCTGATTCTATGTCATGTTCAGGGGGAAAAAATCTCTTCTCTTTCAAAGCAACAGGACTAAGAGTGTATGTTTTCCTCCTGCTCTTCATATTAATTAATACTTTCTGCAACTGTAAACATAGAGTGGATTGGGATCTTGGTAGACTGATTTTTACTTTGCCAGGTAGCTGAAAATCTGGTATGGAAGTCTGCGGAGAACAAAAGTCCATAATTAATATTTTAGGGAGGAGTGAACATGGAAAAAACATCTGATATGTTTGAGATAAAATTCTAAGACTAGTCCTGCTTGTTTGAGTGCTCATGTAATCACACCTGTAACCCAGATAGCTACTTTGCTCTTCCTCTTTGGGTTTGTTATGCCAGCAACTGTTCACTGTGGAGCCTGTATACTCACCAAGGCCAAGAGCTCCCTTTTTTCTCCTGTACTACTGTAAAGTGCCAAGCACTCAAGTGGGTGCACTAAAAGAGTAACAACAAATAATAAGAAGAATATTGTTACTTTCTTTCACATGGGAATTGACAACAACAGAAATTGTTGAAGACTTCTATGAAAATATACTGTGTTTAGGAACCAGAAAATATCATTTGTGATTTAAGCTTCTTTTATTCAAGTGGTATTTTATTATGTGTGCTCCTTTTTTCCAGTTTTGTTTTACAGTTACAGGAAATAATGCCATTTCACTTACCCAAGAGAGAGATCAAGAAGGGCTATAGTAAATAATAGGCTGCTAAATAAATCAGGTTCAATTTGTCTTTTGCATGTATCTGCCGTGTTGTATTCTGTCCATGTTTATGCTATTCGTCTAGTGATGACGAAAACTCCCACTGGTGTAATGCAACATGACCACAGGTATTACAAATAACCCTTCATAGATCTCCGTTGAGGGATACAGTATGGGGTCAACTCAAAGTCAGTCCTAAATTATTAATGCAAATAGATATATTATTTGCGCTGAGAGTGACAGTCTGTCCCTTGGTTAAAGAAAGTTTTATAAAAATCTTAACACCAGAAGTAGTGTATAAAACCAAACAATAACTTTATCAGGGAGAACTCTTTGCCATCTCCAGGAGATATGTCTTCTTTCAGTGAATTGTGAAGGGAAGATGAGGGGAAGGGGGATGTGCAGAAAGTGCACTTAAGATGTCTTATGCAAAATGTCTTACAGTAGTGAAGCCTTGTGGACATCCCACACCAACTTTGTGGAGAAGATTAACAAGGAACAACAGTTTTAACTGCAGACTGTATGCATTAAGGGGGAAATTAAAATGTTTCCTTTTCAATTATCTGTGTGTTTATCAGTGCAGACCTATCTTTTGCTCTAATCAAACACTGATTATCAGTAAATGGCACCTCTAAAGGGGAAAAAAAATAATTTTTGTCAACCACTAGTAAAGGGAAAAAGTTCGATACCATTGTGGAGGTGCAGGGCGGAGGACCCTAACATTGCGGGAAAGAACAGCTTTTTCATAAAAGACAATTATGAAGACTGATGCCTCTGATAAACTGAGATGGGGCGCTGGCCAGAAGGTTAAGTTAGAATCCAATTTCACAGACAACAACAAAACATACTAAAGTTTGGAGAATTAGACCGTTATTAGCTAAAAAGAATGGTTTTCTTTATATCCAAGCAGACATCTGCTTTCATTAATTTAAAATGCCTGTAAAGATGTGTTTATTCATTGTGTGGTCTGTTGTTTTATTGATTGCCTTGATTCTCTTCTCATTTCCATTGGATACTTGGTAATAAAACTCCACCAACAAAAGAAAAAGGAGAATTGGACTCGGCAGTCAACCTGCTTTGGTTTACTCTGTGTGAAAGTACGGAACCAAACTTTGACTTCCGTGGACTTTTTCTGTGTTTCCCTAAAAGCATACTCTGTCTCTGGTGTTGCTTAAACTACTGGAAGTGTGCTTTTGGTCTGCAGAGTAGTCATACAATAATAAATATTTTTTTGCAGTGCAGAATTAGGCAACTGATTTTAAGCAGTATGGACATCATATCATAGAATCATAGAATCATAGAATGGTAAGGGTTGGAGGGGACCTTAAAGATCATCTGGTTCCAACCCCCGTGCCATGAACAGGGACATCTTCCACTAGACCAGGTTGCTCAGAGCTCCATCCAACCTGGCCTTGAACACTTCCAGGGAGGGGGCAGCCACAGCTGCTCTGGGCAACCTGTGCCAGTGTTTCACCACCCTCATGGTGAAGAATTTCTTCCTAATATCTAATCAAAGTCTGCCCTCTTTTAATTTACAGCCATTCCCCGTTGTCCTATCACTACACACACTTGCGAGAAGTCCCTCTCCATCCTTCCTGTAGGCCCCCTTCAGGTACTGGAAGGCTGCGATGAGGTCACCCCAGAGCCTTCTCTTCTCCAGGCTGAACAGCCCCAACTCCCTCAGCCTGTCCTCGTAGGAGAGGTACTCCAGCCCTCTGATGATCATCGTGGCCCTCCTCTGCACCTGCTCCAACACATCCATGTCCTTCTTATGTTGGGGGCTCCAGAGCTGGATGCAGTACTCCAGGTGGGGTCACATGAGAGTGGAGTAAAGGGGTAGAATCACCTCCCTCGACCTGCTGGCCATGCTTCTCTTGATGCGACCCAGGATATGATTTGTTTTCTGGGCTGCAAGCACACATTGCTGGCTCATGTTGAGTTTCTCATCCACCAGTACCCCCAAGTTCTTCTCCTCAGGGCTGCTCTCAAGCCACTCTCCGCCCAGCCTGTACTTGTGTTTGGGATTGCCCTGACCTTTCAAGTGGCCTTGTTGAACTTCATGCAGTTCACGCAGGCCAAACTCTCCAGCCTGTCAAGGTCCCTCTAGTTGGCATCCTTTCCTTCCAGCGTGTCAACCACACCACACAGCTTGGTGTCGTCAGCAAATTTGCTGAGGGTGCACTCAGTCCCACTGTCCATGTTGAAGACAAAGATATTAAACAGCGCCAGCCCCAGTACCGACCCCTGAGGCACACCACTTGTCACTGGTCTCCACCTGGACATCAAGCCTTTGACTGTAACTCCTTGTGTGTGTCCACTGAGCCATTTCCTTACCCAACAAGTGCTCCATCTGTCAAATCCATGTCCTTCCAATATAGAAACAAGGACATCATGCGGGACAGTGTCATATGCCTTGCACAAGTCCAGGCAGACGAAGTCAGTTGCCCACCCTTTGCCTAGCAATGCTGTAACCCCATCATAGAAGGCTACAAAGTTGGTCAGGCACGATATGCCCTTGGTGAAGCCGCCCAGTGGGTGGTTCCTCATTCTCTCAGTCCCTGCCTTTGCCTTCTGCAACTTGGGCGGTGTGGTTAGAGCTCTTGCCTTTGCAGATGGAGGCAAAAAGGTCATTAAGCACCTCAGCTTTTTCCACATCCCAGGTAACCAGGTAACCAGCTTCCTTCCGGAGAAGGCCTACATTTTCCCTAGTCTTACTTCTATCATTGACATACTTATAGAAGGCTTTCTTCTTCCCTTTGACATCACTGGCCAGATTTAATTCTGTCAGGGCTTTAGCTTTCCTAACTTGCTCCCTGGCTACTCGGACGATTTCTCTGTATTCCTCTCAAGATACCTGTCCTTGTTTCCATCCTCTGTAGGCCTCCTTCTTCTGCTGGAGTTTGGCCAGGAGCTCCCTGATCATCCGTGTAGGCCTCCTGGTGTTTCTGCGTGACTTCCTCTTGGTCGGGATGCATCTCTGCTGAGCTTGGAGGAGGTGATCCTTGAATACCAACCAGCTTTCTTGGGCCATTCTTCCCTCTAGGGCTTCATCCTGTGGTATTCTACCAAGCAGTTCCCTGAGGAGACCAAAGTCTGCTCTCCTGAAGTCCAGGGTAGCAAGCTTCCTGTGCACCCTCCTCGCTGCCCTAAGGATCTTTAACTCCACCATTTCGTGGTCACTGCAACCAAGGCTGCCCTTGACTTTCACATTCCCCACCAGCCCCTCCTTATTGGTGAGAACAAGGTCCAGCTTCGTACCTCTCTTTGTGGGCTCCTCTATCACTTGGAGGAGGAAGTTGTCCTCAACGCATTCCAGGAACCTCCTGGCTTGCCTGTGCCCTGTTGTGTTGTCCCTCCAACAGATGTCGGGGTCATTGAAGTCCTCCATGAGGACCAGGGCTTTTGAATGGGAGACTTCTCCTATCTGCCTATAGAGGGCCTCACCTGCTGACTGTTCCTGGTCTGGTGGCCTGTAGCAGACTCCAACTGTAATGTTGCCAGTCCCCGCCCTGCCTTTAATCTTGACCCATAATCTCTCCGTGGGCTCCTCATCCATTTCCAGGTGGACCTCCATGCACTCCAGCTGATCTTTGACATAGAGGGCAACACCTCCTCTTCATCTCCCCCGCCTGTCTTTCCTAAAGAGCCTGTATCCTCCCATCCCAATACTCCAGTCATAGGAGCTGTCCCACCATGTCTCCGTGATGCCGATGATGTCATAGCCCTACAGATGTGTGCACATTTCTAGCTCCTCTTGTTTATTCCCCATGCAATGTGCATTTGCATAAAGGCATTTGAGCTGAGCCCCCAGTGAAGGTGCACCATTGCTGCCGCACAGCTCCCTGTTCTGTACCCTCACTGACTCAGCAGAGTGAAGGTCCTCGCTAGCACATTGTCCACTAGTAGCTGAGTTGCCACCCCCAGGCATTTCGCTAGCTAGCCTGGTTTTATCCCCTTCCCCCTTCAAATCTAGTTTAAAGCCCTATCAATGAGCCCTGCTAACTCCTGAGCTAGGATCCTCTTCCCCTTTTTGCGACAGGTGTACCCTATCTGTTGCCTTGGCCCTGTGTAAACTGAGCCATGATCAAAGAACCCCAAATTTTGCCTATGACACCAGGCTTGGTGAATAATAGAAAGAATAGCTGAATAATCTCATCAATAATGTGTGTACCAGCTGTCTGCACAGTTTTCTTACACCACGAGTGTTTGGCCTATAACAAATCTGCCTAGGGAACTGGTGGAGTCACCATCCCTGAAGGAGTTCAAAAAGCATGTAGATATGGCACTTCAGGACATGGTTTAGCAGGCATGGTGGTGTTGGGTTGATGGCTGGACTTGATGATCTTAGAGGTCTTTTCCAACCTTAATGATTCTCTGATTCTATGATTGTAAAGCATCTAACGAAATGCAAACTGGAAGTCTAGAACTTATCTGCAATAAAGGCAGGGCAAAATTTGCAAAGTAATGGATTTTTTCAGTTACTGAATATGTAGACACATTGAGTGATAAATTAAATACGTTTGAAGAAGTCCTTCATCCCCTAATTTGCTATATGATTTTGATGGCTGATATTTGTGCTTGGTAGTGTTTGAGTATGCCAGAGCATGTTCTGTAACACTGATGATTCATTATTGACAGTCTTCTGAAGTTTCAGCATGAGTCTTTGCTAGGAGGTGGAAAGAGCAAATGACGCCATCATAGACGTTAATGAAGTGCAGAAAAGCAAGGCTTGAACTGGACTCCTCTGCTTATAAGCAAAGCATAACTGATTTTTGCATTATGCTCATTTCAGAAATCACTTTTCTGTTGGCTACTACTCATACTGAACTTCAACATTCATTTTCTCCCTTGTTCTTTTCTGCTTGCCTGGAAAACCATCACCTACAAAGAAGTAGTTACATCACAATGTGAAGTTCCTTTTATCTTCCAAATTCCTCCAGAGAAAAATTTTTCAGCCAGAGCCGGGCTTTGTCTTGACAGGACTTGTGCAAGTACAATCTCAAGGGACTAGCAAGCGGCATGCAGAATACATAAAAATGTTGCTTCACTAGCTAGCACAGCTCTTGGTCCAAGACTAATATCGCACTCCTCAAGAAAGGTGCCAGATGTGTTACTCTACTACTAATATAGTGCATTACTGCTGACTTCTCTGCCTGGTAAATAATCTTCACCAGTTTGGCTAGTAAATGCCATACTGTCTAGCATAGGATCTTACAAAGCAAATGCACTGAGCTATGTTTCCAGCTGGAGTACTACCTGATCAAACTGCAAAGTATTCTTCAAAGCTGTCCACCCAGAGAAACTACCCCATCCGAAGGAGTCATAACCAGCAACCATGTAGGCCTAAAACAGGTTTCCATGAGGCAGACAGCCTGTAAAGCCAGCTCTTTGTATTGCCTTTCCCTTGTAGAACTGAGTTGGTTTAATTCTGGAAAATTACTGCAATTGCCACATAAAAATAAGTTATCCAGAAAGCTCAGTGCACACAGAATGAGGGCAATGTCTGAGAATCATCTGAGAATCATCTACGTGGATTAAAGTATGTTGTAACAGTTTGATAATATTTAATTACAGTAAAATTTTGTAGTCGACAATAGTGAAAGATAGCAGTCCTAAAGGTTTTGCTTGTTGCCAGTGTAATATTTCCACATTGTGGGTTAGGATCTTCTCCCACATCTACAGCAAGACTACACCTTCGTATGTATCTTGCCCCTTCTCTGTTTGGTGGGTGGCTCCAAAAACTTCTTTCCAACTCTTTTCCATAGGCTAGAGCTATTAACAGTGTTCTTGCTTTGATTTTGTTTGATCTCTTCCTTTTCTAAAATATAAAATAAGTTTGTTGGAACTGTGGGTAGTGTTGGCTCCCCTTCCTTTTCATCAGGGATGGCTATGTCTCTTGTAGGCAGCTGAGTCAGTGGGGATGCTGAAGTACTGCCGTCATCTTTCAATGTATAGTGGGCTTTCTTCTGTGGCCTGAGGCTGTTTTGCTCATTCTGCTGTGTAGTTTTGCTCTGCATCCACAAGCATGTAATACACATGCACACACACACACAGGCACCCCTGTACACCTAGGGCAGACACAGACCTGGCCTTGTCTGCTGTTGCAAGTGATGTTTCTTGTTTGCATCATACACATGACTGGGGTGCTATGGGCTCATTTTTCATGATAGGAGACATTTTGCAAGCTGTTATACTAGAATTTCTCATGAAAATTAAAAATGCCAGGGCATGAATACGTCTAGTAGATTTTCCTTTTCAGACAGTTGTTTCATGTCTTTGATATACATTTCTGGATCACATGAGTTGATTTATTTTTATTTTTTGTTTATGTTGGAAGGTAATTCCAACATTAAGTTGGAAAATGGTTGCTTTACTTTTTCAACATTCCCAGTTATGCTGTGGGCTGGAACACCTGCTCCATTTGGGCACTTTGTCAATAAGACGATTGCCATACACAGGCTACTGACACTGTATCAGCAAATAATTTTATTTTTCCTGTGATCTGATAGTCCATCCAAAATGTCAATAAATCTTTTCTTAATCTGCAAAGAATCCTTTAATGGCTTTGAATTTCATAGGGATTTTTAGCAAGGCTGATGATTCTAAATTAATTTTTTCCAGTAATATCTTTACAAGTGTAAGTCAAAATGTAACTATGTACAATAAACCTGTATGCATTCTTATTATAGTCTTCTTCAGGGCATATGCCCTTCCTAAACCTTTAGCTGCAATTTAATATTAAACCCCGAGGTAGGATTAGTATTTTGATGTAGGTTACACATTTCTCATGTTTAAAATCTTATGTTATCCTTCCTGGACCTACTAGAGAAACAGTTGCCTCGTTATTCTACTCTTCCTTCTGTGAACAAAAATTACATCAGGTCATCCCCACTACGTTTTCATCTTACCACAGATTACACGTTCCTTTTTGCTTTTCTGTGTCAGAGGGACAGAGAAGCGACATGCTTCTTGAAAACAGTTTTGTGCCACCTCACATATTCGTCCTTGTTCTGGGTCCCACATGATAAAAGTCTACCTCTGGGAGGGCCATTCTGCCTGGAACTTGTCTTCACTGTCAGTGTCAGGTGACCTGTTCCTGTGTTTCCTGTTGGTTTCATAAATATACTGCTGATTGTACCTCCTCGCTTCATTCTGTGCATGCCAGGATGAGTGCTGGTGCATACCAAGTACTTACTGTGCAACCCTGTGCCCTAGGCCTTCGAGTGTGAAATTCTTTTACCTTTTATTTTTTTTCTCAGGAAACTCTTGAAGTCTGTGCAAAAAAGGTAAATGATAAAGGGAGTCATTGCAGATTTTATTTTCGAATACACCCCAAGTCTGAGGAACGTCCACTTTTGGATTCTGCCTTAGGACACTTCTCTTGACCTGTAGTGTTAACACCTGCCTTTCCTTTTCACTGGATTCATATCCATGTTACTTTTTGATTGGAGATTACCTCATATTACAGAGCCAGACCTCAGTTTAATAGTCTTGTTGAAGAAGAACATGCTTGAGACCCCATCTAGCTTACTCTATTCAGCATGACTGACCACCTTCAGTGGTGCTTCCAGCACTGCTGGGCCACTTTTTCTTGGACTCATCTATCCCACTGGACATTTTATTCTGCAAAATTGCCCATACTCAGCAGGAGCATAAAAGAACAGAGAAAGCTGCTTGAGACAGGGTAGCATCCGAATGACTTGAGGCCAGCTCAGACTTACAAGATATGTTTCAAGAAAATTGTGAGCCATTTCTCTCAAAGCCAGAGAGATGGGAGGGAGATACAGGGTTAGGTAGGAGGACTCGGTAGCTGACTGATTGATTTCTCATCCGATCTGTACGAAAGCAAATCGCTTCCATCTGTTCAGTATGACCTGTCCCTTGAGACGGCTGTTGCATGGTTCCCTTTGCTTCCTTTTGATGACTGGTGTCTTTGTGTGATGACTGGTGTGTTTATGTGTTGCAGAGATATATCCAATGGTATGTGTATCCTTCAAGGGTCACCCTGCTGCTCCAGCTCAAATGAACTTGCTGGTGAGCCTGAAGGCAAAGTGCTGCAACCAGCCAAAGTCCAACCTCAGACAACCTGGACTTTCCTGTTGGCTGAAATAATTATTAATCTTGCTTAAACCTTCTGTTTTCACCAGCAAGCTGTCTGTGCATTTGAAATGAAGTCCTAGAAACTAAATGGGTTATAAGACTGGCTAAGTGAGGTTCACTAGTCAGTAAAACACAAGTGAGGAAAAATGAATCTTTTACGTCCTCATACTGTAGGGTCCTCTTCTTCTGTCACTTTGCTTCAAGACATTGTCCCAGGGTGAGAGTAACAATATGAACATATATTTTTTTCTATTTGGTTTCCACTGCAGTATTACTTCATACTGCCTTGTGTCATAAGCAATAAGAGATTTAAGTTTATAATGAAATCTAAAAAATTAATAGAGGGGTTTTGGTTATTATCAGTTTGTGCATATGGAAAATGAAAGTATAAATTTAAGAGATAATGGAAAAAATCTGAAATGTCACCCACTTATTAAGTAATAGTACAGAAATTGCATCTGAAAAGCACCTCAGCCACTGTGCTCTCTAGTATATGCCTGAAATAGTTAGCCTGTGTGTACTTCCATAACAGTTCATGTAGCTTTTCAATTGCAGACACAGTGATGTTCTGGGGAGTTTGCTGGAAGCTTAATTAAGTGAGGAACATGGTATCACATGTAGACAGCCTGAACACCAAACACCACTTTTCAGCTTTCTTTCATCACACAAGGGTCAGTTCCTGAACTTCTGAGGTGTTTGTAATTCTTCTCTTGAAAATCTTCATCTAAATTATTCCAAGATCATAAAATGAGGTTCGGAATTTTGCTTCTAACCCACAGTTTGGCCACAGAAACACTCCACTTGTGATCTCATTATCAGCTTTCTCAGAGTCTGGCAAATATGTAGGTAGATGTTAACCCATCATTTACGAGTTCCGCTTCTGTAATTTCTGTTTATTTGTCCTATTATCTAGATCCAGCTAAGGAGGTTCCCAAAAGGATTAGGAGAAGTTTCCTGTGATACCACTCTGCAGCTTCCCAGTTTGCAGCCCAGCTGCCCTCTCATTTTGTATGGAGGGAAATAGTTCCTACAACCTGTACAGAAATCTTTCTGCAGAAACTGTCTGTAACATACAAGACATTTTACAATTCCATTAAAGGCTTAGGAGGATTTTCATTAGCACATATTGCATCCTGTGAGCTAGCAAGGCATGATTCCAGCTAATTTGCATTGCAAAAAGACTGTATAAACTGGCAACCTGCAGACAGTTCTTCAGTGAAGACTTACTTAGCTCATCAAAGTCCTGGCCATTTTTCCTTCACATGGGTCAGCCAGAGTCTGACCTCTTCAGTGCTTATCTAGAAAGCAAGAACGTTATCCACCACATTCAGCCAGCTAACTATCACAGCTCCAGTGTTTCTTTTTGTCTGATGATTTCCTGAGGCCCCTGGAGATGATGGTATGAATAAACAAAGCAGTTCTACATCACCACATATGGTCTCTGTCTGACTTCTGCCTGCCCCTGTTGTCTTTCTGTCAGAAGCTATCTGGCTACATCCACAGATCACAGAGATCAGGCAGAGTTGCAAGCTGCTCTTTCATCACCTTCATGTTGTGGTGATCTTCTCCCCAGTGGGCCAAACATTCCTTAGATGTGTGTCTAAACCCCCTGAACCCATCTGCTCTTTGCGTGGGCACATGTTAAACATCTTTAAAATTTGAGGCTGTCTGTTGCAGTGTTTCATAGACTTTTCAAGGCTGACTTCCACTCTTCCCAGTCCTGCTTTGCTTTGTGAGTGCAGCAATAGCTCATAAATTTAAAGAGTAGAAAAGAAGTTGCAAAATTACTTGAGAGAACGATGATTTGATATCTTTTAATATATGCACAATATTATGCAAACATAGGTGCACTGTATTTTTACAGACTTCAAATCAGAAGTGAGTTACCTCTGAATGTTTCAAAGTCCTTCCTCCATTCAAGACTTTCCAAGCAGGGGCATGCAATTGTATATGCTGTATGTAGAAATTATCTTGATATATGCAATCTCCATGAACAAACAGCTAAAGAGATGTTCAGCTAGTGAAAATTGTTAGGTGCTTTATATCAGTAAGTATTTCCTGTCATAAGATTCCCAATAAGTAGCAATTTGTCTTTGAAGAAAAAATGCAGAAAATGTTTCAGCTGAAGTAAATTAGTGCATAGAGATATATATGTATGTACACATGTGTGTATATACCTACACATATATTTATACATATGTGTATAAACTCATATATGTATACATATGTACATATACATACACATATATATATACCTAAGTATATATAGTATTTTTAATAATTGTTGCTAATATTTTGCTCCACATGGTCTCAGCACAGGTGGGAATCCATTTTTTCCACTCCGTTGTGGCAACTGTCTCTGAGACCTAACTCTGCTACAGACTGTGCCACTTAAAATAGTATTTCTGTTATTGATTAAGGCAGCGGGAATTCCCCTTGACCGTGTTGTCTAGTCTTTTGACCCTGGTTACCTTAACGCAGATGGAATCTGTTCCAGTGTACCTAGCTCATAAAGCAAGGACAAAGGCTTCTGAACTGCAATTCTCAATGAAAAGTGTGCCTTTATGAAGAATTATAGCATCAACTTTAATTTGATAGAAGTTATTCTGGATCTTTTGGTTTCAGTTGAAACACTGATCTCTTGAAAACATTGAGATTTTTTTTTCATACTTCTGTTCCAGATTTCAAATTTTCAGTTTGCTTCCTATCTGGAGAGGATGCAAATATTTTGGACTTTGTGGCATGGAAATTCTTGCGTCTGTTTATTAGCTACAAAGGAATTCACATGTTTATTTAAAGTGACCACAGATATATTCACCTTAGATTGATGTGCAGTCTCTTGCCTTTAATTTTAAGGCGATCTTAAAAATGTTATGCAATGTTTAGATATATCAGCTGGTCCAGCTCTGATATGACAACATTTTTGTTGAAGCTCTTCCATTACACTTATTTATATTTTTGTTTGGTTATTTTTGTTTGTGTTCTGTGAAAAATATGCCAAAAATGCTCTTAAAGTAATAGTTACTGATAATGTTCAGTAGCTAGATATGTTTTCCAAATGCTTACACATAAGTCATTGTCTTCTATTAAGAACTGCATTTAAGTATGTTTCATGGATTTAATACACTGCATAGCATAACATGTGTGGTCAGATTATAATGAGAATACAGTTTTGGTGATCTCTATTTTGGTTTTCCACACTAAGAAAGAAGCAACTTTGAATTCTCAGTCTTGTGCTACTCTCTCCCTACAAGAACCAGTTAAAAAATATATGCATTTCCAAGGAATGTCTTCTGATCATGCATACTGCAGAAAATTACAAAAAGGTTGGGAGTTAGATACAGCAGCAGTAGCTCATTACAGAGAAGAATCCTTGCTATATGTTTATAGAAAAATTAATAACTGGTGAACAAAACTTTCCTTTCATCTAACATCTGGCAATGTTACTTTGATACAGCACTTAGGGGGACACCAATACGACATATTTTGGGACACTTACATACTTGTTGGACACTTAGATACTGTTCAGGCACAAAAGGATCAGCATACCATTCTTTTCCCTTCCTCAGTTTTTAAAAATCTGTACAGTAATAAACAGAAATGTCAGTAGTGAACAACAATATCCTGCAAATCTTGTGCAGCCAGAACTCCAACTGACTTTCGAACATGTTTATAAACTCAAGCTTTCAGGCTATTGATTTAACTGAATTCAAATTTATATGATGTAGTTGTCAGGAATCCATGCCATGTTTTAGATTCCTATACATTTCAATTATACACTCTGGCCTTGGACACCTAGTCATTGAACATCCCTCACAGGCAGTTCTGCTACACCCTATTTGCAGCTAGCTTCTTGGAGAGTTTTTGCCCCTATCCTGTGCTCCATACAGATCCGGTCTTCCTTAAAATTAAGCCTCAGCTTTGTTACTGCTTAATTTCTATCCCTTTTCATTGATTTCTAATGGGGAGGCAACATCAGCTAGGTAAATTGTAGGTGTGTGCCACAGCATCCCTTTACCTCTTTGCAAGCTGGAACTAAATTTGCTTAGGTGTTGGGCACCTAAAAGGCCCACTCAAGTGAGTAAATGGGGCTTGAGTCAGCTTGATAGATGAGAAGGCTATGACTTGAAGAAGGCTAGAAAATAGATAAAGAGGGGTTGTTTTTGATGCTGTGAAGTTCCTCCATCTTAAAAGCAACAGCAGTCTGTATCTATCATGCAAAAAGGACCTGAAGAATAATTACTCCATGTGAAGGTAAGCGGACTTACAGCTAAACCCTTTCCCTCTGTGATATACAGGCCTGGGGAGACTGAAATACAGCTGAAGGGAGGCCTGGGAAGCCAGCCGTACTTGCTGATGCAAACTTCAATTACCTGTGTAAAGTTGATACGATTCTTCACTTCTGTGGCATGAGAATACACCGTCATAGCTTCTAGTATAAGTACATGACCAGCACAGGAAGCAGAGCTAAAGTAAGTATCTACCATAGCTGTATTTGTATAGCTATATTTGCAAGCTTTATTTTGCGACAAGTATAGGGAGGTTACTTTTGGTCTTTCTGCTCTGCATGTCTTTTTCTGTAAGTAGCATCATAATGAAATAAGAATGTTCTGGTAAAGTCAGCAAATATTGTGCTCACAAATAGATTTTTTGCATTTTGCTCAAGAAGTCTCCTGATTGTGGCTTTCAAACTACTATCATCAACAGCACTGAACTCCAAAGTCTTGGGGTAACTGGTCTGCTGAGACACATCATGTAGCATTAGTACTTTTTTGGTGGTTATACCAGTCATTAGCAAATTTCTGCTGCTGATAAAACAGATGTAGATAATAGCCAGGTGCTAAAGTAAACAAAGTAAAAAGGACAGAGCATCACTGGCCTGTGCAAAAACCAAAGCACATTTCATTTTCTCTGGTCTGTACACATCTATAAAGAGTTCTTCTTGTAAAAGTGAGAGTGCCCATGCTTGTTTCAGTCTACTTTAATTCTCAGGTTTGCACAGATTTCCTAGCAATCTCAGAAGCAGCTAACTCTGATAGCAGCAACATTGTAGCTATATTATGAAAGAGCAGCTAACTCTGATAGCAGCAACATTGTAGCTATATTATGAAAGTGTTTGTGGAGTAATGCACCTACTTATCAGCAGCTTTAGACTGCTGAACTGCCTGCCTGTTCTGCCTGTTACCAATGCTAGTTCTTTTCACTCTTACCTGGCACTGTTATATTGTTATATGCTATCATGGATTTGTGGTGCTGATGTCCCGACTGAGGTGTGCTAAAAAGTATTAAGAAGGCCTTGTGGATAACTGGTGACCTGCAGCCCCCAACTCTACAATGTGTTATTTACCAACACCTACAAAAAATAATGGAGAACAAAATAGCTAGTTGAAACAGCTTTAAAGTAATAGAAATAGCTGATTATTATCACAGAGGCTTCCCAAGCATAGTCGTGCAAAATATGTGTTTGACCTAGCATTGCTCCTCCACTCACTTAAATGTTTATTCTCTTGGCTATTTATTACTCTAAGAGCAGAGTGTAAATTTGTTCAGGGTGGAATTGACTATGATTTTTCTGAGCACTTCCAAGGAGATAAGGAATACTCAAACCCTGTTGATTACTTAAAATGTATTAGATTCCATTTTGTTCCCTGTATTTTTCCTCACTCTTTGTTCATCTTGCATAACAATGCAATATAAAGATAATTTTTCTACATTCATTAAACTCTCCTTTTAAAGTGTATGGGCATATTCCAGGAACTTGATTGATAATGGGCATATTTATCAACAAAATTGCCAGCAAATGTGGAAGAGCTAAGTACCCAGTCTTTTTCTTTAATCAACAATTCATAGCCCATTGCTTTCTAGAAGACATTCCAGCTTGGTTTTTGTTCTACTTTATCATCAAATGTACAGATAAGGAGAAAGTTTAACACCCTTTATGAAAAGGAGAAAAATTACCTACTAAAAATCTGTTGAAGACTTTATTTTCTAAGTTTATAGAAGGGTAGATGGAAACTAGATAAAATCTGAGGAAGAAATAAAATATATCCTAGACCCATGTAAACTCTTACCTGATAAATAAATGAGCAGGCAGGCTCTATTTTTCAAAGAATAGCTTCAATTTTTGGAAGAGGATTTTTTGAGAATGGCCTGTATTTTTGCTAGCAGATGCAATTTCTATTGATTCTCCATCTACATGATTAAGACATCCTCAAATTTCTACTTTCCTCTAGGGATGAGATGTCACTAGCCCTCCTCCACCCTGATGGATTTTATTCATTGGCTTTTTGAATTCTCAGAGATGGGATTTCTGTTCTTAGCAGCTGTGTTTCCTGATGGAGGTACCAGATCCAATTATCCTTGCTAGTTAGCAATGAAAGTGGAACAGAAGGCTGAGGTTCTCTAACAGGGTAGAAGAAGCTTGAGGGTGCCTAGCATTCCACCAAAAATGCTGCTGTTCTTTGAACCTTTGTAATATTACCATTGTGCGTCCCTTCTGCTCTTTGTTTGGACCTTGGACAGCTGACACCTCCTTGGATTCCTATATAATGGTTTAGCTTAGTGCAGAGTGTTAGTGCAGTTTGCAGTGAATCCCTCACTCATCCTTACTTGCAGTGTGGGGTTTGTATCCAAAGAAGTTTTAGTACACCTGAATGTAACCAGAGATACTGATAAAGGTGATAAGAAGCTTAGCAAGGTGAACATGTGATACTCTAAAGTAAGCAACCGTCCTGTTTAATAGAGCTGCATACCTCAGTAACTATTTGGGCGGGGTTAGTGACAGGTCCTTCTGATGTCCTTCCATCTCCTGTCTCTCCATGTTCCATACATCCAGTTTTGAAGTCCATCTTCAGTCCACCTCTGCTGCTGAAGACCACATTTACAGCCTACTGCTTCTCAAGAACCTTCTTGTGGAGTAATGACAGAGCCTGTGGGCAGAAGATGGATGTTGATGGGAAACAGAGCACTTAAGTCAGCCACTTCGGTAGTCCTAAGATCCTGTTCTTCTGCTGGCTTGTATCTCTAAGTAACCCCAGGTGCTTGTTGCATTTGAAGAGTGAAGGATTTCTGTACTTTACACAGCTTTTATCAAACTCTTTTTCATTTGTTCAGTGGAGGAGTTGCAATGTTTCTGAAGTTCTTGAAATGAAACAGAAGAATCTGGATTGCCTGTGGCTGTAAGCCTACACTCTGAGAGAAAGCAAGCTGCAGCAAACAGTAAGAAATGCAGCTAACAGTACTTTATCACTTTCAGTCCAACACAAGCCCTACTTTACCCTACAACAAGTGGCCATCAATGGCTATCATAAAGTAATCTGACAGGACTCACAATTTGACTCTCCTGTTCCTGCAGATGTGTGAACAAGCCCACAGCAACCATAGATAGTAAATGGGGCTTTCTTTAGACTTCTCAGCCTTTTGTCATCTGTACTGTTGCTCCTGCAAGTGTTGTACTGTGCACCATAGGTAAGTAACATCATAGAAAACAGCAAACCCAAGTCTGGGGTCTTCCTTACTTTGACAGAGAGGTGAACCCACATTTCGTGACTAAGATGCAGCTGGTCAACAAGCAACTGAGAGTTTTTTCTTGTCAGTTTAGGTTTCGGTTCAACAGATTCCTAAACCGGGAGTGTGAAATCAATGCAGTGCAGCGAATTCAGTGTAGAGGTGGCACAGGGACTCAGATTTAACACTGACTGGGATAGCTTTCTTGCATGGCAGAGATGGAGGAAGTCTTGTGCAAGATATGTATCACATCTTTGCCAGGTTAGTCAAGATGATAGCGTCAAAATGTCTATAGCCTAGCATAAAAGTCCATGACTCAGCTGAGAGACACCCTTGAGCACTGAGAGCCAATCTGTGTCTGGCCAAGACAGAGGCAATGGTGATTGCGGCTCAGGAGGCCCACCAATAGAGCCAACACAAATAGGGAAGGCCGCAGTAGAAAAGCCCTCTGTGAACTCTTAAGACTCAAAACCCACCAGAGGACAGACATTACCTTCAGGATGGATTGCTTTACTGAACTGCTAGTTCAGCTTTCCAAACTTGAATTGTTTTCCAGAGGAAAGGAGAAAGGAGGAGCACCTGTAAACACTGACAGCAACTCTTGGTTTAACTCTTGGGTTCAGGAGCACTCTCCTGTTCTAGGCTTCTCTGTTGGTCATCTTCTGAGTCAATTTTGTGTCAAGATCACCTGTGAATGCTTTCCCTGTCCTAAAGTTCTTCCTGCATTAGCAGTCCTGCCATGCTCCCAGCATGACCCCCTACCACCATTCAATGGTTTATTCACAGCATCACATGCTGTGTACAACAGCCATTCATCTTCATCAGCATTGAGAATTTCTAAGAATATAGTAATTTTTCATCTGCTACAGCACTTTCTCCTTGTGTACTTTCTTCTTGTAGATGTGAAAGCCCTGTGCGAGGAGCTTTGACAATGCATGAGATGTACCTCCCATACAACAGTGGCCAAGCCTGGAACCATACAGCTGCTGTTTCTGCCCTGGGGCAGGTGAGAGTTGTGTGTTGCCCCTGTGTGCTGAGATAAAAGTACAGCAGTATGATGCTTCTCAGAAGGCTGTTTCCCAGATTGGTAGCTGACTCCATTAAGAAAAGATCAGGCATAGGCCTCTGCCCCCCCAAACACTCCCTACAGCACGATTGCAGGTGAGTAGAGTGTGCATACAAAGCAATTTCATACAGAAGATGATAGACCCAGTGTTCTTGTTAGCTAAACAATATAATCTTGCATTAAATCTTCCATTGAAAAGGCAGTAACATACCTCAATCTGCCTCCATTCTACTCTGGGTGGGCACAGAATTAATGACCACAAGCTGGGCTTCTATAGAAATGTAAGTGTCTTTACAGAATAAATTGTCATCCATAAACCTCACAAAATCCCTAGAGGAGTTGCCATCATTGCTTTCTCATTGTGCAGTCTCCGAGGACTCTACTTAAAACAACATACTCATTAGCAGCCAGCTACCCTCTGAGTCTGGCTGGTTTAGTACTTGCAATTAGGCCTGGTACTGTTCATGGTGGCCTGGCTGGGCTTGATCTCTAATAAAGGAATACTAGCAGGAAAATAGTCCCTGCAGTCATGCCAAACCCGGCAAGTCTCAGTCCCTAAAGCAGGCATCAGCAAGATTCAGAAATTTGTTTCACTTAGTGAAATACTGAAGGATGAAATCAGTTTAAAGGCTATATGTGTTGTTTATTCTACCTGGGAATTGGAACAAGATCCCTAGACTAACAGCAGGACTAATCCTAATGTGAGATTGCGTGATTGAAAAGTGGCCAGACATGTATGAAATATGGAATATGCTCTCTTTCCTCCAGCTAGATGTATATTTTGGAATTTATATCAAAACCAAAGCAGGACTTGGCTCCCTTTTTCTAGCCATACTTATTTTTTAAAACAAACACAGAGATCTGACTTCAGGCAAACTTCCTAATTTTATCATATTTATATAAAACAATGGAAAATTATATATTCCCACTGAAATTAATGCACTGTCATCAGGGTAAAATAGATCAGAATAAAGACTGGTTTGGTTCCTGTGCTTCAGGGTTCATCCAGGCTTTGAATTTCTTTCATGGCTTCCTCAGCTCCCGTAGGAATTATCCAATAACTCATAGCATCTCTTTCCTAGCTTTTTCCACAAATCCAATGTAGAAAACAAGAGGCAATACAGATGAATCTTTGTAATTCTTACCTGCTGGGATAGGCAGAGCATACTTTAGAAAACAATTCTGTACAACCTAGAATAAAATCTGGGTCAGCCCTGAATCCCATCAAGACTGACAGTTCCTCTAAGAGAAGATGAAGGGACTATTTTCTCACACTTAGGCTCTATCCTACACACAAGTGGGTCAGACACTTGTAATCAATATCTTTCCAGTTTCAAGAGTATCATGTCATCTTGTGCCATAGCAGCTTAGTCAATACCTGCTGCTTATGACACATAGATTAACATTCTAATAGAATTTCTGTAACAACTCTCTGTTCATAGATTTGAGTTTTAAGAACAATTCTTTGGAGTGAATTAGTTTTCTAATTCTGTATGTAATGAATGCAAATCATAAGAGCGCCATACTAAGCTGCGTATTTTTCATATCTTACCTTACCTTTACCTCTGCTTTAGTATATTTGAATTTAAAGTAGCTTTACTTACTCTCAAAACAGGGGTTTCTGCTGTCTGTGAGATTCTGCATGTAAAACAAAGTTGGCTGGACTCTTAAAATTGAAGTTGTGGGCCATTATGTAGGGATGACGCTTGTTGAAAATAGAGAAAATTATTGTAAGAATTGTGCAGAGATAAACATGGGAAGCAATTATTTTTTTTTAAAGTCTCTTTTTTGATCCTCGCATTTGAGAGGCCTCTGGGGACAAACTTAGAAGATCTTCACTAAGGACCATTACTTTGTTGTCCATTTTGGAAGAACAATATTAAATGATAGCAAGTAAAGTAGGTACTCACAAAAATTGCACACTGAGAATTTTGCCTGTTCCTTCTGTGTACAACTCCATTGCTTTTTCGAGCATTCGGAGATCCCTTCCTGTTAAAAAGAGAATTGAAGCACAGGACAGTTAGATTTCTGTCTGAATTCAAGTGCTCCATGGCCAACCTTGTAATTCATTCTTCCACTTTATTTTACAGCAAAGTTTAATGAATATTTGATCATTATTTTGCATTACAAAATGATACATTTTAATTTCCAGTTCTGCATTTTACCAACAGCAATAAAGTTTTTTACTCACCTATAATAGGCTAAAAAGAAAAAAACCCACATTTGGCCTTTGAATAAGCAGTCCTAACATGGTACGTGGACTATAGAAAACAATGAAACGTGTGTCATAAAGCTTATTGTAAGCTATAATGGGCCACATTGCATTGTCCATTGTGTTGTATTTTCATAGAATCATACAATCATTTCAGTTGGAAAAGACTCTAGGGATCATAAAAAAATGATCACAGAGTCCAGTCATAAACCTAATATTACCAAGTCCACCCTGTCCCTAAGTGCCACATCTAGACATCATTAAATACCTGCAGGGCTGGTGACTCAACCACTTCCCTGGGCAGCCTGTTCCAATGCTTGACAAACCTTTCAGCAGGGAAATTGTTCCTAATATCCAGTCTAAACCTCCCCTGGTGCAACTTAAGACCATTTCCTCTTGTCCTATCTCTAGTTACTTCGGAAAAGAGACCAAAACCCACCTCACTACAATCTCTTATCAGGTCTTTGTAGAGAGTGATAAGGTCTCCCCTCAGCCTTCTCTTCTCCAGACTATCCCAGTTCCCTCAGCTGCTCCTTGTAGGACTTGTTCTCCAGACCCTTCAAAAGACCCTTCAAAAAAATAAGACTTTATTGCCATGTTTCAGTACTTAAGGTGGGCATATAAGAAAGATGGGGAGAAACTTTTGCATTGCCTGTTGTGATAAGACAAGTGGTAATGGTTTTAAACTAAGAGAGGGTAGGTTTAGACTAGATATAAGAAAGACATTTTTTAAAATGAGGGTGGTGAAACACTGGAACAGGTTGTCCAAAGAAGTGGTAGATGCCCCATCCCTGGAACTGTTCAAGGTCAGATTGGACAGGGCTCTGAGCAACTTGATCTAGTTGAAGATGTCCTTGCTCATTGCAGAGAGGTTGGACTACATGGCCTTTAAAGGTCACTTCGTCCCAAACTGTTCTACATTTCTATGATTCTGTCATTCACCAGCTTCGTTTCTTTTCTTTGGACATGCTCCAGTACCTCAATGTTCTCCTTGTAGTAGAGGGGTCCAAAACTGAACACAATATTCAAGGTGTGCCCTTACCAATGTCTGGTACAGGGGCACGGTGACTTCCCTATCCCTGCTGGCCACACTATTGCTGATTCAAGCCAGGATGCTATTGGCCTTTTTTGGCCACCTGAGCACACTGCTGGCTCATGTTCAGCCGGCTGTTGACCAGCTGTCATGGCTTATCCACAGCTGTCAACAAAGGACCATGCGGTCACTCTATCACTCCTCCCCCCACTGGGATGGGGAAGAGAATTGGAAGAAAACGGCAAAACTTGTGGGTTGTTATAAGGACAGTTTAGCAGAACAACAGAGGAAGCGAACATTAACAACAACTATACTGATAAGAAGAGTATACAAAACCAAGGGAATACACAGAGCAACTCTCTCTCACTGCCCAATGCTCAGTGTGCTCCCGAGCCATGATTAACCTCCCCTGTCACCAGATCCCCCCCTCAGAACCCATCATGATGGCACATGGTGTCGAATAACCCGTTTGTTTGGCTAGTTTGGGTCAGCTGTCCTGACTGTGTCCCCTCCTGGCTTCTTGTGAAAATTACCCCTGTCCCAGCCCAACCCAGGACACCAACAAATCCAGGTCCTTTTACACCGGGCAGCTTTCCAGCCTCTCTTCTGCAAACCTGTAGCGTTGCTGGAGTTGTTGTGACCCAGGTCCAGGAAGATGCACCTGGCCTTGTTGAATCTTGTACAATTGGCCTTGTCCCATTGATGCAGCCTGTCCAGATCCCTCTATAGAGCCTTTCTACCCTCAAGCAGACCAACACTCCCATTCAATTTGGTGTCACCAGCAAACTTTCTGAAGGTGCATTCAATCCCCTCATCCAGATCATTGATAAAGATATTAAAAAAAGACATATTTTGATATTTTAAATAATTGCATTGTTTGAGCAAAACCAAAATCAATGGGGAATGGTGGCAAAGTTATTTTAAAAAATATTTTTCTAAAGTCATAGCTTTTAAAAACAGTATGGTTAAGGATTTTCACTGACCCCAGTAGATAAAGTCTAGTTTTCAGTGTTTTCCAGATAGATTAGCCAGCAGATAGATTGCAAGACAATATGTGTGGTTAGGAAGATGATGCCATATCTTTTCTTAGATGAAGTGAGATTTCAGACTTGATGGAAATAAAATGTTTTTTTCTGGAGTAAAGCAAGGAAGAGACTGGCAGTATATTAACTCTTATGTTGCCTTTTAACAACCATAGAATGACTAATTGGGCGAGGGATAGAACATAATAGAGGGTTGTTCTCTCTACTCTTCAAATTGAAAAAACAATGCAAACACTTCTGCTTTGCTAGAAATATTTTAGGCTGGTTTAGATTATGTGTGTTGCACTTCCATGTATGCTTTTTTGGAGTAGTAAGGCTTATGGAATTGAGAGTAGTGTGAGAGTAAATTTTCATGGGCCTCTGCAAATGCTTTTATATAATAGACAATCAAATAAAAATCACTATAATGGGACTAGTTCTGTTGCCTTGCCTTTTGTATATTCTTCTCCAGAATAATAAACCTTTATGATCATATTTTATAAGCAGACATTATAATGAAAAATTTGACTTAGTAAAACCAGTCACTGATTGATAAAGTTATGAACTTGTATATATATGGGTGAAGTTATGCATATATATACATGTTAAAAATGCTAATGTCTATGCTTATTTATTTCCAGGGCTTGCTCATGCATTCCAAAGAAGAATACACTTTTTACCTTACTGTTAATGAAACAGTAAAAACTTACACACACACACACACATACCCCTGTGTAGATTACGACTATTTGAACTTTTCATAGAGTTGCTTGTGCAGTCACACAGTACACATCAAATTAAATTGATTGAATTCTTGAAAGATAGAATGACAGTCTTCAGGGGTGATACATCCATATTACAAGCAATTTATATGCAGCCTGCATTCTCCCAGTGAATTGGTGGCACAAGCTGTAGGTAAGCAGAATTTGGGTGTCCTCTGCTGAAGCAGATTGAGCTTCCATTTCCTTTATTTGAGGATTATTGATGTTTTTTTCTATTCTCTGCTGCTGCTAGAAATGTGTTCTTTTACGTTAATGATGACATAGTGTATTTCCATAAGGAAAACTTGCTAATGCCTATGACTTTAGCCCTAAGCTAAATGGTTCCAAGCAGAAGTGTATTTGAGAGGTTTCAATTTTAGACTAAATCAGTGTTTCATTTTTCACATGCTGGAGTTTTCAAGCTGTTTACTGATGAAAAGAACACTCTGTGCACTGAACCATTCAATCCATTTTAGTTAGATGTATGATATTTTCATTTCTGTCAAAAAGACCTGTAAAATCCAAGAGAAGCCTTTTATTCTTTTATCTTTAATGCAAATTACTACCATGAATTTCCCACTTAAAAGCCAAACCAGTGGATAGAGATTGTACATTCATTTCTTTCCTACAAAATGGTTATTTCATCAACATAGATAATGAAAGAAACCCAAATGTCTGTAAATAGGATTTATAATGGATTAGAGAAAGAAAGTGATTTCCAGTGAAAGCCATAAAACTGAGAGGACTGCTACTGATTCTTGGATTGGTCAGTCAACAGCACACAGTCGCACAACCTCAGTTTTCAGTAGAATCTGAATTCCCTGCTGATACCCTTACAAGTTGACAGAGAAAAATGCTGGAGAATATTTTTACACTCAAAGTTTCTTAGGCAGATGAAAGCAAAGCCAAAGAAAGAAGGATGATTTTCCATTTTCCGAAGCTGATTTATCAGAACTGATGACAGTTTTAAAGGCGCTTTTTTTTAAATATAATTTTATACTCTCTAGAAAGGGAGGTCTATTACTAGCTTTTTTGGAAAAGGAGAGGTCAGTGTGAACTCTGTTTTATCATAAGAACAGGATCAAACGTTAGGGTAGTAAAATTGTTAAGTTTGTTTCCTTCTCAATAATAACAGCATTCTTTTCTGTTTCAGTCATGTCATGGTTTAGCCCCAGGAGGCAACAAATAACCCTGCAAAGAACTCTTTCACTCCTTCCCCACAGTGAGATGGGGAGGAGAATCAGAAGGAATAGGCAAAACTCGGTTTAACAGAATGGTGAAGGGAGAAGAAAATAATGACAATAATGCTGATAAAAAGAATACACAGAGTGCAATTTTCTCACTACGCAATGCTTAGCTTACTCCTGAGTAGCAAATCACCCTGTTCCAGACACCTCTCACACTTAAATACTGAACATGATGTTACATGGTATTGAACATCCTGTTCGATTTGCTAGTTTGGGTCAGCAAAACCAACTCCTTGTGAAAGATAATGCTATCCCATCTGAATCCAGGACATCATCTATCCCTTATTTTATAGCATCTTTGTCATGCCCAGGTCCCACACTTTCCAATTTACCACCATCACTTTCCTTGTCTTTTTTATACATACATATATATATACATATATATACACACAGAGATATCGTTCCATTACTCTATGGACCATGCCTCTGAAATAACCATTCAGTTCATTTAATCCATGATGTTGGGATCCATCTGTCATAACAGTCTTTCAGGTCAGAAGAGATGATGTGTGGTGTTGGATGGCTGCATGCTGCATCTGGAGTTCGCAGCTGGTCTATCTGGTGCAGCCTATGAGCATGGTCTGCAGGTTGAAGATGTCAATCTAGAGGAGGTGGCTGGGCACCTGTTGCTGATGCCAGGTCTATTTCCATCACTACTGCACTTTGCTTGGTTTTATCAAAGTTCATCCTTCATTAATTTATATAATTCCTCCTGTAATACCATTGATGTGGCATATAGCAACTATACTAGTGAAGACATACAGTGGCAGGGTCATTTAGCAATTAACATAACATAATTTAATTTTTTGGCATTTCCCACCCATAATCAAATCCCCTTGAGTTAGACATCGGACTTCCCCATCCTTCCGCATCACCCACAAAGCGCACACAGGTCCTTGAACAAAAGCAGTCCTGCGGATGTGTTTGCCTTTGCCCATGGTTTTTTGCAAATCCAGACTGTTTTCCCTAACACATTCCTTATGTGCACTACAGGGACTTTATCCCTTTCTACAATATGTAACAGTTTTCACTGGGCAGGGCCAGCTTGACCAGTAGATCCACTGGTGTTAACTAACCACATGGCCTTTGCTAAATGTGGATCCCAATATTTAAAGGCTCCACCATCCAGCATTCTCAGTATAGTTTTTAACAGTCCACTGTATGGTTTGACTTTCCCAGATGCTGGTGCATGATAGCGGATGTGATGCACCCACTCAATGCCATGCTCTTTGGCCCAGGTATCTATGGTCAAGTCCACCTGTCAGCCATGAGCCTGTCTATATGTTACATCTCTTCCTTGATGACCTGACGTGTCACGGGCCCACTGACACGTGGACAATTCACCCTTAAGTTGCCAGTCCAGATCCACCTGAGCCACTGCAATCTTAGCAGCCTGATCCACCTGCTGGTTATTTTGAAGTTTCTCAGTGGCCCGACTCTTGGGTACGTAGGCATCTACATGACGTACTTTTACAACCAGCTTCTCTAGCTGGGCAGCAATATCTTGCCACAATGGGGCAGCCCAGATGGGTTTGCTTCTGTGTTGCCTGTTGCTCTGCTTCCATTGCTGTAGACACCCCCGAAGCGGGCTTGCCTGTATTTTTAATAAGTCTCAAGTGTATACATACCAATGCAGGCAGCCTGGGGAACGAACAGGAGGAAGCAGAGCTTCACGCCCAGTCAGAAAGTATGATATCATAGGAATAACTGAAATATGGTGGGACAACTCACGTGACTGGAGGATCAAGATGTATGGCTATAGACCGGCATGGCAGAAGAGGAGGAGTAGTCGCATGACATGTTAAGAAGAACCTTGAATGTGTAGAATTCAACTACGGTTATCATCGAACCCTTATCAAATACCTCTGGGTCAAGATCAGAAGGGTCATCTCCGAGGTGGATCTTACAGTATGCATTTGCTATCGACCTCCAAACCAAGATGATAAGACCAATGAAGCACTATGTGGGTTACTTAAGCAAGCTTCGGGTCAACAGAACCTGGTTCTTATGGGTGACTTCAACTACCCAGACACTTGTTGGAAGAACAGTACAGCAGCTCACATGTCATCCATCAAGTTGCTGGAATACATCAAGGACTGCTTTCTCATACAAATGTCAGATGTGCCAACCAAGAATGAGGCACTTCTGGACTTGCTACTCACAAACCAAGAAAATCTACTTGTTAGTTAATGTACCTTTTGTTAGTAACAGCCTTGGCTGCAGTGATCACAATATTGTAGAGTTTGGGATCCTGCTGAACACACTGGAAGTTAGTACTAAGACAGTTTGTAGACTTTAGAAGAGCAAACTTCAGCTTGCTCAGAGCTTAGTTGGGAGGGGCTCCGTGGGAAGCTTCCATTCAGGATAAAGGAACTAGCAAGTGTATTTCAATAACAGTCTCCTGGAAGCACAAAAACAGTTCATCCCTTTTAAAGGTAAGGGAAGTAGGTGGAGCAAGAAACCCCCGTGGCTTCGCTGCAAGCTTCTGACTCTGCACAAAACCAAAAGAGAAGCATACCAGAGATGGAAAAGTGGACAAATACCCACTGACAATTACGGGGGCATTGCCAGGGTGTGCACAGACATGCAGTTAGAAATGCAAAAGCTCAACTTGAATTGAAATTGGCCAGAGATGTCAAAAACTACAAGAAGGTGTTCTTCAGGAATGTAAACAACAAGCGGAAACAGAATGAAACTGTTATCCGACTGTTAAACAGGAGAGGTGAATTAGTCACCAACAATGCTGAAAAGGCAGAGGTTCTCAACACTTCCTTCACCTCTGTCTTTACTAGCACTTTTGGGCCTCATGTCTTGGGAGAAAAAATCCAGGCTGATGACAACAGAGAGCCACCACCAAGTTATGCAACTACTCCTCTGGGGCTATTACAAGTCAAATGAAGCATGTTATTGGAAAAAGCCAGGAAGGATTCACGAGGCACAAATTGTGCTTGGCAAACCTGATCACCTTTACGATAAACTAACCTGCTTGGTTGATGTGGAACGAGCGGTGGACATTGTTTACCTGGATTTCTCCAAGGCTTTTGATTACAGTCTCCCACAGCCTTGTCCTAGGGAAACTGATGCATCGTGGTCTAGACAAGTGGTCTACGTGGTGGGTGGGGAACTGACTGACAGGTCACACCCAGAGGATGGTGGTAAATAGCTCGTTTTCAAACGAGCAACCTGTCACAAATGGGATCCCCCAGGGATCGATATTGGGCCCAACACTGTTTAGTATCTTCATGAGTGATGTGGATGATGGGATCAAGTGTACCCAGATAAAGTTTGCCGAGGATACCAAACTAAGTGGGGAAATGGAGAAGAGAGAGCCACCCTGCAGGAAGACTTGGATAGGCTGGAAGAGTGGGTTAACAAGAACCTTATGAAGTGCAACACGGAGAAGTTTAAGGTCTTGCACCTGGGAAAACATAACCCAGGAGTGCCGCACAGGCTGGGATCTACCTGCCGGTGGAGCAGCTCTGTGGAAAGGAACCTTGGGGTCCTGGTGGACAACAAGTGCAAGACAAGTGAACAGTGTGCTGCTGTGGCAAAGAAAGCCAACAGGATGCTGGGTTGATCAACAATGGCATCACCAGAAGAAATAAGAAAGCCATTATCCCACTCTGCTGAGCGCCTGTCAGGCCGCACCTGGAATACTGTGTCAAATTTTTGCTCCTGCTATGCAAAAAAACCTGTGGACAGGCTGGAGAGGGTCCAGAGAAGCATCACAAAAATGAAAAAAGGACTGAGAACCCTTCCATATGAAGAAAGGCTGAGAGAATTGGGTTTATTCAGCCTCGAGAAAAGAAGGCTTAGGGGAGACCTTGTCACTATGTTCCAGTATTTAAAGTGTGGCTCCTTTTTACAAGGAGTCATGTAAGGTAATACATGAGGGGTAATGGATACAAGTTAATCCTGGGCAGATTTCAACTGGACACAAGAGGAAAAATTTTCATGATGAAAACAGCCATAGGAATAACCTCCCTAGGGAAGTGGTGGATTCATCAACTTTGGACGCTTTTAAGATTCTGCTGGATGGGGTGCTGGGCCATCTTGTCTAGATGCTTTTGCCAAGAAAGCTTGGACCAGGGGATCGTTGAGGTCCCTTCCAACGCGGTGTTCTGTGATTCTGTGATTCTGTGACATGTCTGAAGTATTGATGTCATTCTTCTGCTGCTATTTTCTCCCACACATGTCAGTTTCTCCTTCAGAGTGAGCAAAAGAGGAAATCCTTCATTGTCTTCTATGCATCTTGATGACCCAGAGAAGACATAAGATCAAGTCGTTCTTTTACTTCAGTCTGTCTCCTTCTCTAGTCTTTGTTCATTTGTCCAGAGGTTCATTGCCATCTGAGGACCTCCTTGCACCCAGAGTTGTGCACGTGATCTTGAAAATTTTCTTGTACAGCCTTTTAAGATTCTGAGCATAACTTGGAAAATGACATTAACATTTAGAAAACTTCTTGGTGATTATACTCCCAATACAATTGCTATTGCATCTGACAGGAGGTATCAGAAGTTTCAATCTAATTTTAGAAGATAAAAATTAATGATTCCGGTCCAGTGATTAATTAATCATTGTTCCTTAGGAACCAGCAATGGTGACCTATTATACCTTCTGTAGGCAAATAATAGACAGTCTCAAACAGTGAGAAGCATTAGGTGTACATAACTCGCCAAAGCTGAGAGAAATTGAGTGAAGCTGATTTGAAGGACAAATTAAAATGAAATAATACAAGTGAAAGAGAGACATTCTTTAGGAGACCATTAGAGGAACAGCTGACACAAATTACACACCCTAGATAAAAGCCTGTGCAAGGTCAGTGGTGAAGAAAAAAAGAAACTGGGGAGGGGGGGAGTAGCATATGAGAGGGTAAGGGCAATTAGTAATTGACTAAACTGGAAATCACTAAGAAATTAGTAAGAAACTGCAGGCATCAGTTGGACAAAAAACTACAGTTGACTTGAATAAGCAAAACTAATGTATCCATATATGTACCTCAGAATTTGCTCTTTTCACCCTTAGGGTGCATAATTTTTCCTGTGAATGCCAGTTGTTCCTATACAGTCAAGAGATTATGCACGGAGAAACTCTAATAAGAAAATACTAAACCAGATTAATACATATGAGTAGTGTCTAATCCTGAGGATCATTACAATGTGAGGGTGACTAATCATAGAACAAGCTGTTAATAAAAGCAATCAGTTCTTCATCCTTTTATTTTTTCAAATCAAGGTATACCTGAGGCATGAAGAGAAAGATGATGCTCAAGAGATAAATCTGAAGCAAATACTATCAGGGTAGCTGACCTGAATACGAATAAGTGTGAGAAATAAGCAAGGTGCACAGATAGAGAGTGAGAAACTTTTGAAAACATAGGAAGAATGTTGTCTTTCATAGAAGACACCAAGAATTTCACCCTTCACCCTCTGCTGTTCATTGACTATGCAGGACTTCGATGTTTGCCTGTGAAAGCTCTCACTTGTAGCATGTTCCTTCTTTCACTCGGTATTCACAAGCACGGGAAAGCTATGAATTTTCCATTTGTTAGGACATGGACATCACTTTCCCAGGAGAGCTGGCTGAAGGGAAGAGATAGATTACTTGCTCACTGCAAGAGAGCACTTTTACACAACACTGGAGATTATAGACGGTTTGGCCACCAGTTGGGCAGTGTTTCACAGAATCACAGAATAGTAGGGGTTGGAAGGGACCTCTGTGGGTCATCTAGTGCAACCCTCCTCCCGAAGCAGGGTTACCTACAATAGGCTGTAGAGGACCTTGTCCAGGCGGGTCTTGAATATCTCCAGAGAAGGAGACTCCACAACCTCCCTGGGCAGCCTGTTCCAGTGCTCTGTCACCCTCAGAGGGAAGAAGTTCTTCCTCATGTTCAG
>Ga0065711_1002458_pt1 | contig 33769 bp, 16 predicted proteins | sample Hoacrofraction12_FD_59098 | JGI IMG/M metagenome (GOLD analysis project Ga0065711, IMG submission 59098) | Hoatzin crop microbial communities from Cojedes, Venezuela - Epithelial fraction 12 v2 (version 2) | ecosystem: Host-associated > Birds > Digestive system > Esophagus > Crop | place...
GGTTGTTCCTCCCCAGGTGCAGGACCCTGCATTTGCCTTTGTTGAACCTCATCAGGTTCCTCTCTGCCCAACTTTCCAGCCTATCCAGGTCTCGCTGAATGGCAGCACAGCCTTCTGGAGTATCCACCACTCCTCGCAGTTTTGTATCATCAGCAAACTTGCTGAGGGTACACTCTAATTCTTCATCCAGGTCATTGATGAAGAAGTTAAACAAGACTGAGCCCAGTACTGACCCCTGGGGGATACCACTAGTTACAGGCCTCCAACTAGACTCAGCACCGCCGATGACAACCGCCTGAGTTCCGCCATTCAGCCAGTTCTCAATCCACCTCACTATCCACTCATCCAGCCCACACTTCCTGAGCTTGCCTAGGAGGATGTTGTGGGAGACCGTGTCAAAAGCCTTGCTGAAGTTGAGGTAGGCAATATCCACTGCTCTCCCCTCATCCACCCAGCCAGTTATGCCATTGTAGAAAGCTATTAGATTGGTAGGGATGATTTCCACTTGGTGAATACATGTTGACTGCTCCACAGATCATCATTTCTCTGACTGAGAAGAAATCAAACCATGTTTTTTTTCTTCCCTTGATTTTCAAACCAATTTTTACAAGAGACTCAAAGTCTTTACCTATCTGCAGCCACCACTTTCTCCAATACTGAAGGATACTGCTACTGTCCCATTGGTGTCTGTAGTCCAGTTCATACCTTAAATTGGTCCAAAACCTACTGACTTTCATGTAGTAAAGAATTCCATTGACTTCAAAGAGGTGTTATAGTTCCTTTGGCCTTAGGATGCTTTTGTCTAAAGTAAGAATAATGAATGAAAGAACTGCAGGAATGATGATTGATCAAATCTGCTCCTTTTATATTTGAGCAAACCTTCCTGGACATCATTTTATATGGCTGAGATTTATCATACTTTTGGCAATGACCAGCTACAGTCATAAAACTAGAGAGAGGGAGGGAGTGTAAGCTTATAACCCAGGAGTCCTTCCTTGACATTTCTCATCTGTAGTCTGAACTTTGCTATGTAACACTTGGTTGCCATTGTCTTGAATAACAATATTCTCATTTGCATAAATAGGCTGATAATCTGAAGTTTTGTTAAGTTCTCTTCCACATAAATTCACAAAAGTAGTAGCAGATTCATATCACCATGCTTTATGCTGGACATGAAACAGTGAAATACAGGAGAAATTCAGTAGTGCATCTTTTTTAAAGCCATGCATAGATATGCATGAATTGAAAATAGCAAAAGTCCTTATCTTCCTGTTGGTATTGAGATCCAGTACAATGGGTAAATGTTGATTAAATGTCAGATACACTACACTAGGCAGTGTTTTAATCAGTTGTTTCTATATATTCCAAAAAGAGATGCATACTTTGAATTAGAAGCCCTGAAAAAAAAACCAGACAGTAGTGCTCTCGTCAATAGGATGTAGAGAAATACCAGAAGTCTCATTCAAACATTTTCAAGCTTTTTTATGGCAAAGCTATACAGGGTTTAGAAAAACATAATATCAGAAATGTAAGCTTCTAACATTGCTGTTCTGCTCCAGTAAATGGTCATAAATGTGGTATTTATAACATTTTGTGTTTGCCACTCAAGGATCCAACATAAAACCTAGTAAGTTTATAATTAGAAATGTATTCTGTTCCCTTTTCCAAATTCCGGCCTGTATTCTGGAAGTCAAGGACCAAACTTTCTATGACGGGCATTGGCAACAAAGATGAAGGCTCTATGCCAAATTAGGCCCAGATGAATGCTGCAATGCCTGCAGTTTCTTTAATGTGTCTGCACAAGTCTAAAGATTATTAAACAGCTTAAATGATGGTGGTGCAAAGGAGGTAACTTCCATTTCACTCTTATCTCTGACCTGGTTCTCAGGAGCTGAGAACAACCAAAATAATTTCTGTCATAACAGTCAGCAGAATAAGGCAACTGGTGTATGAAAAGGACATAGGGCACAGGAAAAGGTGATCTTTTCCAGCTGGAACCACAATTTGGCTTATAGTGGGTACCCTTTTTTCCACCTACAGATAATTCTCACTGAGCTGATGTAAGGGAGCTGTGAGCGAGTTATCCTCTGGATATTAATGTTTGCTTGCACGTAGAAAAATAGAAAGTAGATGTAGTCCACTAGCAGCTGACCAGTGAACAGAGCTGGCTTGTATGAGCCCTTAAAATACACTGTGGTATGCAAAACTTAGGCAATTTCCATTCTTTTGATCAAGCAATATTGCATACACATACTCACTACTGTCCAAGTTCAGTAGTGTTGTGGTCTAAATAATTTTCCAACAAAATGATGTAGATAATTGTTTTGGAAGATCACCTATCTTAATGTTTGTCACTTTACTTCTTGCCAGATCATTTGAACAATATTCGGGAAACAATCTATTGGGTTATTTACATTAAAGTTTACAGAAATAATATACAATTGGCCTGTGAGTCTTCTGAGCAGTCTTATAATTTTTTTTCCAGTTCTTTCTTGAATTAAAAATAAAGTTCCCGTAAATGGAAATTTCCTTTGACAGTTGGTGTTTAGAGAAGCATTTCTCTAGTTGCAGCTTAGCGTGGATGTTAAGGAATAACAGAAACTTTTTAAATTATAGAACTAATTATCTACATGCAGCTGATCAAACACTTTGCACTTCTAGCTGTGAGCACAACTTGCCACATCTGTTGGCCTCTCCCTGGGTAAGTCTACACTGCAGTTGCTGCTGTGAATGTTATGGAGTGGAGACACACCAAAGGCAGCATTAAACTAACAAGCCTTGGATTTGTTGGCATGACAGCGCAAAGCTTAGTGGTGGCTTTTTGCCTGGAGTCTTACCCAGTCACTTGCTGGGTGTTGAAGCCAATGGAGAGTTTGGGGGTGCCACAGAGCTGGGCAGCTGCAACTGCTCTCGGCTGTAAAGGCTAATACCATCCTGTCCTTCACAATCTCTTTACTGTTTTTGTTTTTTTTTGTTTAAAAAACTTACTTGGTTAGACAGCAATCTCACTGGAGCTACAGATTGCACTTACTGTGCTTAGAGGACAAAGGGATGACAGTGAATTGGCACAACATCGAGTAGGGAAAGGGTTCCAAGCAGTCTATGAGGTAGTTTATCCCTCCATGAAAAAGTTGAGCAGCCTAGAGCTGTAGCTAAGTGAAAGACGGAATTTGTTGAGACAGGTACAGTATTCTCTTGAGTACATTGTATTGTGACTATTATTTAATATGCAAAATTTCCTTTTCTCACTTAGATCATGAGGACTCATAGAGTTGCAGAAGATAAGCACTGCTAATATACAATGTCCTCGTCCTTGCCTATCACATGGATAGACGGAATGAGTAGCCTTTCATACAGTCTTTTACACTGCATGGGTAATCTTTCTGCAAACACAGAAATTTCCCATGCAGGAGTGGAAACACTGCCATCGTTGTGCCTTGGGAAACCCTCCACTTGTATCCTTTGTACAGTCACTAACTTGTGCTGTATGTCCAGCTTGAAATATGCATAAAAACAGTAATAGAAATGCATATGAAGTTCCATTTCATGTTTATGTATAATAACAGTGCTAGAAAGCTGTATGATGCTCCGTATTCTCTTTACAAGATGAAGTGAAGAAGCAGTTGAATCCTTTTTGTTCAGACTCATGCCATTTTTCACCTTTCAGCATCAGCAGTTGTCAGCCCATTGTTTAAAAATCCCTTGTACTGGTTCTGTTCACGATGCCCAAAGAGCTTGCTTTCTCTGACTAACAAAAAGCTTCTTTTTATTATTATTTTTTCCTCCACTGAATGAGAGAATAAGGGCAAGCAATTTTTGATTTAACCTCCTGCTGCTGAGTTTTCAAATTTTAAAGTGTTAACAAAAAGGGACTGCATGTTTTCAGTGCTGAAAGCTCTGATTATACTATGGCACAAATTTGTAAAAATCAAATGCAGGCAGAGAATAGCAGGCTAGAGATATGTGGCTCTCTTTAACTGCTGGCCTCCTATAATAGAAATTGAACTTTCTCAAGAAAGCTAGCTGTAAAAAGAGACTGTTTTACCAAGTCTTAGTCTGTATCCATTTTTGATAAATTCAGTTAACCTACAAGGGAACAACAGTATTGACGTATATCACTTTGAAAAATGCCAGCTGAAGGAGATACTTTTGTTTCCTGGGTTACATGCTGAAGCCATGTCATTTGTTCTGACTTATTTTTCTGTCCCTGCTAACACACTCTGTTCCCGTATTTTATGATTATATGTTCAGTCTCTGAACTACCTCAGAGGTATTGATTACATTTTTTGGTGAGTGAACAGTATTTCAAACAGCCTACATGAAATTCTCACTTTTGTTCCTATTTACATCATTGTTTGGACTAGAAATATAGTTAGATGAGTAAAATTGTTATCCTAAAAAGCCTCTAAAGCTGGTAAGTAATTTTTGGTGGGAGGACTTCTAGTTCCATAGTTTTCCTCAGCTGACATCACACATGAGAAAGAGTTGCCCCCAAAGAAGAAAACTGATGAGATAGATATTTTAAATTTGGGTGTTGCCTCAGTGGATTTTTCCCAAGAATTAATCACTGGTCCTATGCCTTTTGAGTCTCCCTCCTGTAAGGATAATGAATATTATGGAAAGGAACCTTTAGGTTTTTTGAGTCTTCAGTAAATCAATGGATTCAGATGCCTGCTGAGGCACCTCACGATGCAGACCCAGGTCTAGGATTTCAAGACTCAGATCTGTTAAGATTCAGAGCATGACCAGAAAACCAAAACAGTATGGTCAATGTCACCACTGCTTTTACTTACAGCTTCTGTGGTGAGAAGAGTTTGGGTCAGGCTTGTCAAGCAAGTTTGATGTGAACAAAGCTTTCACAACAGAGTTGTTCTTACATTCTTTTTTCTTCTATATCCTACATGTATAGGGAGCAAACGTCTGTGTGGGCAAAAACTACTCTCATTTCGGTTTGCTGACACCCCATCAAATTTGAGTGCACAAGGCACAAGCACTTGTGTGATTCATACTGGTGTGGCTCAGGATGCTGACTTGAGCTTACTGCTCGGTGCTCCCTTCCTGGGAAAGCCATCGCTTGTTATTTAGAATGGGAGCTGATAGTGTTGACAGCAGCTCGGAGCAGCTTTGCTCCCTGGACAGTGCCAGAAAACAGATGTGTGATGTGCCATATCCTTAACAGATGGACATGCCATATGCGATTAACAGTGGTTATCCAACTTTCTCTCACATTGTGGGTGAACAGCTCTTCTCTTTTGCATCAAAGCCTTAACAGGCAAAAAAAGTGTTAGTTCCTAGGGGAGGTAGGTATTTCCCAGGCCTCTTCCAGAGTTTCTCAGTGCTGAACAGTTGTGTGCCTTTCAAGGGTCTGTCTACCTGAGACTTTGCTGTGCCCATATTCACAGCTGTGGAAGGTATCTTCTCTGACTCACAGTCCTGGGATTACACTAACGCATGTCCAAGTCTGAGCTAATTTACTTTGCTTTTCCTAAAGCAGGCTTAGATCCTGGCTAACATGGTCATGGACCATCTGAAATGACTTGGCATACGCAAAGAGCGAGCTCCCCTCTCCACAGAGCAGAGGCAGGGCTTGTAGAAATAAACTTGGCTGTATAACTGAACTCCAGCTTTCTTACAGGAAGGAGTGGAAAGTTGCACAATGGCCTAAGAAAAGCGACACACGTGATTTATGTGCTGGTTGGGTATCTAGGTTTGGTGGGACACTTCCAGACCATGCTCCATGGGTTTATAGGTACTGAACCGCTCCTATGTTTTCGAGTCACACTTGGTTATGGACCCATGAATGATGCTATGGGGTAGTGTGGCTAAGTGGTTTGATGGACTATTGTGTAGGCTCTTTTTGATATTCAGGATGGAAAATCATTATCATACCACTAGTCACTTGTGGCCTTAGCAAGAAAGCTGAGATGATCCAAGTTTTATCATTTTAGGGTATCAACTCTATCACATAGGGGACTAAACCAATTTTGGTGAAAGGCTGAAAATGCTGCAATTATACTGAGGAACATAGCTTCTATAAAATAATTTGTGTTTAGAAGACTAGCCTCCTAGGAGGAGCATAGAATTTTGCTGGAAATGTGCCAGAGCAAGACTGTTTCAAAGCTGACTGGCATATTGGTTTGGTTTCCCTCTCACTATAGATTTGGTTCATTCAGCTGAATGACTGGGCTTTGGGCTGGTTGATATTTTAGGTGGTGATGATACAAAGTGAGAGTTGAGAGGAAAAGATTTGGGGAACGTCTGCATAATTAAAGTCTTTTTAGACCCAAGCCAGGTTGTTTTTCTGTCTGAAATTATTTGGAGCCCTGAAATGCAGGAGGATTACAATGAATGGTTTTGATTTGGAGAGTCTACAGCACAATGTGAGACAATGGTCACAACAAAACCTACATAGATTGAATAGTGCAGAATCAATACATGAACAGAAGTGTGTGACAGGGGTTGCTATGGCATCTCCCATATTTAATAAAGGAATAAATAAAGGAATAGAAATCTCCATAAATGGTCTCAGCACAAATTAGAGCTGTTCCTAATGGTTCTAATATATGCAGTAGCATTTTTGAAAAATGAATTATCTTCTTGCATAAACAAGAATGGGTTGTTTTTTTTTTTGATCGTGCTTAAAATGACTTTAATTTGTCTAAATTTATGCTGTTTCCACTTGAACTGTCCCTGAAGCTTCACTTGGGGAGTAGGGAAGTTTTGGACAGAGAGATCTCTACAAGTGTTTTGTTCAAATGCCTTCTGCTGTTTTGTGCTGGAAGTGTAAGAGAACAGGCATAAATACACCCCAAAATGCAGTTCCTTGAAGAATACGGAACCTAAATCTGAAAGAACTTGAGCCCTTAATTTCATTACTTAACAGAGAAGGGACAGTAACAGGATTTACTGAGCGCGGCAGAACCAGGCTGAAGGCTGTTCTGGCAGCCTACCTGTGAATCCCAAACTGGCTCCCAGGCCAGGATGCCCCTGAGCGAGAAAACCCACACTTAGTTTCCAGATGGAGCTGCCAGACCACATCCTCCTGTGTCTAAAATCAAAATGTCCAAGGAATTAACAGGATTGCACAATTTGGGTGTGGAGACATGAAAGGGCAAGCAAGTTATATGCAATGAATAATTAATCTATGAAGTTAAGATCTGGTTTTGCTTGTCAAACTTTGATTTTCTCATTTAATCTTACTAGGATTTGATAAAATCATACAAATTTGAATAGTTTTGCCTGATCTGTAACTTTCAGGGTATGTTGTTTAATTATGTGTCATGAATCATGTGGTATAGTTCTTAATCTTGAATAGGACAGTGCTGAAACTGGGCATCATGTCTTGTAGGTGTTCAGGTATGTAATTTATTGACAACTTATATTTTCTCAGTAATATTTCTTATTGGTAAAATCTCAATTGTTCTAGCAAACAGTTTCATGCAAATGCAAGCAGTTTCATGCAAATGAATATCAAAGGGGCATATTATGGCAAAAGGTAGTATCAAGAAAATTTGGGTGAAAATTCTTAAAATGTTTTTTCTTCCATTTAAAGGTTGAGTGGAGGTTTCTCTGTGCTTCAGCATTTGTTACCCCTTAAATGTATCACACCCACCATATCTCCTACTGTTGCTGGAGAGTGTGCCAACCTTTAAATGAATAATTTAAAGCTAACTTAACTTTTCTGAGAATCAGTCTAATGAATAGATGTAGCTGATGCCCACTAGTTATCACATTCCAGCGTACTCAGTGAATAAATTATGTTTTTTTCCCCCTAGCATGAAACAGTCCTAATTTGTGGAAATGCATTTGCTAGTCACAAATATCCCTCAAAAAATGCATGCAAACAAAATAGTATTTGTTATGTNCAAAAGGCCTTTACTCAGTTGAGTCACAGGCAAGTTTGTACTTCAACAACAAAAAGCAAATACCAAATGACTAATGATTAGTGTTTGCTTAGGAGAAAATATCATTGCTTTCAAGTTCAGGATTTTTTATGGGCTTGATTTTAAGCCTACAGGTAACCTGAAAGTCTCCTACTTCAGGCAGGGCAGGTAGCTGAAGAACAACTCTTTCCCCAGATTTTCGTGAAAAGAGATAACAACTTATGGGGACATTTAGAAGTAGCAAAAAGTAACAGGTACAGACAAGCAAAATAAAGATCATTTGAATAGCTCCATATCTCTTGCTGTTTGTCTCAGTTACAACACAGGAAAGTAGAGCAAACAGAGAGGAAAACACTTCACCTTGTGAGCTGTGGGCCTATGTAGCATCCTGGATACAAAGGGAACTGCACTTTCAGTTATTTAGAGTCGAGTTAATTGGAAGTGTAAATAATTTGCAATAAGAGAACAAATGAGGCTGGGAAAATTATTTGTCTGCATATTGATTGCAAGTGCATTTTTCAAATTCCTCGTGATGTGATAAATCCCACAGGTGGTAAAAAAATTTGGGCCAGATCATTAGCTGAAAACTCAGCACTATTTGCATTGCATTTGGAAGTGCTGAACAGTTTTGCCTTACTGTAGCTCTGCTCTGTAAATCAGAAAATAAAATTTAGCAGCTGAGTATTTTATTCTCAATAATAAACTATATTTGAAAATGTTTGTAGTTATTTGTTTCTGTGGATTTGCACAGATACACTTTTCTTTGGCATCATGTCACTTTTCAGCCAAAATGTATTTTGAAATTTAATGAGAAGCTAAAGGATGCTTATTAAGTTTTTAATTACTTTTCACTTATCCGTTAGGCTGCATTTTCACCTTTTTACAAGAAGATCCGTAAGCATCTTTTGGCCAAAGATACACTGGAGGAAAGGTTATAGCCACTGTGATTTGCAAGGGGATTTTACATGTGCCTCAGGTAGGGACAAATAAACAACTGTATTCACTAGAATATCACTTCATGCAACTTTCTCTTGCCACTGGTTAGGCCTTAATATACTTAGAAGGTTTTTCTTCTAATTTGAACTCTGTGAGACTTTGGCTGGAGGCTACTTCTGTGTCCCAGTGATAAAAGAAGACATAAAACAACCCAGCGCCTGATCATTCTCCCTAGCTGTCGGTGAATCATGTTTAATAGCATCTCCATTGCAGTTTTGGCCAATTTGCTTGCAATGGCATCCTTTTCCATGGGCTTACTGCTCAGCAGGCCCTGAAGCAATCTATGAATAACTTCCCAACAGATGCTGTTTATGAATTGAAGCAAATGGCTTCCCTGTTTCTCTTTTTTCTCACTTCAATAATTTTCAGTTACATTACGATGAATATTTATAGTCCTATAGAAGTGCATAAAAATGGGAACAAGCAGACCTGTGCATTGTTTCATACGTGAGTGCTGTTCTAATGGGTTTTGGCTCAATGGTTTTAATAATGTTCTGTTGATGGACTGAAAAGAAAATGCAAATTGTAGATCAGTCACTTCCATTCACTGTTTTAGCAGACTGGGCATTGATGGAAGACTATATTAGGAGCACATATAGTGTACCTTATCTTCTGGAAATAATACACCCCCTAATACAAGCCTACAATACCTTTCTAGTCAACTTTGTTTCCTGTGAGTAATCCCAACTAACTGCATTGTTAAATGCAGGATCTTACACTGCTACAGCCGGTGCTTACCGGGTTTATCAGTCTCTGGCCAAAATGTCATATGGTTTATGAAAAACTTACCATAGAATCATAGAATGGTAAGGGTTGCAAGGGACCTTAAAGATCATCTGGTTCCAACCCCCCTGCCATGAGCAGGGACATCTTCCACTAGACCAGGTTTCTCAGAGCTCCATCCATATGTTTAGTGACAGAATTAGCCAGTGTTACAAGTATGTCATTTCTACAAACTAAGTTGGAAAGTGCAAAGGAGAAACTGATTTGTGATCAGCCAACTTTCTTTAACAGAACAGCATAAAATTCTTGTTCAATCCAAAAAAACGGCACTTTACAACATTTTACAATTCTGTAACAGTTCTTCAATATAGTTTTGCCAAGACAAGTGGTTAGATTTACAACTCTAGATGTTTATTGAGTTTTTTCCAAGGGAACTGTTCTTGGTGCTGCTTCATTCATCTCCAAGTGTCTGATCTACTTGTCATTTCTATTAAACAATAGAGAAGCTAAAGAAATAATGCTTTTACTACATGGTAAATCCAAGATTAATGAACCCCTCTAACTTGCTAGATACACTTGTACAAACATGTTGTCTATAAATATATACTAGATAGAACGCATGCGTATTTAAATGGAGAATATGTCACATTACTGCATTTTCCATTACTCCGTAATATATTCATTTGTACGATAAAAATAATTGTAAATATGAATGTCCACACATATTATTCACACTACACATTGTTAACACAGCATTTTATTCCCCAATACAGATGTTGGAAGCAGGAAACTGTCTAAACAATTTCTTGTATCCTAATATAATGGCACTCATATGGATTACAGCTTTTACAAATCCATTATAAATAGGGTACACTATATAAATATACTGTTGTGCCTATGAAACTCAGATCCTGTGGTTTCATCACTTTTGGATTCCCATAGAAGAATAAAAAACATGTACCATGTTAACATATTATCAATTGCCGTCTCAGGAAAGTAAACCGAGACATGCACTGTGTCCTGAGTTCTAGGCCACTGAGTAGCAAAATAATACAATTACAGCCACAGCAACCTACACTTCTAGAAGCATTTCTTTAACATTCCGAACTGTCTTCTAAACGACACTTATTGTAGAAGGTTGGCATTTCTAATTGACAGGATAATTTGACATTTAAAAATGTATGTTTGTTCCATTTTCCATCAAATCGATAACTTAAAGAGTTGTCATGTTGGATTATTAAGGCATAAAGGTCAGGTCTGGCTCCCCACACTGGGAGCTGCTGGGCAGTGGGCCCAGACCTGTGGCTGTTTGTAGAATTTGGCTCATGACCTTCTCTCTCCATCTTTTGCCCTGCTCTTCTTCTCTAGTCCGTGCCATCTGCTACAATTTCTTCAAAAGTTGTTGGCACTTCTTTTCTGCTTCTTTTGCACCAGGAGAGTGCAATGTGCTAGTGTCTTTCTCACATCTTTGCTGATGTTTTTTCTGGTCTTTGAGCAATTCTGCATATAGTATAGAATCATAAACAAGTCCTTCCCTTGAGACTAGATTTAATTAAGAAAGGTACCAAAAACACAGTAATGGAAAGCCCTAATATGAATTTTTCAGTATCTTATAAGAGTTAAAAAAATGCATTAAAATATTGACTACATATTCACAAATATGTCTTCTCCCTGTCAGTCACACACAATGGTTTTTTATTTAATTGTTGCATATAATTTATCTTCACAGTTCCCTCTATAACTCATTTCCACAGTTCCTTGCTTCTTGGACAGGTTATTGATCTAATGTGTACAGAGAAGACTTTTTAAAGGCAGTCTTTTAATAATAATCACCTATGCACAAAATCAGGGAGCTTTTTAATGTAAGCAGCAGTAAAAATTTGATCAATGTGAGCATTACAGCATTAGCCCTTAAATTGTTTCAGCTTACACTTAAGGTAACTGACATCACTTCAATATCTGATCTTTTCAGAATTTTATCATGTAGGAAATGTTATCTTCATAAATCACTGTCAGCCAAGAAATTTTGCTGAAGACATAAAATCAAGTAAGTGGTCTGAACATTTTTCCACTGGAAGTTGGGGACTGAACTAGATACTGGCCTTAGTTTCCAGCCCCATGATAGTGATTTAATATCTCAAAAATCCCCAGGGAAATCAGTGAAAAAGCTCCACCCAAAACATTTGAGAAAATGTTTATAATGTGTTACCGAAGCATCACTGATAAACCGCCAATGGGACACAGTGATTAGCTATGCTTGAAAGGAAGGTTGAGTTTATGTCTAAGAACTTTTTTCTTTAACTCACCATACCGATTCCTGCTGAGGAATATTGCTATCAGTTAAGTTTTCATTTAAAAAAAAAAGGTTGGTTTTTTTAATCCACTAGATGAAGGTCAAAGCATAGACCCAACACTCCCTCCTTATTAACCTCAATTAGGGGTGGTAAATAGATGCTTTCTCAGGTTAATCATAAAGAATTGATTTTTTAAAAGAAATACCTGAAGTAACATCTAAACAGTGAACTGCGGGGATCAAGCATGAAGACATTTCAGATCACACACTGGTCAGCTTCCCACAGGTCCTCAGGGACCATCGCTGCCGGTTGCAAATACCCTTTAGGAACAGGAATAACGGAGCAAGGGATATAAGAGAAATGAATGAAATGGATGCTCTTTCCAGGAGGAAGACACACCCCTATAAATGTACATGGTTTGCATGTAGTTGCGAACAGTTTTCTGTAGGTTTAAACAATTCTAATGCTTAGTGTTTCTAATGAGTTGTTTATGACTCTGGACCTTCAATTTACTACGTGCTGAGCAGGCTATAAATATTTCTTCTATATAAATTATTAATAAAATCAACATCTTTTATCACTTTCTTGCCTGACATTAACTAGGATGAGCTGAAAGTCCTACAAATGCTTTTAAGCTCCCCCACCAGTACACACGAAGAAAATATTTGCTTTTATACAACAGTGGAAGTGCTTTTTCTGTGGCTAGAATAAATTCCCTCAGTCTTTCTGTAGTGGATACTAATAAGCATGGTGGCTTTGTTATTACCTAACAAAAGGCTGACATGCTTTAGCTTTAAAAAATCATATCTTTCCTATTGTCCTTTTCTTCTTAGCCTTGTTTTCTGCTGTAGTTAGTTATTTATCTCATCTACAGAATAAACCCCATTAGTACTAACAAGGGAGATTCAGATTAAGGGCTCACAGAGGCTTGGATCTTAATGTTAACTTAGTTGTGTGAGCAGGAATTTATCAATTTGGGATTAAAAATTAATCACCAAAAGTGCTTTAGAAGCATGATTCATAGTCAAACCAAAATACCAGAATGTTTATTTGATTCCATAGAAAATACAGATGTCTTTATCTTAAGTCTATGGGAATTGCACTGGAAACTAAAAAGGAGTGTGTCTTTAACAAAGCTAAATTTGAACCATCACGTGTGATAATTTCATTTTGTTTTTCCCTGCTTTCTTTGCCTTCCTCAGTGTGACATGACTCAGACAAAAATAGCAGGATAATATCACAGATGTTCCTTTACACCAATCACTGGTTATTGCTTATCCAAATGATGTTTTAATACAAACACACAACTGCTCCTTCTGTTTTATTGCTGTCAAAATTTTGTTTCAAATTTAATAAATGGAGAAGTGTGAGCAGATGTGTCATTGACAGTTTGCTTTCTTCACTGGGCTGTGTGGCAAGCTAGAGGATGTTAGTCACATCTGCATTTTTAGAATATTTAATTCTGTGCCTTTTTCACCCAGTCTGGCACTCCTCAGTTGGCTGTTAGGGCCAGTGCAAATGGGCTGTGGCTGTGCAGCAGGTCTGGAAAGCTACCACAAACTTGCAGATGTACAAGCACTCAGCACCCATCGCTAGCTTCTGCCACTTCAGATACCTCACCAGCTTCTCAGAGAACATTGGGTAAACTCACTTTTCCAGCCACAGATGGTCCCCAAGAACCTTATTGATGATTTAATTTCTCCCAAATTTTTCTCAGTGTTGGACATAGTACCGTAGCATCCCTAACTGCAGCACGCCTTTGGTGTTGCTCCCGCTGTGCTCCAGTAAAGCCCATGATAAGACTGGCTGCCAACATCAGATCAATGGGAGTCTGCAGCCTCTGGGATGTCTGGGTCATCAGACAAAGGGCATTTCTTGTCAGGTGGAGGTGTTTCAGGACATCTTGCTGTGTGGTGGAATTTGGGCAGGAAAGTCAGTTAGATCCTAGCTAGCAAGGATCCCCTGATGTATTGAAGTGGGTAGCTAATGATTCTGGGAACCAGGCAGAGAGAAATCCCAGGGAAGAAACTATCTTAGTATAACAACAGCTGAGGCCATAAAACACTATGAAATAAATATTCTTTATAAACATAAAGTGAAAATACAGTCCCTCACTTAAAGTTTTAATGTGATTTATGTCTTTAATTTATTTAAATCAGTGACCCATCAAATGCAGGCACAAAATTAGAAATTCAGCAGAAATTTAAACTGCCATAAGGAAATACTGAGGTTTTATTTGCTCTCCTGCAGCTGCCTCTCCATGTTACATGAATTTATCTCAAAATGAAGCACAATGAGGAATCAGCTTGCCAGAATATTATTGATCTGTGATTTGGGTACCAGGCTCAATACACCATAGACACAGATGTGAAAGAGACAATTTACTCCCTCTCCCCCCCAGATTTTTCAGAGAGTACTTGGTTTCAGGTATATAAATCTGTAAGCTTTTCACAGCAGTTTTGTGACCAAATATGTGCCACGTATTACAGGATTTTTCAGTAAACTAAGAGTGAGTCAGTATCCTTGTATTAATCAGATGGTCATGGTTTGAAGGCTGCTGATATCCATGTCACATGGCCCAAAGGGATCTACACACAAGTCAGGTCTGTAAGGCACTGAAGTGAAGGGTTCTCTTTTTTTTTTTCCCGGTTCTTTTTTTCCCCATTGGTTACAGTGGATTTGGTTCAAGCTCAATAAATTCAACAACAAGTACCGGATCTTCAGCTGGTGTAAATTTCACACATTTGCTTCAAAAGCAGCCACTGCCTTTCGCTGTGGGAATTTTCCTGCTATCTTGGGTATACACAATTTGCAAGTTCTGAAGTTGGAGTGTCCAGGTCTGTAACTTTGAAAAAGATACTGAGATTTTCCACGTGTTACTGGTGGCCGTACTCTGAACAGTGCTTTTCTCCTCCTTTTTACTGTCTTTTTTGGTGACTAGTAAAATCAGTACTTGTACAGACATTTTCCAGAAATATGTGACCAAATTATGCCCGCAGCATTTGGGAAAAACATGGTCCATGTATGAGGACAAGGTAAAAAATTCACAGCAGGAGATTTTCTTTAGCCAGCTGTGCTTGATTTTCTTTTAGGAAATTGGTGTTTATAACAATCTGTCCCTACCTGCAAAAATAATCCAACCTTTTTTCAATATTTACCAGGAAAGCTACACCAATGTATCAATCTTTAAGTACAGAAAATCATGTCTGAGCACAGGAAAAAAGGAGCGTTTTAATTCTCTCCAAGACATTGATTTCTTTTGTAGGCTCTGAGAAGTCAATCAACTTGCTTGCCCCTGCAGTAGCCACTTATTCAGAATATAGGTGGTGCAGGAAGGAAGGGCTGATGGGGCAGAGTGTGTGTATGGATGTTCATGGCTTGAATGAAGCACCTCTATGAGTGGCTGCCTCAACAAAGAGCCAGTTCACTTTGGCAGGCTTGGAATTGTACAAGCACTACTTGGAAAAGCTCTTTTATTTTCCACAGAACAAGGTTAGTTCAAATCATGAGCGTATTTATTCCTTAGGAAGATGTCATTAGGACTAGGCTCTTTGAAGAGCAACAAAGACGAGTTGCACTTTCTAAAGGCTGTAACATTGTATGTAAAAGCTTTCTGAAGTCTGGCCATTTAGATTATTTTTAAAGTATTTTTTGTTATTAAATTGAGCCATAAAGATGAGATAATGGCATTCAAATATTTGTTCTCGTTCCACAATGATTATGTTATCACATTATCTATTTCAAGGAAAAGCTCTCACGTTCATGATCCAAATTTTTTGCAAGTGATTGTAGCTATGCTCAGCTCTATGCAAAGACAGAGTCTCCTCAATGGCCCATCAAACTCTGCTCTATGCTGCTCTGTGATGATCACAGCAATTTTGTCCTAAGCTTGATAGGACCAGGTAATAGAATAAAACTATGATGAATTCTGCAAGATAAGGACCAGTAACTGCTACCTATTGTACCCTACCATACTGTACAGCTTGTAAGTGGTACCCTACTATTATAGGTGTAGCTGTGCAATCTCAGTCTAGAGGTATGTGCTACAAGCACTAAGCATGGACATTGGCAGATTCACCTTACTTCTCATATGGAACCCGCGCTGATAGCAGTAGGAGACAGAAAAGGCATGCTAGTTTGTCAGTTATGCCAAAAGATAACACAGAAAAATTTATCCCAGGTTCTAGCATGAGTTTGAGAGTCTTTGTGGGTGTAAGGTGGGGTACTGGAAAACACACTCTGCACTGTCTTTAGCCAGAAAGTGATCAAGTAGTGGCTTGCAAGTCCATTGCCTTGACCTCAGGGTTTTTTTTATTGTCTCAGAAGCTTTTCTGGATTTCCCTTCTGAACACAGAATCATAGAGTCACAGATTCATAGAATAATTTAGGGTGGAAAAGACTTTCAAGATCATCAAGTCCAACTATTAACCTAACGCTGCCAAGTCCACCACTAAACCATGTCTTCAAGTGCCATATCTGTGCATCTTTTAAATACCTCCAGGAATGGTTACTCATCCCCTGGGAAGCTTGTTCCAATGCTTGACAACCCTTTCAGAGAAGAAATTTTTCCTAATATCCAGTCTCTACCTCCCCTGGTAACTTGAGTTTGTTTTCTCTTGTCCTATCACTTGTTACTTGGGAGAAGAGGTGGACACCCACCTTGTTACAACCTCCTTTCAGGTAGTTGTGGAGAGTGATAAGGTCTCTGCTTAGCTTCCTTTTCTCCAGGCTCGGTCACTCCTCATAAGACTTGTTCTCTAGACCCTTCACCAGCTTCCTTGCTCTTCTTTGAACAAGCTCCAGCCCTATTCCTAGGCTTTCTGACCACATGCTCCTGCTCCATTGCCTGGTGTCATGCCACTGTGCTGACAGCTCCTGCTACAGCTCTGATAGTGATGCACAGCAAGCATGGTATGCGGCTGTGTCTCTGCAATTGTTATAGTCATGTTTAGATGCAGATTTAATCTGTATCAGGCATGGACATGCCCTGCATTAGTGTCTCATTAACAGGATCCCCTGATAGACAGCATATGCCAGGTTTTTCTGAGTCCTAGGAAGATAAAATGGGTGATAGCAATATAACATCAGATCCATCATAATACAAGAGAGAGGAATCCATGATATGTGATTTACTCTTGGTAAAATCATTCCCACTCAAACTTTCTAAACCAATATGGACTAGTAGAATGGTTTTATACTAGACCAGCTCTTTACATTTTCAGCTGTGATACCTTTGACTTAATACTAGGACTTTGCAAGCTGAATTTGCAGTACCATCAAACCACAGCTCCAAGAACAGTCTATAATTCTCTTTCCAGTGTCATCTCTATTGACCTCAAAATGAGACTCGCTTTTGCAATACTCGGTGGATTATGGAGCCCTCTAATGTCAAGAAGCTGCACTGGGTGGAACGTCCTCCACAGCTCAGCTCCTCACCTGTGAGCTTGTTCAGGTTGTGAATACTGGCAGACTCATTTTACTATGTTGAACCAAAGGATAATATACTTTAAGAATGAAAGACATGTATTATACGTGCTAACTCTACATACAGACTTCCAAATTGTATGCCTGTTTATACTGTGGTAACTGCTGACTAGAGTGGTACTTCTTTGGGCCAGAACTCAGCATGGTATCTTTAAGAAACTGGTATTTTTTTTATTATAGATGTTTTTACTGCAGCGGTGACATACAGCATTCCATCAAGTACTGATTGGAAAAAGAGGTAAATAAGCACTCTGTGTTGCATGACGATTTTCTTTGCAGAATAGATACAAAGGAAATTTCTGGAAGAAGCCAGCAAGTTAAAGTTAGAAATGAAATCCTGCCAAACCCTTCAAGTTGGGAAAAATATGGGGTTACCAAAGAAACAGAAAAATGTGACAAGAGAGCCATGTCACTGAACCTCAAACATTGTCCAATTGCCGAAAGAAAAAGTGAGCTATATTAATAGTAGAGGGTTTAGCATGTAACAATGAGAAAATCTGTAATAATGGCTTAAAAAGCCAGTCTAATTTTCTGTGACCCTACATAAGCTTAGTAATACTCATTAATGTCTACATGAATTTGTTAAACCTTCTCAGCATTGAGAAAACATGAATTCTTTCAATTTGGATTTGTTTGCATCTAAAACTTTCATGTGCAGTAGCTTCTATGGGAGTGACAATAACTTCTATTTGAGGATTAAGGAAGTGCATTATATATTCCACATCTCAATAACAGTAGCTAAATAGTGTAAACATCTACCACATTTCTAAAAGCAATCAAATGGACAGATCGCTGCCCTTTTAAGTAAGCAATCTTACCTGTAAGAGAATCATTCTGAATTTCATAATTAAATGAAAAATTAGATTAATGGAAGCGAGGCTATGAACTGATGCAGATTGATTGTAACAACAGGGTCATTAATAGTTATTAATGATAACTGGGGTAAACTGTCAGATATCATCCATGTGTAACTAGGTAGACATGAACAAATGATTAATAAATGTGTCTTAAAGAAAAAGAATCCTTGGCTGAGACTTTCGTGAACTTGCAAGCTAGAAGAGTAGATACAATAAAATACAAAAACAGGGGATTTGCTTTAATTTTGGGTATACTGTGTTTAAATAAGAAACCCAGCATTACGCAATGGCCTGCCATGGAAACAGTAATGTTATGGATTTTAGAAGTAAGTTGCAATGAAAAACCCATTTTGACTCAGAAGCCTATATCCAGCCCTGACTAATTTCATTATACTGCTCAAGCTGACATACTGATTAAAAGAAAGTCATTCCATTTACTGCTCCTTTTAATCGTTAGGTAAACATAATACAGAGTGCTTGGTGCATTTGGTAAATAGGAAGTAGATCAGTTATTACTCCTCAGGTGCTGATAGCGCTATCATACTGGATTATCGCCTGTGTTATCAGCACCCCATTCTGCCATATAGCAACTTCCTGAAATTGCAACATTATAAACAAGAGGCCTTTGGGTATTTGCTTTTCTCTCTTTCACATATACATAATCACTCAGCAATATTAGGATTGTTAAATTATCCGTAGAGCCAAATGACTTTGAATTAGACTTCTTTCTTAACTATATCAGTCCCCTGTGTGCCACTGATATCTGTGGAACTAATACACAAAAAGATCTTCTCTGCTGGGGCCATGTTCCGCCACCCATTTCCAGACTAAGGTGAATCTAATGCATAAAGCCCCCTCAACAGCTCGTGCTACAATGCACAGAGTACACACTTCTCCAAGTGAAGAGATGGGTGAGAGTTCCCACACTAATGTTAATTTCATGGCTGTCAAAGAATCCTCTTCTATGTCAATGCTGTCACCCCTTACTGGAAAGGGACATTTTCAACTTACATGTGTGACTTACTGTCTTCAAGGCAGATGAAGGCATTGCAACAACAGGGTGGGGTTTTGCAGAACACTGGTATAGATATAGCTCTTCTAAAGCAATGGGAGCTTTACTATTGATTTCCATGAGAGTAGAATTAGAGTATAGCTTTCCAAACCTCTGTGTGTGAAAAATGCAGAAGGTATTTTAAAATTTAGAGATGGTATAATGAGGGCTAAGCGAAGCTGAGCTGGCCCACTGGTGGGCCTCCTTCCTATTGTCTCACTTTTGGCCAGGGAGAACCACTCCTTTCCTTGCATTTGCACTGGCATCATCTGACCTAAAAACCCAGGGCCAGCAATGGGCAGGGTGCTCAGAGACGGAAGGGAATGCACTATGGCACAGGTGGTGTTTCTCCTTGGACACGGCTGATCCTTTCCCTCAGATCCACAGAAGTATAGAGCCTTGCTGTGCTACCTTGCAGGGCCACCACACAGGAGGATATGTCTAAAACCTACGAAAAAGGGTTTTTAGATTTTTAGTCTGTCATTCTGCAAGAACGAGCCTCCAAAAGTGCCTCGGGTAGGAGTTTTGAAAAGCTCTAACTTTTCAAATTAATATTTTTCAGGCAGTTCCTGTCATATTTATTATTACAATTACTATTACTATTATTGGCATTTTTGCCTATAGTTGCTCATGCATTTTCACAGAGTGAGGGTAAAATTGGAACCCAATTAATTTTTCCAATTCAACTCTCACACCTCTGAAAACCAAGAAGATTCAGAAGTTGTCACCAGTCTGCCTATTATTTTGTTTGCTGCTTCCCTCCTGAACAGTGGCAGGATGAGCTTATATTTGATACCTTGTTGTCATTTCTCTTTGTTTGCTGTTTTCTAGATGCTGATGGCTCGTTGCAAATTGGATTAGGCTCCCAGCATGTCAGCTGTCTGGACAAACTGCGGGAGCAGGTTAGCTGGGAAGAAAACCTCCCAGAGATGCAGGTGTAGTACTGTGTGCATGGCTTTCCCTCTTTGCAGTCACTCTGACTTCAAAGAAGTGTTTTACGAGTTCCGACATTCAGAGCATTGTAGAGAAAAGTATTTGTTCATTCTTCCCATCAGCTACTCCCAGCAACAGCCTTAAAACAGTTGGTGAAGGGGAGGCGTTTCACTGGTCTGATTCCCTTAAAGCAGCAGCAACTTGCAGGACTGCATGGCAATGGTAGGTGCTGTGACTTTTTTGCTGTCATCCTTCCTAGCTTGTGGATTCTAGTTTAATACATCCCCACAGCTGCAATTTTCCATGGGCTTAGTTAATATTTTGCCTTCTGAATGCAGGAAGATGCATTTGCAGAGGCTGAGCCGGGAAGCAATTTTTCTCACCTGGTAGCATTTTAATGTTCTTGGGGAACACCAATCTATTTGTTAAAATTTTGTTCAAATAACACCTCAGCCAAAACTGCTATAACTCTTTTCACATGAATGTCCTTGTCCCAGTGTCCTTGTTTTAAGCATAAATTTTCTTCAGGGTCTGTTGTATTTGCTTATTTGTTTATTATTAAGGACGTTGCAGATTGAGAAAAATAAAGGCAAACAGGCAAACCTGCAGACTGCTGAGCTGAGAGACTCGTGTCCTAATAACAACACACAGTGAGGTGTAGATTCTCTCATTGGGATAAAAGTCCGGCCATGAACAATGACAAAACTCTCATTGTCTTCAGGAAGATCAGCATTTCTCCAGCGTCTGTCTCGTAAGAGCAGAGGTTCTCCTTCTTTGACTGAACCTTGTTTCTAATTCAGTCACTGTCAACACTTTCTTTGATTTCAACCTCATTATGATCTTTATCTATTTTTCCCCTTCCACTGAAAGGTTAGACTTCTTAAACAGAGCTATGAATTCTACAGAAATATTCTCATTTAGACGAAGTTGCCATTGAGTAACCAGGTATTTTTCATCAAAAAGACAGTAAGATCATGGCACTGATTTTACACTGGTGCTGAGAAAATTTACCCTTCAGGCCCACGTCTCAGTCTCCTGTTTGCTTGACTCATTGCTGATTTTTCTCTTAGCAGGTGAGTAGTTTGACCATCTGATTTTATTGTTGGTTTCTTTCCAAATGCCAGAAGTACTGAGTATTTAAATATATATCTGAAGTTCAGCAGGAAGTTGAAAATTGATTCTCTACAGCAGTTATCTGAGATACAGTTGAAGTTCTTGCTTCAAGTTAGCCAGAGCAAAGAGCTGAAGCAGTCTCAGTGGAATGCCAGCTTGGCAGATGTTCTGGAATGATTTCTGTGGCATCTTTGAAAATAAATTCAGAAATTATGCATTTTTTTAAAACAAGTCTCTAGTTTACTGTCAGCTCTATTAAATAAGCATGGAGAATAAGAAGAGAACAAAAAAGATTTTGAATTACTTGCATAATAGTCAGGCAGCTTTTGATGGAGGCACAGGTGATGAGTTGTCAAATATGGTGATGATCAGATTATGACTCCTTATGATTTTCTTTAGCTGTGCTGTGGCATGGCCACAGGCTCTAGTCACAGCTCATCCTCCTGGTGCTAGATCTCATAGTTGCAGATATAAAGAAGGTGGCTTCTGCCCAAACTAATCCACAGACTGCAACAGGAGTCAGGGGGTTGGACAGGACAAAAGGATAGGAGGACACAAGGTGGTAGACCATTGCTGGAGTTTGGATAGCCACGGAGACAGACATCTGGTGTCTGGATGGCTGGTCCTACACGTGCACATCCACTGCTAGCTGGTGTTGAAGCCTTGTGGCTTGACCTCTGCCATGAAAATGAATTTACCCTCCTCTAGTTTTCCAAACAGTTCCCAAGGCTGCTGAGTGCAGCTGAAGCAGAGGAGTGCACTCCAGTAAAGCTAAGTGCTTACTGTAAAACTGGCGTGACATAGTCATATTTTTACTAATGCGTCTGTGAATTGGGTGTACTAACAGAGATGTAATGACTCAAAATGGTCACCTTTGTCGTTCTGAGTCGTATATAAATGAATGGTTAAAACAGCACTTGGATGAAGAGTTTAATGATGTTTCTCTCAGCAAAATCCATGAAACTAATATTGGCTAAAATATTTGCAAGAATATAGATATGACTTAGACATTTCTCTGCCTAAGGTTCAGCAGCACCTCCAGTGGTAGCCTGTTAAATGCTACTTGGACTCCAGAAGCTGTGACACGTGACAGATCTCAAACCCCCTTTTATGCTCTGGCAAGAGAGTGAGTGCAGTAATGATTCACTATTACAGATAAGTGTTAGTTCAATACAGATTGATTTGGGTTCTGTATCTTTTTGTGTAAAGTGAATTTCCACACAAATGGGTCTGGTGTGTTCAAACTTCCTAAATAATGATTCCACCAAAATTCTGTAATAAATAAATTTCCCTAAAAAATCTACTGGAATTAAAAATAAATCAGCAGATTCTCTGTTCAGCAGCAGCAATAAATCCTTCCTGTATCACAGCATACACTGTTTACATTTGCCTAGGGGCTCTAAAACATTATGAGATGAAATGATTTTCCTGTTCCTTGGTGTCTGGCTGCCATAGAATTTAAGTGTTTCATGAATTTAATTGTGAAGAGAACAGTTTGACATTTTTCAGCTCCCTGTGAGAAAATGGAAGGAGGAGCCAACTGGATCTTGTGCTGCCTGGAAAATGATTGATATTTAAAATTTAGCTGTGATGACTATATCAGGTGAGATTCAGAAGGCCAGCAAATGACCCAGTGTCCATTAAAGACCCACGTAAACTGTCAAAAGAAGGCTTTTATAGCATAAGTAGGCCCTAGCCTTCTGCTTGTGGTAGAATTTCATTCCAGGTTGCATAAATTTCTTTATTTATGCAACATTAAGCCAATTTTCAGCATTTCCCTGAAAATCTATTAGTTGCTTTCAGGCTCTCTGAAAGGTGTCATATGTCACTGCATGAGGATTCATCTGTCATGCTTTAGGGAGAGACTTTATATCTCTAGCAACTAAAACTTGTAAAAAGGCAGTTGCGATCTTTTGCTGAAGCATACATAGAAGAAACAAAAGCTACTACTGTTGCTTAGATGTAAAAAGAAATCTTTTTTTCAATGGAAAAGATTATTCTCGTTTACCTTGACTGCTGAAATCGAGGAAAACATGTAGCTTAAATCTACCAAATCATTTTTGTACAATTTAGCGAGTGAGAGAGGACTGCTGTACAAGCTGGAAAAAAAGCAAAACTACTAGTTGTGCCTCCTTTAAACATACACTCCTTTATAGTTTGGTTTTCAAATCTCTATTTTCTTTTCTTGGTCCTCTTTTATTCACTTTCATGCTTTGCAAGCAATATGGGAAGTATTTCTGGGCCATTGTGTATGCTCACTTATTCTGACTTCTCTGCTTGGTGCACAGAAGTCAGGGTGTGACGTGAACAATAATTTGATGTACAGAGCCTACAATGCCAGAAGAATCTAGTATTCTATTCAGAAGCAAGGGAAAACAAAATCTTTCAAAACCTGGGAAGAAGGTGGGGTAGTAAAAAGGATGTGTGGGAGAAGAGGAATACAAAAAAAGGAACAAAGCAGATAAATTTCAGCTGGCATGTGATAACATACTCCTCAGTTTCCTAGAGTTAAATTTGTAGCTTCCAATATATTTTAGTGATGGATCCCGCATAGCAAACTTAACCTAAATTATCTCTTATAAATTTGTTTTCTAACAAAAGAAGGAATTAAATATCATCTTACAAATTTTGCTAATGTGCTTCGTAGTGAAGCAAAATCAGCAGCAAGAAAAAGAGTACTGCTGACAATTTCAGTGAAGAACAAAATCAGTCAAGTATAATGTTCATCATTCCTTATTTAGTATGCTAATTCGATCCTGACATTCTGCACTGTGATGTGCATGGCTTACTTTGTTCAAGATGTTACCTAAATTATTTCTCTGGGAGTTGTCTTCTTCCCTTGTCACCAACTTAATACACATGATTTTAGTATACACGGACTGGAAATGAGTGCTTCAAAAGTTCCTGATGGGCCCAGCACCTCTCTACGTGCCTACCAGATGACGCAGAGACAAATGAATCTGCTTCCAGGGACACCACTGCGTGAAGCATTTCTTTGGTTCATTAAAGCAAATGCCTGGATACGCGTTCAATAAATGTTCTTTATTACTGAATATTAGCAGTGGTGTGAATGGGTCTCTTGAACTTTGTAACTACAATCAGGTTTAAGAATGACAGAATCTAAGTCTTGGGAACTGGAAAAAATAAAAGAGTAAATCTGAAAACAGAACAGACTAGAGACTGGAGAACTCCTGCGTCTCTCTTAGGGTGGAACTGTGCATTAGCAGATGGCAGCCTAAAAACAATATGTGCTGAGAGAGCTCGAGATGTATGGCAAGATTTTCAACACCTACGCAAACGCTCTAAAGAGTATTGTCTGTCAGGGGTGGTGTAGGAATTTACAAGTTGCTTTTGTGTGGATTTCTGAAGCTATTATCTACATACAATCAGCTATGAGATGTTGGAGGCAAATTTAAGGCAAATTTTTACAAAATGGGATACGAGAACTAGTCACAATATTAATCCATGTGTTTTGATGTGAGCATTGCAAAACTCATATGAAACAGCCCAGACCCTGCTTATTGGTGGATCGTGTAGCTAGGTTGCTTGTGAGAGGCAGCAGAAAATTGCAACTGAAGAGCAAATCGTGATCTTGCCATCTGCCTGGAAGGAATTATTATATAGGGTTTGCTGTCAATCAACCAACCTGTTTTGCAGCAAAGGCAGAACAGTATAAGACTTTTTTCCATGCTCATTTCATGCACTAATTCCTTACCCAGAGACTAACCATCTCCAGCACTAGCACAGCACACAGGTCTCTGGCTGCAGCTCTCTGCCCAGCCCTGCAAACAAGTAGTTGATGTGTGGAAGAGAGTGCTTGGAGTGTTTTTCTTAAATAATGACAAACCCCATAGCTGTGACAAGGAATTAAATCTTCAGGTATTGTGTTTGTTAAAGTGATGGCATCAAGAAAGTATTGGCTGCTGTAGATCACATATTTGTGTTGATTCTCACTATTTTTTGTTCCAGTGGAAGAACTTTCCCCAATCTCTCATTTCCACCTCCTGAAGGGAGACTTTTGTGTTGCTTTCTAATTTTTTTGGTTGGTTGGGTTTTTCTCATGAGCATAACTGGAGTCAGAAATTGTCCCTGTCTGCCTGCTTTCTCTTTTCAAGGATTTTCCTAAAAACTGTAGGCTGTAGTATTGCATACTAGAGTATTTAATCCAAAATCAAATTAGCTTGTGTAGCACCTCTAATCTGAGGGTCTCCAAACATACTAAAATAGGTGTGTGGAAGCCACACCATGCCCCTGCGGAATCCAGGGAATTTTAAAAGTAGTGAACTGAAATAGAATTTAAGGTCACCTACTGAATCCAGTGTAAGAATTCACACTGCAGGAGGCAAGTAGCAAAGAAAGCTCTCAATTTGTTAATGTTTTTCCACCACTGGCTTTCTTTGTGATAAAGTGGAAACAAATACACAGGTTTGCAGATAAGCTGCTGGGTAGATCCCCTAGTGTATTATGAGAGCTGAGATTCCCTCTGCAGCTGGGGCTGATGCAGAGTTAGTAGACCTTAAATTAGCACCTGGAATTGCAAAGACCAGAAGTGTGACACTGCACAGCTGAATTGGCTCCTTGCATTTTCCTCTTGCAGAGGTGCCAGTCAGAGCTTTCTTTCCAAAACAAGATATTTCTAAGCAGAGCAGCTGAGTTGTGCCAGGATGTGCATTGGATGTGTGCTGGAGCACCCAAGCATACCTGGGTGCCTGGAGATATTTCACAGGCAGGAGAGGCATTAAGCTCATAGCGGAGCTCCTAGCACACAACACAACCACCCTGGCTTATTTCCTGAATCAGCCTGGTTGTGCCCTGTCACTGCGATTTACTCTTAAGTAAAAAATATTTTGCACCTGATAGTTTTTTGAGCCTTCAAACGAGTTCATCCCTGTGTCAGGCTGTGGACCCATTAAAGGCTCAGGTGCACTGAGTTTATAGAAGTTCCCAATCTGGGGGAGGAGGGGAGGTGAGAAGGGTAGGGTGGGGTCATAGTGCTGTTTCCTCTGGAAGTGGAAAAAGCAGCCAAAACTTTACAGAAATAAGTTTTTGAGTTAGGGGGATGTGGAAGTAAGAGCTTCACCTGCCTGCAAGCTCAGACCTGTTATTTTTAAGGTTGGTGCTTAGAAAGTAGGCTTTTGGGGCTGGTAGAGTGGGTTTCTGGTTGTGTTTGTGGTTTGTGTTTTCATGGTGTGTTGGAGAAGCTCGTTCCCCTTACAGTGATGGGAGGGGTTGGGGGTGGCCAGGAGAGGACTGATGTATTTTTGAGCTTTGGTCTGTGTGGTAACCTTTTTGCTATGGCTCCTGGCTGCTTTTCCTACCATTTTCCTAATGCCAGGAGAAGGTAGGAGGCTGGCTGGCTGGGCCAGGGGAGAGTTTGCCATAGTGCAGCTGGGAAGAAGTTGGGATATTGAGCTGGGAGGGACTTGCTGCAGTGTTATAGGGAGAAATTTGTTTCCTAGATAGCCCTATTTCTATGCTGCTGCCTGAAATATGTGAACTTTGACAAAGTAAGTTTACTTTAGCTGCTGTTGAAGGCTTTTTTTTATTATCTGGGGATAATGGAGACCTATTGTTTGTGAAGTTTAACAGAGAGGTAGGAACATAGCATAGAGGGAGTGAAGACAGCCCAGTGACCATGTCTGAACTCCCCATAGTGAATTTGCTTCCCAGAGTGTCTCAATTGCTTTGCTTCTGTTGGATTTGTTTTATTTATGTTGTTAATATTAAAAACACTTGTACCTTCATGTAAAAATTCACTTTTCATCAGGAAAAGTAAACATTAAACCTGTGCTTGAGGACTGATATTTGACATACTGAAACTGAGGAATCAAATACCAAGCGTCCTCTCTGGCTACAGATGTACTGATTTTTGGTTCACGGGCTCTGGCTCATGATTTGTCAGCTGTAGATGGGCCTTGCATGTGAAGTGGGTTTAGCGGGTCTGAAAAGGCAACTGCAGACTGACAATAAGGATAGTTCATTCTGAAACCAGAAATATTTCAGTAGTCTTTCATGTAATGAATTCAACTAGGCTAATAAAAGAATTTCTGGGATGAAGGCTCTTGAGCTTGTGCTGTGCAGAAGTTGAGAATCAATGAGAAGAGAAGATTCTGGATTTTCTAATCAGGATGATCTCTCTAGCTAATGTATAGCTGATAAAGGGTAACACTATCAGTACTTGACAAGAACACCATGACGGGCACCGCTCTAGGGCTGTCTTAACTTAGATTTCTTTGCTTTTTGGTATCTGTGAACTGAAACTAAATAAACAACTTGTATCCATTATATGAAGGTTATGTTTACCTGCCATGATGTCCGGAGCACAGTCATGGTTTTATGGTTATGTTTTTAATATATTGAGTGCTGTTGAAATTTTGTTGCTTGGTGATAATGTACTGCACAGATTATTTGTCTTGTTAATCCTTAGTGCATACTGATCTTGTTGGCTAATGGAAAGCTATAGATAAGGGTTGAGATTTTTTTTTTTGTGCCTTGTCCTACATACCTTAAAAATAACTAGGACACAAACTTTTTCATACAAACTTCCTTGACAAATATAGATGTGTTCTTTTTTTTTTTCCTTTTTCTCCTTTCTTAGGCATGGAAAAACTGTAAAAAGCAGAACCGTTGCCTCCCAAACACAGTAATTGTGAAGACTAGACATCCCTTTAACAAGGAATAGCAGCATCTTCAAGGTAGGCTGGGAAAAATAACTGTGAAAATCTATCCTTTTGTGCTCTGCTCTCGCTACTCCCTGTTTTTGTCAATATTCAGACTTGTTATTTAATTCTTTGGTGTTTTCCAGTATGAGCTACTTCTGGTGCTCTTGTGTTTTGTTTTGGTTTTTTTCTGATGGCTTTGCTTATGCCATTTTGCTGGTTGGATCTTCCCTGTACATTTGGGGGTAGAGGACAGCTGACAAAACTGCTGTGTCTGCCAAGCAAGGTTGGTGTGGCTGTGGTAGCAAGGAGAGAGGTATTGCGGCAATGTGGCATGAGATAAGAGGGTGGAAAGGAGCCACCAGGTTTCTGGGTGCCAAGCACAGCAAACAGAGCTTCCCCACTGAGTGTGTCGTGCTGTTCCCTGGTGTTGCTGTGTCCTTGGCCAGTCCCTTATACCTACATAGCTACACCCACTCTGGAAACGGAGCAAATTTCCCAGCACCCTGTATTTAGGTGGGACAATAACTGTCTGAACCAGCCCGTGGGCTCCCATGGAAAATGGTTTCCCTGCACATGTTATTCCTCAACTCTGCTTCTTTAAGCTTTTGGTGTGTATAGTCTTTGTGTTTGGCCAGCAGAGGCTGTGGCCACAGCCAGATGATTCACCAAATCTTTCTTTGACATTTTCCTTCATGAAAACTTGTGTGGCTTTCTGGATGAGCTTCTTGCAGTCAGCATGGTTGCTTCTTGGAAAATCAGTGCGTCTTCTCTTGCTACTGGAAAAGCTAAAGGAGAAGAAAGCCTGACAATATAGACAGTTGTAACATTTAATGCTGTTGTAGAAGATGTAGGATGGGAAGGAAATAGGTTCAGTTCAGTCACTGAGGTTGGACCAGTTGTCCTTCAAGAGGAAGAAGAGCGATGGGGACTGAGAAAGGAAAGTCTCAGGGCAGGGAAAGCTTTCCTGGGAATATACTGAAGGTGCAAGAAAGGAAGTGGAAGACCACTATGAACATCTGGCTGAGCAGAGAGGGTTGCATGTGAAATGTCAAGTATCGCTACACTTGCATGCATTGAATGTGGCATGTAAGCGTTTGTCTAGGCAAAGCTGTGTCCACAGCTGGTTTCTAGGAAGCCCATATATCTTGTGCTCTCCCTGTACCAAAAGAATCCTGCTTTAGTGTTTGTGTACTCCCTGTTCCACTGGGGAAAGAAAAGAAGTGCTAGGAACACACAAGGGAGGCTTAGGGGCCTGGGGGAGGGTTGCTGCTTGGCTGGTTTTAATCTGAGCTTCATAGTTGCTGTTGAGGCTATTACATTTTAGCAGATCAATCTTTGTGCACGCAGCTGCTGGTTTTCCATGTGGGCTGGCTTTCAGTGGAGGGCAAGTGTTGTGGGGAGGCTAGGGGGCCAAGCAAAACTTCTGCTCTGTCAGATTTTAAAAAAAGCTTCCATAAATGGTGTGGACATGAGACAAGATTCAGTAATTTGTCTTTGGTGAAGGTAAGGTAAAACTTGCTGTTAGACTACACTTGGCTTACCTGGGGTAGGAACGTGTAGGTACTGAGGAGCTGCAATGTGCACTGCCTGTTGCCCAGGCATCAGCCAAGACTGAGTTTGGGTCTATAGGAAAGAGCTTTGTAGGGTGGGTGGAAGCAGCTGGGAGGGATGGAGAACACAATCTGTGAAAAGCAAAGCTTCATTGTCCCAGGAGCACTAGAACTAATGAGCTTTGCATTTCAAAGGTGGCAAGCCTTCTTTAGAGCCTGTAAAATACATGCCTGGGATTTGTTGTGTTAAATCTCTACACAGGGAAAAGGCGTGTGTGGAGGAGGGGAGAGAGGCAGAGGAGGCAGCATGCAGAAAGTAGAGGCCAGAGGCCCTTATTTGGGTGTAAGTACCAATCTGCTGTCTGCATGAGTCTGCTGGAGTTGCATATGCTCCCCTTTTCTGTGTGCATAGAAAATTGTGATAAATAGAGTTTCAGGCAGTGAAGAGCATTTATTTTTATTTGCCTATTTTTGTCATTGATTTGGCATCTCTAGATGAATGGTGGAACCAGGAGGAAAAGGCTTTTCTCCTTATGAATACAATCCTTGTGTGTGTGAGGCAGCCTGTCTCAAAGGCAGTTTGATGCCTGCTGACCCCTTGCAGCCTACCTTCACCTTGGAGATATCACACCAGTGTATTGGTCTGCTTTTGGCAGCTCTGCCAGCAACCCATGGAGTCTTTCACTCAGAGCTGTGGGTGGGCAGTTTTCTGTGCTCTCTGACCAGGATAGCTCAGGTCCTGGTCTCTGTCCTTTCTTCTGTTTGCCATCAGATATCAAAGTGGAGATGGAAGGACTTCTTTCTGACCACTTCCCAGCAGCCAGGCATAGACCATGCAACCCAAAGTCTGTTCTGCCCCTCTGCAGGGCTGGGGTCCATCCTGCCCCAGTGCTGGAGAGAGCTGTAATTGCACAGGATGGTAGACACAAACTTTTGCCCAATCTACCTTCTTTCTAGAGACAAACTACTCTTCCAGCCTTCCCTTTTTATGACAAAGGCTTTTGAAATGTGCAGACTGTTCAGTAATGCATTGTTTTTCCTTCCTGTTTTCTTTTCAATGTGTCAGTTTTAGTAGCCCCACATTCAATACACAGGCCTGTGGGCATCATCCCCTTCCTGCTGAAGTGAAGAGGCTAACCAAAGCATCAGGTGAAGATGACACTGTGCCTAGCTCAAAGCAGGGTATGAGGAGCTGTTTCATGTCTTGTTGGTCCACTGAAAGTTAAAATTGGCAGCAAAGACCTCAAAGCAGGTGTGAGGATGCTTCTGCAAGATTTGACAGGGACTCCTCTGTTCCTGTCTGATGCTGTGAGCCAGGGCAGGGAAGAGACTCTGAATGCAGCCTGTTTAATATTCTCTTCTGTCTCTCTGATCTCCACCCTACCCTGCAGAAGCAACATGTCCCATGTTTCTGCAGAGCTTGTCCTGAGCAATAGCAGCATCTGTCAGGGGTTACGGTGGCATTAGCCTCATGGAGCTGGAAGTTAGCAGTGCTTGGCAGAGTGTCAGTTCTGCTGTACCTTACATAAATCTGTATCTTGCATAAATCTGTCTCTGCCTACTCTGCCAAGGTGTGTGGTCACAAATTGCCTGATTCCTCCTGCTGTCCACAGGCCTTTCAGTTTCCTAGAAGATTTTATTTGCTTCTTGAGGCCCCTCTCCCTCTTCTTGCTTCACACCTCCCTACTCCATACCCTTTCCCTTGTAATTTCCCCATAAGCCCTAGAGGGAACACTTGTTAAACAGGTGGTGTTTTAAAATAAATTCCCATCCTGCCCCTCTCAGGTGCTGCAGGAAGCTCCCCATGTTCCTATGGAAAGAGGGGAGGTCCTGAGCCTCCCGGTGGCTTTGGCAGCAAACCACAGCAGCCTGCCACCCACCACCTTCTGCTACGGGCTGCACCTGATCCCAGATCCTGGTTCCTTGCTCATCAGGACTTGGTGGCACTTACTGTGCCTTGGTTGCATCTTGTCAGCTTTCTTGGACACTTCTAGACCCTTCTGAGGCCAGAAAGTAGCAGCAACTGCCTCAGTTCTTGGCCTTCTTCCAGCGTCTAAGGGAATTCATGGGGAAAACAAGAAAACATGTATTAAACAGCTCATTATATCCCCAACCCTACTTGTGTCGTGTTTATTGTACCAAGCACCTGGAAAAAAAGTTGACCTCTTGAAAGCATCTCTGGCCACCACAAGGCTCGTCCTGCGCCATTCCCTCCTCCCCAGCACTGCTCCAGGACCTGATGGGAGCCATGCCGTGGTGGTGGCGCGTGCTGCAGGGAGGGTCCACTCACCAGTGCTCTCGTGTGTCACTTTGTCACACCCCTCCCAATTGTTTTCTTGTTTCAAGGCTGTAATAAAGAGCTGCTCTGAGCGCTGTGGCAGAGACCAGCGTAATGTTCCCGTCGGTCTGCAGGGCCAATCTCTTAATATGCATTGTCCAATAAAATACAGCTTCTCCAAAGGCGTGTGTGATCTCTCAAGTAAGCTCATTGAACCTCTTGGTGAGAGTCTCCACTGAGATATTCTGTCCTTGGGTGCTGAGAAGGAGGTGCTTGAGAGTAAGAGTACTTATTACTGTTATTTACTATAGTTTGGTGTCTGGAGCTGGTAAGCAGTGAAGGTAGTACGCTCACACAGGTTATCAAAGGAAAAAAAAATTTCCCATGTTGTGTTATAGCATGCACCCTAGGCTCTGAAAATGGAAGTTTCTGTTTTGTCTCCAAGCATTCCTTCTTGTGTAGGCAGATCTGAAAGCCGTAATGCTAAGTGAATGGTATGTATTAAGTCTATACAATGGCTCTTTAAAAGATAATTACGTATGGTACAAGAGGGAGAGGAAACCACTCCATTCCTGTAAATGGCCACTTAAGATATGAACAAAAAAATGAATAACTGTAATAAATAATCTGGTGTATCTGAGCTTTAGCATTTAGGAGGAATAAATCAAAGCTCTTTCTCTATTGTCTGCTGAGATGCATCGGAAATAGAGTTGGAAGGGAAGATTTCACTCAGAGTAGTGGCAAGGTGTTGGAAAGCCCATGGGAGAGTCTAGGAGTCTCCTGCCTTCCCCTGTCTCTCCCGTGCATTTTGTTACACTTTCCTTGCACCACCCCTCCCCACTCGCAAGCGAGTGCTGCTCTCCTGTGAGATGGAAAAGACTCCCGTAAGTCTCACTTGCCTCTTGTGAAGAAGTGCAAGAACAACGCCTGGGGAATCAAGCCCCTGCAGGCAGAATTAACGCGTCTCCCAGATTGCTCATTGGGTGTTGCGAGTCCTTTGCCTCCAACGGCTTTGCCTTTCCACCAGCGCTCTTCCACTCTCCTCTGCCCATTCGTACTGGCTCCTCGCAGACGAAACCAGCCGCTCTTCTGCTCCGTGCAAAGTCTGAGTGCCGGTATTTAAATACAGCTCCGGTTGCTAAGCCTCGGCGATGAGCGGAGTGCCTGGCTGGGGCTGGCAGCCGAGGGCTGTGTCGCTTTAAGGCATGTGATACTTTTCCGAGCAGGGATGTATTGAAGTAGGCTACGGTACTTACAGCATTGTATAGCAGTGTCCGTACAGCTGCCTTACTCTGCACTGCCTGCGCTGGAGCGAGGCTGCTCTGTCGTTAAACAGAAACTGCTCCTCGTCCTTAAGTATCCTGGAAGCTGCAAATTATCTCAAGATCACTTCAAAGGTCTCATCAAGCAGAAGGTGATGCTAGGAGATGATTTAAAGGTGAAAATGAGAAGGTTTCAACCCCTCAAACCTTGGCCACTTTTCTGACGGCAGAGTCTGAGAGCTCAGATGTCTTCTTTACTCTGGGAACAGGATTTGTAACAAAAGACTTTTTTTTTTTTTCCTTCCTCTTCTTTTAATCCTGATAAAGAAGATTATTGGGAAGCTATTATAAATCCCATGTTGTGATACAGATGGATTTTAAAAAGTGTTAGATCTTTCCAATGAACACTAATAGAGTGCTCTGTTCTTGGTTGGATTACTCAGGTAAGGAGCTTCTTTAGGATTTAAGATTCAGAAAGCAGATCTGGAACTCATCAGATAAGTGGAAGAATACTCACTGCTGTGTTTCTTACTAACAATAAGATGATCTGGGTGTAAAGGTGTGTATGTGACCGCAGTTTGCTGATGAACAAGTGCATGAAGAAATGTTTGTAAGAAATGCTGGGGTTTGAGCAAAGGTAGTTTGAAATAATGTAGTTTTGAGAGGTTTTTATAAAAAACCTG
>Ga0065711_1030086_pt1 | contig 33767 bp, 19 predicted proteins | sample Hoacrofraction12_FD_59098 | JGI IMG/M metagenome (GOLD analysis project Ga0065711, IMG submission 59098) | Hoatzin crop microbial communities from Cojedes, Venezuela - Epithelial fraction 12 v2 (version 2) | ecosystem: Host-associated > Birds > Digestive system > Esophagus > Crop | place...
CCCCCCCCCAAGATTTGGACATCTAGGACCATCTCATGTAAACCTATGAAACCTGGTCTGACTGTTCTAGGAAAAATATCACATATTACGCTCTCTATGCAGAGTGTAGAGATGGGTCAGAAAGACCAGGTCAGCTTGGGGACCGGCAGTGCTGAGCATCAAGGCACAGAGAAAAGCTGAGCGTCGTGAGCGCTGCCCAGTGTCCCTTTGGTAAGGGACAAGCAGTGGCGGGGCAGCCAGCGGCATCGGGAGGAAAAGCACCCTGCCACAGGACTGTAAGCCCAGGTTCAAGTGCTTCCTAAATCTTACAGAATTTAAACCTGCATTTTCCACCGCACAGGAGAAAATCGTGGCAAACAGCTTTTGGAGCAATTTGAGGTAAGGATTGCCCCCTTGCTCCCACTGAAACTGTTGGACACCAGAATACTTCATATTAAAAAATAATATTAATAATAATTCCAGACCTAAATCCTTTCCAAAACACAAAGCTTAGAGCAATCCCTTTTCCTTTGAATTTATGGTGACTAACCTAAGCAGCTCCTTGGCACACTGGCTGCTGTGAATTCAGAGAATCATCGAATCATAGGTTGGAGAAGACCTCTAAGATCATGAAGTCCAACCATCAACCCAACACCTGCTAAACCACATCCCACAGTGCCACGTCTACACGTTTTTTGAACCCCTCCAGGGATGGGGACTCAACCACCTCCCTGGACAACCTATTCCAATGTCTGACCACTCTTTCAGTAAAGAAATTTTTCCTAATATCCAGTCTGAACCTCCCCTGACACAACTTGAGATCATTGCCTCTTGTCCTGTTGCTAGTTAGTTGGGAGAATAGGCCAACCCCTGCCTCACTACACCCTCCTGTCAGGTCGTTGAAGAGAGCAATAATTGAATTAGTTGCCTGTACTGTCCATGAGTCTAAACCCAAAAGTTTCTGCCTGGTTTCCTTCGTGCATCCCCTGCTAAGCATTTCTTTCCCCTCATCATTGCTTATCTCTCGAGCTGGCACAAGCAGGACGTTTGTCCAGAACCTGCTTCCTCACTCCTCAAGCCTGGGCTTCAGGAGAGAGCTGAGGAAAGAAGCAATGGTGTTCTGCAAACGATTTCAGCCCTGTTGGGTTCAGGTTTTGCTTTCCTTCTGGAAGCCATCCAGGATTTCTGAAGTTGTGTGGGCATGAAGCCCTCACCCTAGGCTGCTTGCTGGGCAATTATCCAGGACCTGTGGACCTCAGGGAGCTTGGGGAGGTGGGACATGGCATGCAGGGAGCTGAGCCGAGTCCTCTGGGGATGCTCCACCAAAGTGGGACCATCTCCACAAAACCTCTGTGCTTCGGTGCCGTCACTGGCATCCTGGTGAAGGAGAAAGAGATCATTTTGGACTACATCTGTAAGGCAAGTTCTGGGAAGCTGCTAAAATCCTTCTGGGTGCAAAAGGGAATTTTAGCGCTAGTATGGCAATGTGTCATTTCTAGAGGCTCCTCTCTCATAAACACCTGTCCTCCATGTCCTCTTTTGCTGTTTTCCACCATTCTCCACTGCAGCCATTTGCTTTTGAAGGATTGGAAGCTGCCACTTCCAAGCACTGCCTCGAAAAAATTCCTTCAACAGCAAAAGATCCTCTAACACAGACGGTGGAAACATTACCTCCCAGCAACCCCAGAAAAAACTTCAAATAGCAGAAGTGCCCGTGGTGCAGCCTAAAGGCAGAATGTAGCCCGTAACCTCCCCGAGCGGGGCCCAGGGCTGCCTTCCTACCGACTGGGCTCTGGGAACGCAGGGCTGGTTCCCTGCGAGGTTTTCCATGGCTGGTGGTGGTAAGGGAGACTGCCTGGTTGTTGGGAAGACAGATACTGTGCCTGCCTCTGTTTAGAGGTAATAACTTTTGGAGTTATTTGGAGAATGGTTGCTGCCTTTGAATGCTGCCTGTATGTAGAAAAGAAGCAGGTAGGGGCACAGATAAGGTTGTACCAAGTTTCCCAACTTTTTACTTAGAAATTATCTTTTTCACCAGATAACCATCCTTTCATAAACAGGTCTTTAAGTTCCTTGAAATGGGCCCACAACTTGGCCCATTTGCTTGACAATTTAAAAGTGGTTGTTTCCCTATACTGCATTTTAATGCATTGGATGAGATTTATCAGACCACCTTCACAGAGTCACAGAATGGTAGGCATTGGAAGGGACCTCGCTGAGTCAACTAGTCCAGCCCCCCTGCCGAAGCAGGGTCACCCAGAGCAGGCTGCACAGGACCCTGTCCAGGCGGGTCTTGAATATCTCCAGAGAAGGAGACTCCACAGCCCCTCTGGGCAGCCTGTTCCAGTGCTCCATCACCCTCAGAGGGAAGATCTTCCTCATGTTCAGCTGGAACCTTCGTGACATGGGAACATAGGGATCTGCAGTCCTGTCTCAATTAACAGTTCTCTCCTGCATTTCTGCACGTGCTGAAGTCTCGTGCCATCTGCGTGATGGCAGCAGAGAAATGACCAGTACGGATAAACTCTGCCAGATTCAAAAGGAGATATTGGGTCTACTTCTGCTCCCGACACTCAGCCATGAATCCCAGGATGAAGCATCACAAACAAGCCAATAGGTGTGAAGGACCAAGGGTACAGAGGAGACTTTCTTAACAGAGAGTACAGTACAGTTACCTCTTCCAGAAGAGCAGATGGAGCCGTCGGGAAATGACAGAGGAGTGGAAATGAGAAACGACAAAGTTAGACTGGGAAAGGTGATGTGAAGTCCCACGCAAGTAAAGAGGAGAAAACACATGCTTTAATGCTACCCTGGATCAGGTCCAAAAAGTCTTATGAACATGCAGCCAATGTAGAATAGTCAAGACCTGTTCTGCTTTCATTTTAGTATATCATCTTTAAGTTAGTGCTAGCTGGCATCAAGTACATGCTTCGTAATTAAATTTTGAAACGAGATTTTCTTTTCTGAGAAAGGTATTTTAACAATGAATTGGTTATACATCAGAAATTCAACTTTCTTGACAAAGATGGTTTCTGTTAAGGAAAGTCTAAACTGGACGCATGAAAGAATGAAAGGAATATAAACCATATGCTGTTATGTTTGATGCACTAAAAATGGTGCTTCTCTCTACTGGGTTCCCTGGGGCTGTTTTCAGACCGGAGGTAATACATGTAATTCATTTGGTGGTTTAGCACTAGATAACCCAATTAGGTACAAGTTGGAAAAATCGAACGTTCTTGGTCCACTTGGGAGAGTTTCTGCTGAAAAACATAGAGGACTAATTCTGAATGTCTCATTCTTCACAAGTTAAACCCTAAAATTAGAATAGTGGCTTTTCAAGGTCAAAACTTGCGCTGTCTTGCTGCTTTTCTGTATTTTCACTGCAATTTAAGGAATGTATTGAGCCTAGAGTGCATCCCTTCTGAATAAAGAACATCTTGTGTTATACACCGGGGGCTTCGGTATTCTTTTCCCAGCAGGCTGCAAACCGCTCCTTGGAAGCAGAGTTTGTATCACTTTCAGCAGTTGCCTATTTAGCAGCAGTTGAAGACATTCAACAAACAGCATGAACATGTCTCGTAAACAATTTTAATACCTTCTTTTTAGGATCGTTGACTTTAACAACAAATGATGGCCTTGGCTTCAAGAACCACCACCCTTTGAAACCTAAATTATCGGATGCAGGAACTACAGATGGTTACAGTAAAACATTCACAAAGATTATTGTGAGTAAAAGCGCACCATTCAGATTGATGTTATTCTTATTCTGGTTGTGCTGCTGATATTTATGAGAGTTTGGACAAGTGATAAATAGTCGTGAATATGTTTATGGACACCAAACAGCTCTCGTATTTTGGTAGGAAAAAATGTCTTTATACTGTGTGTATTCCAAGTACCTTATTTAGCTTCTCAACAAACAAGCTGTCCTAGAGAGGTCTACGGGCCCAGTCTTGCGTGTCTCTAAAGGATCGTAGGACATTAAATGGGGAAACGAATAAGCTCACCCACGTGAGAAATCACATCTGTATGAGAAGTTGGTAACATCTGTTGCCCAGAACTGGAATGAAGAAAGCTCTGTTTACCCGCAGCTGTACCACTGCCTTTGGATGAATCCCTTCTGCTTTCTCAAACACTACTTGGGAGACAAAAAAGTTTGCATGGTTCCAGGCAGTCACAAATACCCTTGCTTATCCAGATCTATCATACCATCACTTTCTAGCATGTCTGATGCATCTGTAGAGAGAAGATGATAGTGTGTTGATAGGGACAACTTGAGTCTTGGATGCTCTGAAATCAACTTTGAAATCTTTGCTGTTGTGTTTGTCTGCTAGCCTGTTGCTGCTGATGTGCTTGTTGACCTTTGGGATTGGTGCTATGGTGTGATATTTTTCACTCTTCTGATTTGTAGAAGATCACTTGTAGCTGCAGCAGGGACTTAACAGACCTATCACATGGACATGAGTACTGGTTTCTGATGACTCCCCCAAGCAACTGCAAGCTTCTCTAGGGAGGTGCCTGTGGTGATTTCAGTGGGAAACTGGGGCACAAGGACTGCTGGAGAAGACCTCTTGCAGATCAGGCTTTTGTCTGCACTTTAAAGCGAGGCATATAACGATGACTTCTGTTTTCACTGCTCTTTGTTGAAGATTTTATCTCCCTTTTCTGACTCAGTGTGAACTGCATCTTAGCTGGGTAGTTTTTGGCTTCTCTGCTAATCTTTTCAATATATGCCTTAGCGCTGCAGTTTAGTGTTGCCAGCTCAGGTTTCAGGCTCTTGGCTCTACCCAGGATTCCTTTGTGAATCAGGGTGTTAGACCTGCTTATATCATCACCTCATCAATGTCTTTAATCTTCTGAAACATGAAATAATGAAAGCACACGATACAAGTGGAGCGTGCCTTTTATATTCCATAAGAAAAAAACCAAAGGTCTAGTAACATCAAATAAGTAGAAGCTTGTGCTGCTCCTGCTGGGGTGTCCACACATCCACTTTCTAAGCTGATTTGGCCTATACTAAGTGGAAGTGTGATGATTGCCAACATCTGCACATATTGTATTTATTACACCTACCAAAGCCGTTGTAAAATTTTACAAAAAGGACAGAAAACTTTTCTTCCATCCTTCCCTGCCTTCTTGCTTTCTCTCTCTCTCTTGGCAAGGACGTGTATCTAAGGAGTGTTACTCCAGAGCTTGTTGTGGGAACAAAGCATGGTCTTCATAGTAGTGAGCTGAGAAGACCTGAGCCTAAGTATTAAGTCTCCAAACACAGAAGAGAAAAACTTTTTGGCAGCTAGCAAAAGTGTTGCGCTCCATCACTGACATGATGAAGAAGGTGCTTACAGCTGCCACCATACATATGCATGTGCACACCATATATGTGTACATCCATGCATGGTGTATGGATACAGCACAACGGCATTTCTCTTCTGGAGCCTGCAGTAAACCCAGCAGACGTTGCTTTTAGAGACAAGTGGACCTTTTTATTTTCCCCTCACAACCATCTTCACAAAGATGTTTTCTTACAAGCCACAGTCATGAAGACACAGTTCTACTGAACAGGCAAATGTATTAAACAATATCAACTGCTGTAAAATACATTATTTTTATTGCGAGCACCGCTCTGTTTCACTCATGAAACCAGAAGAAAATATCTGTGTATACACAGATATTTCACTGTGGTTAACCTATCTAAGTAAAATCAGAAGGAAGTAAATTGTCATAAGAAAGTGCCTCTGTTCAGCTGAGTAATTGAGTCAGGCAGTCTGCACTTGGTGGAGATACTCCCAGCTTCCAAAATACACAGTGCAACAGGCATCCCTCCTGCTGCCAGTGGCTTACAAATTGGTTAGCACTTGAGTTTTCACTCTTTTTCTAGTTGTTTTGGATGCAGGACAGCAACTAGAAAGAAAGGGAAAATTCTGGCATTTGGCAGGCCTCCAAACTGCACTAGGAAGTGACCTAAACCAGCCTTCAGGTGCTAGCAGTCAAGGTGGTGTTCATGCATGATTTCCTGAATATTGAAACTACTAACAGTGACATTTCGTATCACCCAGAGCCAACAGAAGATAACTGTATAATTGAGGAAAAGCATCACACAGACCAACCCTTGAAATTATGTATTCCTGTTTCAGAACAGCTGATTCTAATCTAATTAAATAATAAATGAGAAGTCTCCAATGGAAAATCTGATTAGATATTTATTAAAGGGGATAACGCCTGTTCCCCTTGGGCAGCATCAGTCTCTGGGATTAAATAAACTTCTGAATCACACGATGGTGATTTAACTGCAATGAACTGATGCATAGATGACATTTGTGGTGGGTTGACCATGACTGGAGGCCGGGTGCCCACCAAGCCTCTCTATCACTGCCTGTCCTCAGCTGGACAGGGGAGAGAAAATACGACGAAAGGCTTGTGGTTCGAGGTGAGGGCAGGGAGAGAGCACTCACCAATTACTGTCATGGGCTGAACAGACTTGACTTGGGGAAATTAGTTTAATTTATCACCATCAAATCGGAGTGGGATAATGAGAAAAAAACCCAAATCTTAAAAACACCTTCCCCCCACCCCTCCCTTCTTCCCAGGCTTGACTTCACTCGCGAATTCTCCCCCTCCTCCCCCCGAGCAGTGCAAGGGGACGGGGAATGGGGGCTGCGGTCAGTCCATCACACGCCAGCTCTGCTACTCCTTGCTCCTCACGCTCTGCCCCTGCTCCAGCACGGGGTCCTTCCCATGGGCTACAGCTTTTCATCAGCTGCTCCAGTGTGGGTCCTTCCCATGGGCTGCAGCTCTTCATGAACTGCTCCAGTGTGAGTCCCTCCCATGGGGTGCAGGTCTTCATGAACTGCTTCAGCAAGGGCTCCCCACAGGGTCACATCCTCCTTTGGACATCCCCCAGCTCTGGCGTGGGGTCCTCCCTGGGCTGCGGGTGGGGATCTGCTCCCCCATGGTCTGCTCTATGGCTGCAGGGGAACCTCTGCTCTGGTGTCTGGACCACCTCCTCCTCCTCCTTCTGTACTGACCTTGGGGGCTGCAGAGTTGTTGCTCTCATGTATTCTCACCCCTCTATCCCACGCTGCAGTTCTTTTTCCCCTTCTTAAATATTTTATCCCAGAGGTGCTCCCACTGTCACTGATGGGCTCGGCCTTGGCCACCGGCAGGTCTGTTTTGGAGCCGGTGGCATTGGCTCCATCAGAGGTGGGGGAAGCTTCTGGCAGCTTCTCACAGAAGCCACCTCTGCAGCCCCCCCTTCTACCAAAACCCTGCCACGCAAACCAAACAGTTCCTTTATATAATTAGCATCTTTTAGTGGAAGCTGCAGAATTACTTTTGCTTTCTTGGCTGAATTTTTCTGCTCTAAAAGTTAACTGCTTTCCTTGCTTCAGTAATTGTGTTTATTTGTGTTTGGGTGTTTTTAGTTGCATGGGCTCATAACAGAAAATAAAATATGATAAATGATGGTTTTGAATTGAACCAATGAAACAACTCCTGGCATTGACCTTAACCTTTATCCTGGCATCCAAACTAACTATCAGACTAACCTCTGTTCAGTGAGGAGGTCGTATATTCCTTTATAATTTCTAGCAGCAAATTCTAATCATCTTCCTAGGATGTCGTATTTTGGAGCAGTTAAAGAAAACATGCTTATGTGAGGAAAATAGAAAAACAATAATTCTATTTTTTTTCCAGATATAAGGAAGACTTTTTATTGAAGTTCAGTTTCTGCTCTGTTTTATTTCCCACTATAGACCTAAGCCAAGAAACCGAATTTCACCTTTAACTTGCTACCATGTGAAAGGCCAGAATCTATAGTTACAGGTACATTCCGGTTCTGCCTGTCCTCTTTCCAAGGCACTCCTATCAGTGATGTCTTCCATGGCTCCTGCCAGAGCCCTGTTTGGGAAGCTGGTATGATGCTCAAGGCAATTTGCAATTCAGCCCAGTCCTCCCACCACAGCTGCGGCACCTCGGTTGTTCGACCACCCCCAGATTATTCATGATGCCCTGGACAAGTGGAGCAAGTTGTTTGCTTTGCTAGTCATAGATGAAACTCTAAATATTGCTCTGACATACGTTTGTTTTAGGAACAGATTCTAAATTTCTCGTCCTTTGAATGGGTATGGTTAGCTTAGGAAGTATTGGTCTAAAAGTGTATACAGGAAAATGCTGCCATACAGAGGTGCCAAGGTGAAGAACAGATTTTTTTAAAACGGAGCTTGTGAGTCTTCTCAAGCCCAACAACTTGCTATTCTCGTGAGCTTTGAGTAGAAAAAAAATGACACTCTCCAAATCATTCCCACAGCCATTCTCTTTTTTTTCCCCCAGCTATAAAAGTAGTTCATGATTTGAAGCATATGAATATGTAGGTGTAAAAATGGACTTGGAATAATAAACATTTAGGTGTTACCCATTTAGCTATATAGTTAAAGGGTTTATTTTCTTGCTATTGCCCTTTGAGGTTGCTCTTTGAAATTCAAAGGATCTGACAAATGTGGGCATTGCGGGTCCATTTTAGGAAAAACTGTCTCTGACATACGTGCACTTGTACACTGTTTATTTTGACATAATGTAGGAAGATGAAAACAAGGGTAACGGTAGATAAAGCACGTTTTCTTCTTCAGCTGTAGACTATACAGTTTCATAACAGTTGTTTCTAAATATTGCAGAAACTCCAAGGTGGCATGTTACAAACGTCACAGAGAAGCAGACTCCTCACTTAACGAACCGAAAGCCCTGGGTGCTGAGACAGGGGCGTTGGTTCGGGTGCAGCATACCTGGAACTGCCCTTGCTTCCAAGCGGGGAGCCAGGCTCTTACAAAGTCGGCAGCTCCATCTCTATGTAGCAGCATTTTTGCTTTTAACAAATCTCTTACTGGATTAGCAATTACCCACTGGCTGCATGCTGCGATGGTGTGAACCTATTTAATCTGTCTTCCCAGCATCACTCATGAGCACAGCTGGAAGGGACGGGGGCCCTCATGGGCAGAAGACCTCCAAGCAGCAATCCTTACCAAGACATGGGGAAGGCACCATCCCGCTCTGAGGCACCTGGGAAGAACAGTTGATGCATGAGTGATGGAGAGCCTATAGATCCATGAAGCTGAGAAGTGAGAAAGGAGCAGACAAGCCAGCTCCTTCTTTGGGATGAGATGGCGGGGTAAGGTAGATATCATTACTGAAGACGTCACTGGGTTGTTTTTTTTATGATCTGCGGTGGCAGATAATCAGGGTTAGAGGTGAAAAGCTCAGCGAGCGATTAGCTGTCTCCTGAGATAGCCAAGCTCTGGTCCTCCTGAGTTCTGTAGTTCTTAAGAATTATAACCTTTTGGCCCAATCAGAGGAATATTCACCTAATGAATCTCTGTAGAAAAGCGCCAGGAGAGCAAAGTCATCCTACAGACCTTGACTTTCAGGATCCAAAGCAGCACATGCTCAATGTCCTTACTCAAGGGGCTACTTAAAAAGTCTTAATATTTTGAGCAAGTAATGCTACACAATGACAGTTTTAAAATAAAATCCCTTTCTGAAAACAAATGTATGTGTAAAAGGAAGAGGAAGAGGTCTTGGAGGGAGTCATCCATGAGGTTGATTAGTGACTACAACCACAAAGCAGCTTTCTTACTCCTTTTCCAAGACAACAGTATTTTTACCATTTTTTTCGTGGCAGAGACCTCAGCATGCAAAGATTTTAGATACGAAAATAGTGGTTTTTCTTTTCTTTACTCTAAATGTAATTCTTACCCAGACTTACATCTGGCCTAACTTGGTTTTGTACAGAAGCCCAAATCACTTCCCTCAGTGCTGCCTTCATGGACCTCTTCCTTGCTATGTTTCTCCACCACAGAAGGAATATAGGAGATTTTGGGGGCTTCTATTTGTTGTTTGAGAAATGAGAAGTAATCATTCAAAGATGCTTTTAGGTGACTCGACAGCATTAAAACCTAGCAAGATTTCATAAGCATTAAAACCAAACTTTTGGGCAAACTGCATAATTCCCCTCAATATAGCCCATGAATTAGCTACAAAACCAGCTTCTTGCCATGCACATTCACAGAAATACCTCTTCATTTTCCTGCAGAATTTTTATCAAGTAAGCAGCATTTGCGAAACGCCGGGGAGGCCATGACTGCTGGGATATTCTAGGGAAACAGGGAGTGTGCCCTAGTCCTTCTGGGACTCTTCTCCTTCCCTTTCAGGCCAGGGAATATCCATCCTGCAGTTTCACTAGCCAAAGCTATGGCCATCTGTCTGAAAGGGAGCACGCCTTTCTTCTTGCTGCTTCTGTCCTCACTCTGCCCACTCTTCTTTCCATATTTACTTACAGACACTTCCCTGACTTCTATTTTGCTCTTTGTGTGGCTGGCATTTATAGCCTGTTTGTATTACTGCTAAGCATCTTTCTTTTTCAGCTTTGCATCCTGTCCTCCTCCACCTCTTTCCAGGACTTTTTTCCCCACGTCTCACGGCAGGGAAGTGGCTGATCCTGCCCTGCTCTGTGAACTTGTGCTACCGACCAGTCCATGAGAGTGCACGGGGATGAAATGCCGGGAGGTCAGAGTCTGCCGATGCAGTTGCCCCGGTGGAACAGAAAGCCGAAGGAAGTACAGTACACGACACAAACCTGCAAATACAAATCAAAGGCATCAGGCACATAATACAGACAGAGGAGTGGACGCTGGAGACGTCCCCTCAGATACAACAGCACCGTGTTTACACAAACACCTTTCAGGGCATTACCGCACCTGGAGCATTAGTAGAAGGGTTTCCTATTAGTATCTGTTTTAGGGCTGTGTAGTAATTGACTTTTTTGTTTGTCTGACTAAACAAAACAAAAAAAAAAAGAAGAAAAACAGTTTGTATTTGCCTGCAACAAAAGGTGTTTACTTTTCTTGGGGAACTGAAATGGAAGCAAATAGAAATTACCCAGGTAGGACCAACGTATTTCTTATTTCTGTCCTAAATAATACATTTTCTCCAGTGTTTAGGGCTGGAGGTTAAAAGGGAAAAATGAAAATACTTTTCCTAGTCTGTATAAAATATTATATGTTTTTGCACCTTCAGAATGGATAGGTCAAGATGAATTGCTCAGATTTGTTTTTGTTTTGCTTACATTAAGTATGAATATCGCTGAAACAATACTTTTCAATAAACTGTTCTCTGAAACAAAACCCCTCACCTAGCTCTTTCGGCAGAACATAAGAGCATCACGTCCTCCCCACTTGCTCTCCCGTTAGAGCCTGACTCATGAACAAAGCCATGTCCTTCAGTGTGACCGCGTGCTGGAGAGGGGGCTGCAGATTTAAATCAGGCAATTTAATGTTTCCAATTATAGGAAATGTATCTGGAAGGATGCCAAAATGCTAAATAGCTTGATAAAAAAGAAAGGGTCTTTGTTTCAATTATTTCTTATTGCACTACACGCTTCCTCTGCCACCACTTAATTAGAAACGAGAACTCCGCAGGAGATCTTGTTTTTATTAATTTGTTTTAAAGTTATTAACTGTGCTTGCAACTGCAGTGCCAAAGCCTGAATTCAATGGCAAGCTCTGGGTAAGGAAAGACAGTCCAGTGGGCTATGTCCTCAGCTTGGGACTGGAGAGGAGTGGCAGTAATTCCCACTCCTGACAAAGCCTCCTCGTGCGATCAAATCACTGGGACCTGGTGATGATTAGCGGTGTTTCGTGTTACTCCTGCAAATGGAGGAGTCACTGATGCAAGTCAGGAACCTCTCATGATCTGATGCTTCGCCTCTCTGCGACAATTTCTGCTTTTGGAAGGGTTTGTGAGGACAGCTGTCTGAAGAATTGCTCAGCGATGAGCTGAGGAGTCTTGAAATAAATGCGACATTTTTGGGCTTCATAAGCACACTGTGTTTCACTTTGTAGTAGCTTGTGGGAATGGGATTGACTTTGCACCCTGTTGGATATCAAACCTTTGGCCAGGTGTCAAGCAAGCGCTTTCCTCCTCCAGGCAGAAAGAGTGGGCCATATTCTTTTCTGTAGCTCCCGTGTCCTTCCTGATGTAGGAATCAATGGGAACGGTAACTAAAAACTGAGATTGGGTTTTTTACTTCATTCAATACAATTCTAATTAAAAAAGAGGCCTTATGAGCTAATGCAGCAGAGGAGTTTGCTGTTTCCCTAAGGATTACGGAGTTTAAAGGGTCACAGCTTCTTGTAGCAACTAGTTGATAACATTAGGAGCTTAATGCTTGTTTCGCTTTTGCCAACAAAATGTAGGTGAGATAAGAAACAGAACCTGCAGCAAAATTTGCAAACCAATTAGTCAGCATTACAAGAAGTCACTTCACAAATGAAGACACCAATAGAAATGTTTATGTTGGGGATTTATCTAGCCCTGACAGCTATCTTGTTTCTGGTTTAAAATTCTTGGGTTTACTCACTGAAATATTCTGCTTACAACAGCATTGGGCTAAATACAATAGAACTACATGTTAAATTGTTTGTTTGTGTAATGGCTTGTGGGACAGGTCTTCACTCCTCACTTGGTGCAATCTGACAGGGATTATAGGAGCTCAAGAACTGTCACTACATAATTAGATGTCAACTAATTTGTTCTAAGGCAGGATCTCTTGAAGAACATTTTTGCTGGTGATAGTTACTGAAATGTGTGTTTTACTGATTGTGTTATCCCATTGCTGGCATTCACGTTTTTCCCTTGGAGCACGTTAGTGAACTTTCTAAACCACATCATCCTCATTATTCTGTGACTCTGGATGCTTATGTTGCTGCCTAGGACTTCCCTGACACAGCTGCCTCTCTGTCCTGCACTGCTTTGCTGCATAACGCACTCAATTCTTCTGGGAAAAAGCATAGCCTATGTTGGCCATATAACAGCATCGCAAAGAATGGCGAGATGGAAGCTGATGGAGCTGGGTTGAACAAGCCTGGCCATGCCTGCACTGTGCCAACGTGCTGGACTATCCCAGAGCTCACAGGCAATTTTGAACTAATGCCTGAACTAATCCTGTTCAGGCTCTGGGTTTCTTCCATGCCATGCTCCAGGGCTTACTCAGAAACTTCTCTGGAGTAACATCTCTTAACCAGGCTTGGCCCTGGCAGAAGGCCAGGAGCTATCTCTGCAGCATAGTGCAGGCTTAGCCGGTTTCAAAGCTGCTAAGTAACTGCAGAGCTCGCGGCTTCCGAGGGTGCTTGTTGCCTTTGAGGCCCAGGTCATCCAAGCAAGGCGAGGCCCAGGTCATCCAAGCAAGGCGCTTACGCCGAGGAGCCAAGACTGAGCTTCTCACAGCAGCTAGTGGTCTAGGCGTATTCAGTGTCTGGGGTTGAATCGAACACAGAGTTCCTTGGCAAGGAAGAAAACCAGAGAACTGGCTTTCAAAGGCCAGTTGCTACAAATCTGGCAATATTGTCAGAAATCCAGAAGTACGGGACCTAAATTTCAATTAAATAGTCATCAGTATAAAATATTACACTGCTCACTTGTATTTACATGCAACAATTGCATTTTTACTAACCATCCAGTAGTTACAAAGACTCATTTATGACCACTTAACAGCCAGACTCTTAATATTTGTAGTGCAATTAGCCTGAAACAGTCTTGAATAATGTCCTGTTTACAACTGAAGTAATAAACCAAGAGCACCAGGGGACAGAAAGGCTAATTAAAGGGGACAATTGGAGAAACAATCCAGTGTTGGATGGCTGGAAACCTGCTGTTACTGTTTCTGTATGGGGTACATTTATGCTAAAGGTGATGAAACCTTTAAAGTATTTGGTTTTCTTTTTCTGCATTTCTGTTTGGACTCACTGGACCTGATTCTCATTTACAGCCAGACTTCTTTACACTTCCAGAGGCAGTATAAAAAGTCTTTAGGAGGATATTTACTGGCAAAGTGGTCTAAAGAGGGCCCAGCATAAAAAGGCAATAAAAATCAGACTGGACAAAAAAGTTAATAGGAACAGTTTTCCTACCCCTAAGCGCTCAATATTTTATAAAGGCTGTGGGATCTTAGGGAATTAATATCATTGCTGTATAATGAACACAGACTGACTGTATCCAGATATGTTGTGTAATTACTGCTACCATCCAAACCCTCCTAAAGTCTGCTTGGCCTCCACTCATAAACTGAATTGGGTAGCAGTGATTAGAAGACTCTTGTCGTGCTTCCAAAATCTGCTTTTTATTGGGAAAACTATTCACTGAGCGTCTGCCACACGCATACTCATTAGGAACATAGTTTTGTAGTTCTACGTGCGGGCTCTTAATGAGACAGAGCTAAAAAATCTAGACACCCAAAGCACAAGACATTTCAAGACTTTTGTCACCACATTTGGAGTCTCATGTTTTCAAGTTTTCCCCTGCAAGCTCGGAAGCTGAGATTATTTTAGTTTAATTTTCTAAATAAAAGCTGATCTCGTCTTCTGATCCTACGACTCTGAGGGTTTTAACTTCCTTTCCTAAATATACTGAGATTTGTGACAGAGATGCAAGAGTTGATAGCATTGGAAGTTTGAGACTGGCAGTGTAGCTTTGCTCGTGGGCCATGAGAGTACACTTTGCTCTCAGCTGAAATCAGTAGCAGTTTTGCTACTGTTGGATTCAGTGGGGAAATAATCAGACCTGAGTAACGCTGTTGTGTTCATTCCTGAAGAGCTATCAGATTAGAAAATATAGTATGGATTGTAATAACTTGATATTAAACATTATGTTCCTTGGTTGTCTTTTACCTGATGTATTTGTCCTGTATTTGACATATAGAACTTTGCTTTAAAAGGGTAGTGTAAGAGACTATATTTTTTTACCCCAGATCAGTGCTTATGTGTACGTGTAGGAACACAGCAGAACCCCAGAGATGCTGCTTTTCCACGAAACCAGACTCCGCTCTCAGCTGCTTGGAAGTAGCTCGCTTCCACGCAAGACCCGCGCTCCCGCCTCCCACCGAGGGTGAACTCACCCCCCTCGATGCACATCATTGCCATGGCCCCTGGCTCGTAGCCCTGGGCTAGTGACATTTTAAGCAGGCCTGTGTGCCACCTTTGCCGTGCATACGGTAGGCAGCAGGCTTAGCCAGTGTGAAAAAGGTCTGCAGCATTAATTATGAGCAATAAAGATGCTGTAGAGGCTTTTTTAACATAACCTGTCTATGTGGGCTGGTACTTTGGGTCATGTCTAACACTTTCCTTACAACATGGTTCTTAATGCATGATCTCTTTTATTTTTTAATTTTTTTTTCTTTTTTGTTTTTGTCAGCTAGATGTGATGTAGAAGATGGGTGGCACCAGCTTCGCTCCAGTGCAGGTCAGCCTCACACCAGGCTGGTGGTACACATCAGTCATGTGTATACCTGCCAGCTCACTTCTGGTGTAACTCCATTAAACCTGGAACAGATAACACCTGGGGAAAATCTAACTGTGGAGTTTCCAAAGATACCTTTCCATCCCTTTCAACTCGTTAACCAGCTGGGGGAATGTGGGACTAATGTTGCCTTTTCTGCTTTTCAGAGGGACATATCAGGCAGCATCATCTGGGACGTTTTGAGAGGATGGAGATACGCTGTCTGAAGAAAAGGTCTCTGAGGTCCATAGGGGAATGGGGATGAGTCTGCAGATGTGTAAAGGGACACTAGGCCTTCCGCAAACGCTATTCAGCATCCTGGTTAGGGACTAGACACTGACAGTATAAAGTTGAGATGTAGGGCAAAAAAGAAGAAGAAAAAGAAAAAATCAAGTGGGAAAACAGAAGTAGCCTGATCAGCCAAGCTGCTTGGACCCTTGGCTGAGCTAACGGGAGAGTATTCTACAGGAAACAGTCAAGTCTAAAGAGATTTATAGGAGGTAATGATCAGACTCCAATTAACTATAAATTCTCAGTACATTTTTTTCCATAATAAGTCAATGCTCTTTTAAGCGACTTATATAGAGGGATAAGATTTCTTGAAGGGCAGGAGAAGTCATATTATTTGCTCATAATTTTACAGTAAGAACTTCATAATTTTTAACAGGAGGCTTAAATGACAGGGAGTTGAAATGAGCTAGGGAAGCCAGGAAGACTATCTTCTGGGGAAACTGGAGTGCGGAATTCAGACTTTGCTTATGAAGGATCTCATTGCCAAAGTCTGTCCTGCCCAGGGTCTTTGGATCTGGGAATCGGTTTACAATATTTATTGGTCTCATGGTTCAGATTCCAGGCTTGTCAGTCGTGCAAGCACTGAAGAATTGTGGGTTTCAGTCAAACTCACTTCCTGGTAAGGGCAGCTTGTGAAAAATGATTCCCATCTCATATAAACCTCTGTTTGCTTCCAGTATCAAGGTGATGAAGAAGCTGGTTAAACAGGGCAGGATGTTATGGGAAATGCCTGTCTCCAGAGGCTGGCAAATTGCCTCTACGTAAGCAGCACTAAATGCCTTTTGTTTGTTTTTTTTTAAATGAAACACTGTGGAAGCCGTGCCCGAGGAAGGCTCATGAAAAACCACCAGAGGCACAACACTTTAAAAGTCATTTCAGAATGGAGCAATCCACAAGCAGTGGTGTGAATCGCTCACAGGACCAGGCTGAGATGGGTTGTTGGCACAACTTCACAGGCGAAGGTGTCTTCTGGGGACTCCATCCTATAAATTAGGAGAGAATTTTATCACAGGCTAGATTTACAAATGTAATATTTATGTCAGGCAGGAAGAGGATAGAAGACAGCTTTTTAAAACTATTTAAAACATGTATTGTAAAAAAAAGTCTCATTAATTTTTATCTTTATAAGCCAGCTGGATAAATCAATAGAAAGCAAATTTAACTATTCTAAGATTTTGGGAAGTACACTTGCATCTTCATTTCTTTTAGTGGTTGCATTCATTTCCTTGTTTCTGGAAACCTCTGGGGTTGGGATTTTCAGAGACTTTTCTCTACCCATAAATGTCTGGGCTTCTGCAGGTCGACACAGTTTTTTACATGCCAGGCTTTGCTGGGTATTTATGTGTGGGATCCGTGTCAAATCACAGTGTTCATAAAGAGGTATTGGATGTTCAGGAAATAAATAAAAGGCCCCAGATATTTTCAGCTGGAAATTACAGCACAGAATCCAAATTCTGAGTGACAGAGAAAAGCGTTCGCATTTGTAACCCTCAGTCTCCCGAAACACTGTGATTTTCATGTGATGAGTCCCTTTCCCTTGTGTCCCCCAAGGCTGGTCTTCAACCACACTGTCTCTCGATCTTGAAACATAAACCTTTGAGAACTGCTATGTGCTGGTTAGCTTCCTCCACCCCCTTAAAGAAAATAAGAGATCCAGTTTCTAAGCCATGTGGCTATACGGGTCTAGCTGCTCAGGAAAGATGAAGAGCAGCACTGTCTTCAGGCCCTTGGCCCACAGAAGAGCCATTGAGCTGTTTTGGCCCTTTGGGGGTGTTTACTGAGGGGGTTTGAATCTCATGAGATTGTTGTCCCCATCAGCATTTCTCTGCATGGCGTGGACTATGCTACCAGGAGAGGGAAGGAGAGTGGTGGCCCTCCCACCCCTCCTGACAGCCAGCAGGGTCAAGCTCCTTTCCTCTGGAGGCCATTCCTCCCCGCTGCCTTGCTTCCACAGAGGCAGCGGCAGGGACAAATATCACTTATACCCAGAGTTACTGGTCTCGTGTACAGCAAACCTGGTTTGTGCTCTGCAGTGGTGATTACACCTCCTCTGTACACCCACCACGAGCGGTTGGCCGGCAGCAGCCTCAGCCCCACCGTGGCTGTACATCTCATTCCCTCCGGGCATCTAAAGCCAGTCCTACTTTTTTACATCCAGAAGAGATGGTCTTTTCCTTCTTTTCGAGGCCCTTTCGGAGACACAGAAGCCATATACAGACGTGTGGTCTCTTCCCGGCCCCTGGAGTGTGATTATTTACTTGTCCCAGCTTAACCATGTTGACATTTGCCAACAAGCAGTAACCAAAGTTTCTTTAGATGCTTTCTTTAAGCGTCTTAAAGTGTTGCCCATCAGCTCGCTCTCAGGACCAGGTCATCCTTGAGATCCCTTCCAGCCTAGTATTCTACGATTCTACGATTGATATATCACAGGGCTGAAATTAGGGCTTTAACAACTTCAAACCCTATTGAAATTTCAGTATAAAATCCTTTCTGCACAAAAGTGTGGCAAGCAGCTCTCTGAATGGCCTCTCAGCACACAGTGTGCGAGCAACAGCAGCGCGGTTGCCTACTTGAAGTCCCTCACTGCAGCAGAGTGAGACCGCCATGTTCTGCCTTCTCTGCTAGCAGCAGAAGCCTCCAGCGCTGTTCACCAGGGAAAATCTGGCCCGCGAGGAGCAGTGTCTATGCAATTATACAGTACATCAGCATGTAAGCCCGTAAAGACTTTTCTGATTCATGTCAGTGCAGTGGATAGCAAGGCAGGTATAATTAGGCCAATAAGAGAAGATCCATCTGGGGTGTGGAGGATTGTCTAACGCTGCCAGTTCCAAGGGGTTGCAATGACGTACTAGTCCAGGTCCAGACACGCTTTAATCAGCTACATCTTTATTATATGGCAAACAAACTCTCATGCTAAAACGGAGAAAAAACATGCAAACAAGTAAGTCCTGTGTCCTGCAGTTCCTGAGGGGAGGGATCTCTCTGTCCCATCTGGACAGTGAGCAGAAACACGGGCAAGGACCAAGGAGATGCATTTATGGATGTTCTCCTGAGTTCTTGTCATAATGCACATGGAGCTGACTTGAACTTCTCCCTCAGTGCCGAATCAACCGGTCAACAAAGCCCAGTGGTGGAAAAAATGGTCTCGAGTAAGAGCAAGAAGGTGCCACTGCTGAGGTCAAGCACTTTCTTGGAGGATTTCCGTGTCCCTCCACCCTTCCTTCCCTCCCTCCCCCAAAGCCCGTGTCAGTGGGAGAGGTAGCACAGCTCTGCTGTCACATCAGACTGTGGGTTTTGGCCGTACTCCCTGGTTACCCATTTCAGTTCCCACTCCGTTCCTTTCCAGTGGTAGCTCGCCAGGCCCATACATGTGGCTGTGAGCAGGGGCAAAGCCCACAGATGAGCTTTGCCATCAAGGCAAGGATGGTTGCACCCATGGCAAGGCACTTGTCTGAGCAGATGTCACCTCAGTGACATATTTCAGTGCTAGTATGGACAAGATCTTTGGGGACAAGCTGAGCCTGCAGAATGGCAGAGATTAGTAGCAGCGGTGAATCATCTCTTGCCAACCTCTTCCTACTGACATCACTCATTAAGTTGAAGTACCCATCGCTGAATTAAGTGGTGGGGTTGGAGACTAGGGCCAGAGAACCTCTCCACAGACTGAGCACAGCCCTACCAAAGTGCCTCTTGGGGTCTGGGAAAGTGCCACCCCCTGACAACAGACTGAGAAGCTTTAATGGGTAGGGAAGGTGATGTGATAGAGGCGTATTTGTCTGTGCAATGCTTGCTCCGGTGGCCAGGGCCAGAGCCAGAGCTCTTAGATGTAGTGGCTGAAAACGCAGAGGAAGGGAAAGGGAAAAAAAAGCATTTTGCTAGTTTCTGCCATAGGTAGGTTGCTGCTGTGTTTTTTTTCCAAATGATCATGAACTTCCCATGGTTCCTGATCATCTTCTTGCTGTGCCGTTCCATTGTGTTCAGGGGAGCATCACTGCTAGTGGTCCAGGCAAGGAAGTACCTCACCGAATATTTCAAATGGGGAAGCAAGAGAAACAAGCTCAGTAATATTTGTTTGCTTTAGGAAGGTTCTCTTATCGCTTTGCACCTATCCCTGGCAGTTACTGCCAACATCTGGTAAGCCAGGATGCTCTGGCGGATACTGCCCGTGAAAGTGAGAGTGTGGCACAGAGCATTCATAAGACTGTCTTGGTCACTCCCCTTTCCTCTGCTGGAGAAGATGGGGAGAAACTGCAGCCTTACTTCTGTGTTCTCAGCTGCTTTTCACACAGCCTGATATGGCATAATGGTAGGGGTGTCCCATAGCCCATCGTAAACCTGTACGCTGAGCCCTCTTTGGGTTCAAAAGCACAAAAATAACCAATTCCTCTTGGAAACTCTGGCAATATCTAAGAGGTTACAATCTGAACAAACAAACTGGAGATAAGGTGGGAGAACAGGGACATAACAATGAAGAAATGCCATTTATTATGATAAATGACTTAGCAGTCTTTTAAGGAACTGAAGTTTTATCATACAAATAAACACTTGATGAAAGCAGAAAGAGAAGTGCCTGAGGTAATAAAGATTTATGGATTCCTGGTTGAACCACAAGTATTTAGACCAGGATGGGAGTGAAAAAAACAAGCTTGTTGAAGAAAAGAACACTTCTGAAAGAAACTGAAAAGGATCTAACCCCTGCCTAAGTGAAGGGAAACAGCAGCTGCTGGGGGTGGGAAGGCTTTTCTGCTTGCAATCATTATTTTTCTAATCACAATAAATTACTCCTCAGAAAAAGCCAACTGTTGCCCCAGTGGATCTGTTGGTACTAGAATGGTGATGAGAGTGCACATGAAAAAAAAAACCCTGAGAAACAGAACTGCACTGTCCAGACATTGCTGAAGGAGTGCTGGGAGCACCTGCACCCAGATGTGAGAGACTCACTGTTCACAAGAGAAAATTGTAGCTCAGACCAATGTCATGCAAGTGTGATATTTTTTTCATACTGGTAATAAGCCACGGATAGAGAACAAATAGAATGAAGAAGGAAAATATGTATCACACAGGGGAAAACAGACAAGGAAGGGCCATCACATCAATCAAAGTCAGTACTTTTATGGGGAAAAACAAGGTCACAAGAGACAAAATAAACTCCAGTAGCACAAAGAAATCAAGTACAAAAATGAGAACTTTTATGGTTCACCACCTAACTGACACAGTAAACTGCAAACATGCAAAACAAAACTGGTCTTGAAAAAAGCTGAAAACACTTCTAAAGCTCTTACCTACCTGCATTAGATAAAGTGTGCATCATACATGCTTAGGATCAATTGATTCGCTGAATAAACTGTGTAAATAGTACTAGGTAACTCCTTTAGAGGGAAATGTTCCACTACATTGTGTAACTATGCAGATCTCAGTCACCATCCAAATTCTCCATCATCCCTGAAACAAGATTAAAGAGGATATCAGCCACCCACAGGCATGACCCTCATCCATGCAGGATTATTTGAATGCATACACACAGAGCCTACTGAGATAAGCAAACACAATAACCACGTTAAGCATATTTCCTTCAGAGGAAGGTAATAAAGTGCCATAGAAGTATTTCTTTGTAAGAAAGATCTCTGTGGAAAGGGCTAATATATAGTGCACACCTGTACACACCTGTGGAACAGGAGTAAGATCAGGTGCATGTTTATTTTGCCCCTTGCTTACCACGCTGGTGGACAGTGAGCTGTTTCCTCTCAGCGTCCAGAGTATTTCCCAGATATTACCTGTCACTTACCATGACGGGTTTTCGTCATTTATCAGAGATGTGGTTTCAGGGCCCTCCTGCCCACTCACAGGCATACAACATCTCTGTGATAGTTACAGGAACAGCTTACCTGCTACCACGAATATTAGAACATCAGATTGACTCACTGACACAATAAATACGCAGAATCAGGTCCAAACAGGATGTAATCAAGGATATGGACTGGTGAATATAAGTTATGAGCAACAGGAGAACCCACCGCATCGTATTGGAGTCTGGGCACTCAGCTCAGGCCGTGGATGACCCCAACCAAAGCAGCTGACACCAGTGTCCTTCTGCCCACCAGATGCTCTGCCTTTGTGAGGAAGAGTCTGGAAGTGTGACACTCTCCCTCAGGTACCTTTGGTGGGGGACCACCATGCCTGTAGCATTTCCTGCTTGACAGGATGCTACAGTCTCATGGTTATTGATTTGGCCTGGTGCTGTCAACCTTGATAGTCAACAGCCCCGAGCTTTCACGGGGGTGTAAATGCCTTGGTGCTTTCATCTTCCTGACATTCAGATCTAGGCATGACTGAGCAGTAGAAATACGCTCTGATTGATAGATGGCACTACGATGAGATACTTCAGCTCAGGTTCTTTCTTCCTTTCTCAGAAGCAACCTATAATGGATGACGAGTCAAGGAGGATGTGGTGGGACCAGGGGACTTGAGTCACTTCCTGGATCCACTAATCCTGTGTCTCACCTTCCCATGGTGTGATAGCCACTACCCAGGTGTTGCACTGGGAGTTCGAACGATGCCAAGGTGATGGCAGGGAAGAGGGGAAGCGGAGGTGGGGTGGCAGATAAACCCATCTCTGGGTCTTCTCCACAGCTCCAGTGACCTCTGTGGTGTCTCTGCCAGCTCCGTGGGGCAAGCTGGAGACTCTGCTACACCGAGCAGTGGGAGCACCAGCCCAGTGCACAGCCCATGCACAAGGGAGGGTTCAGTTCATTAACTATTACAGTAAATGAATTAACCAGGTAATTCCTGCCACAGAGTGGGAAGGGTCCAGGAATCTTTTTGTTACCTTCTCTGGCCCAGTCCAGGAGAAACTCTGGTTCAACACTCCTGAAGCGATCAGACAGGTTTTCTGCAGTTGTTTCTGCATAGTGAAAATACTGATTTCCTTAAACAAATCCAGAAATGCTTCAGCCTTTAGGCCAATCTCAGATGCCTACAGTTATGCTCCTCAGTCTGAATAGAGATACTTAAAAAGAAGTCAGTTATTTCAGTCATATATGTACTAATGAGAAGTGGAGACAAGCCCAGAATTGGAAGAATCCTCCAAGGAAGTGCAGCGGAAACAAGTCTGGACAATTGATTAATGTGGAAAAGCTGACATACAGAAATGGGAACCAGACTTTCATAACACCCACTGCTTCAGTTTTTATTTTTCAAGCTTTGTGAGCAGCAGAAGTTTCATCTGAAGGGAAATTTGAGTTGAACTATGCACTAAATATCAGCTACATTTGTTTTCAACGTGGTCATATATTCTACTCATAGTATGTTCAGACATTTGTGAATTTTTTTATTACTCTATCAAATTGTGACAGGTACGTATTTTGTACATTGTCCCAGGATATAATGTCATCACTTATGAATTCTTTAGCTTTGTTAAAAAAAATACTAAAGATCAGATGAGATCCCAGCATAGTGGAGAAGAATCAGCAGGAACCGTCTAGAGTATGAGGACACAACTGAGCTCACATAGTTTGCACTTTATGTGATTCACAGAGTAGTCAAACATTGTGATTATATTCCCTTCTATAGGTGAAAAGCTGAGAGTGCCTTTTGAAAAGGTCCATGTTACAAAAATGAGACAATAATCAGCTTTCTTAGGTACATCCTTCCTGAGTTCTCCCACTGTACCGTGACCCTGGTGTAGACAAGACCCATATGTGGTTCACAAGGTGGGGTCTGGTTCACTGCCTGAAACCATACAGACTGCAGGGGTAAATACGCTCAGTTTCTTCACCTGTAGAATCAGGATCACAATACTTGACAGGCAAGGGGTGCTATGAAGACCTGTTAATGTCTTCATCTCAGTTGCAACATGCAAAATACTGTCATAAACGCAGAGGGTTAATTATGATTATTATGACTGAAATTGGTTTGCCAAGAGCAGTGAAATAGCGTTGGAGCTGATAGTAGTGATTCACCTTCACCTGTGCCTGTGAAAAATAACTTGGAAAGAGCAAGAAAATGCCCTGAGAGTTGGTTGCGGATTATCTTTTACCCTGCACAATCAAAAGGTCACCTAAAAAATGAAACTTCATTTCATGGATGTGCAGCATTGACCTGTTAATGTTAACCAGGTGGGGGTCTTTTTTCAATCTGAATCAAAATGTTGCTATGAGCTGTGGGTAGGCATCCTCTGAACGGCTTGGCAGCAGAACAAGAAAGGACCGATCTCTGGCCCCATCTCCTGCTGCTCCCGGCTGGGCTCCCTGCCTGGACCTGTCCCATCCCCTTGTTGTGCCTGTGAGTGCCCATGGGTGCTGTTATCAGCCCTGGCCCTGTCCCCATGTTCAGCCCCCAGGGGATGGTCCACATGGGTGAGGGCATGGCCCATGCCAGGGTCACTCCTGCTCCCATCTGCTGCTGCTTGGCAGACGTGAGAAAGATGAGTACCAACATGGTAGTTTGTTGGACCCACCAGTACAGCAGGCAGATGGGCTGCCTTGGTCTCCATCCCTGCCTGTGTAGGAAGGGAATTTCCTTCCAGGAAATTCATCTTCTCTCAGATGCGTTGGGCTCCTCCCGAAGAGTCAAGTGGGTTAGAGGGGTGCATACTCAGAAACCCTAAAAATCAGGCCCTGATTTTGGTAGCTACATGCGGATGATGAACTCGCAATGCAGCCTTTCTGGTCAGTTTGAAAAAGGGCTGGTCTGTCTTATTCTGCACCCAGATGGATTATTAGTTTTGATGTAATACAGAAACACCCTGCAGGGAAAGTCCCGCCAAAAATAAAGTCATGCATCTGTGGCCTTCCTTTTAATTCCCAGCCAGCCTTCATTATTGGGTTGACCTAATCATGCCCACTGGCTTCTTAAATTAGCTTCGTGGATCTGCAAGACGCTGTACTTGTTTCGAGAGCGTTTTTAACTGAGCTAAGTTGTAATTACCTGATGTAAAACGCTCTCAGGTAGAAAGAGTGTATATATTCATTGGTATGCATGTATCTGAAAGTATGCAAAATGAACCCACGAATTTGTCAACTACAAGAAAAATCATGTTCCTTATGCTGTTGATTACGTATAATTAGGGTTTAAAACATATGCAGATGGAAAGGCAAACGAGCTAGGAACTCAGCTTGGATTGAAATTACTCATTGCTCTCAGTCATTTTCACAGCAAGCATCAACTGTCAAGGGCTGCCTGATTTTTTTATTTAAATCCTCACTCAGACCTGAGAATTATTTTAATTAGATTAGATTATGGCAACACATCTCCCTCAATGCGGTCTTGTCCATGAGGAACCAATTAGTGCATCATTTCACCACAGCTAGTGAGAGCAAGAGAAGGGTGTGGATGTGTGAGGAGAGGGGGAAAAGGGAAAGCAGATGCGGTTCAGAGATTTTTTCCCTCTTTCAGAATAATTTCCCACCACCCTAATTCTGCTCCCGCTGGCGTCAGTTGGAGCTCTGCCATAGACTGCAGTGGGAGTAGGGCTAGGTCAGTGCATGATCCTTCTGAAACCACATTCTCATTTGTTACATAAATGAAAGCTCTGTGAATCATTTTTGCTCCCTGTGATAGTTTTTGAAACTGAAAACTATTGGGGATGGGGGAGCACCATTGATTTTGAAGTGGACAAGGCAAATCTCAGCATAAGTGTCTTTTGGAGTTGCTCCTTCAGATCCTGGGATTTGTTTCTCCACACAAATGGTTGTGGGGCTCATGCCACTTCAGAGGGCCCTTCTCTCAGAGGGCTGAGAGAGCAGAAGTCCTGCATTCTGTGATGTGGTGATGTCAGAAGACCTCAGAAAATCAGAAGAAAGTGGGAGTATGTGCTGGTGATTGACTAGATAGAGGCTGTAGGTCATCCTTTGTGCCAGAACCCTCTACTGAGCCATGCCAGGCCACGCTCGGGAATGAGTGAGCTTTTTTTTCTCCCAGCTACCGTAGGCTCCCTCACTGGAAGTCAAGGTGGGAGATTTTTCATTCCTTTTGCTTTGGTTTTGTTCTGTGTGATGGGAAGGTAGCACTGCAGAAGGATGAGTCAAGTGGGTAAGAAAGCCAGGTAGCCCTCCTTGCTTTCTTTGAGACAGAGGTTCTTGGCTGGGGAGGATAGGTCCATTAAAAACTCTCCTTAATGAGTTTTTGTACCCGATGGTTGTATGACTTTCTTCCCAAGTCTTCGGTGTTGAACAATAAGTGCCTGTTACAAGAAGCGTTGAACACTAAGCGTCTCAGAAATGCACCCCTTGCGTGTTCTTTTGGCTTATGTACAAGAGCAGGCAGATGTGAAGATCAAATTACCAACTTTCCTGGCTGCATCTTGGTTAAAGAGGTGGTTTTATACGTGTGTATATATATATGTATAATGTAAACATACATGTATATGCCTGTGGCTACTGGTGAACCTTTTTGGATTGTTACCCTGAATTTCTGCATTTTAGTTAACAGTGATTTCATATGTAAAAGTTCTGAACATTTTGAAGGTTTCACCGTACTATAAGTTGCTCAGTAAGATACAGCTTCTTGCACTGATGAGGACTTTTACCTCTGAGTAATTTCTGAGGAGTATTTCTTTAAATAAATTAATGGAGGGAAAAGGGTTACATCCAAGGGAAAGAGAGAAAATGCCTTATATCACAAATGTGATGGAGAAATTCCACTATTAAGGGGGAAACCCCCCCCTCAAACCAGGTTGTCCGTGAGGAAAATACCTAAACAGAAGGTTTACTAGCGCATGTTTTTGAAAACCTCAAGCATACTGTACAGATAACAGGCATAAACCATGCTGAAAAAAAATCCCCCAACTTTAGAGTTTAACCCAAGACCCACTGAAATCAATGAAATTTTAATCTTGGGCTTAGGCTCGGACTCTTACCACGGCAGCGGACACGTTCAAACAAAGATAAAGGGCTTCCTGGAGTTGAGGCGTTAGAGTGGGACTCACGGTTTTGCGCTCTCTGTCAGCCCTGATCCCCGCTCTCAAGGAGGCGGTGGAAATCATTTAACCCCACCACAGCCTAGTTGTTGTATCTCTAGTACTGTGCCACTAAAAGCATAGTTCCTTAACATTAATTAGTAATCACCGTAAGATCCTCAAGCAGAAGCTGCCGTTGAAGTGTAGAGTATAATTTTCTTTCAAGGCACAGAAAACTTTATAGAGTAAGAGGTGGAAGGATTTAATCCATTCTGTTCCAAACTGGGTTTTCCCACAGTTGCGTCTTTGGAAGCAGGACTTCAAGAGTTTTAGAAGCAGCATTAAACTCCATGCTCTGTGGCCATCTCTGTGTTCGGTATTGAAAAGAAGAGCTGGAGAAACCAGAGTTTTGCCCAAAGAGAGACCAGTTATCTGCACAGAGACTTGCAAACTAGTTGATTACAATAGTTCATCCTCTCTGTTGGGTGCTCCTTACGACAGGAATATGTGGCAATTATAGGACACTGTGCATAATTTGCGTTAGGCAATGTTGTGTTTGCTCCTGCAGCTTACTTGACTGAAACATTCTAGAATCCTCTTTTGGAAGAAGAGAACTTGCTTTAAGTGATTTAAGTGATTGTTCTGTCCATTTAGAGGTGCACAGGAACCCGGCACATGGAAAAACATTTCAGCCTGAAAATTTCCTCCAGCCTGTCTATGTGATATGCTAATTTGCATGCCGAGATAATGTGTGACATGTCAATAATAAATGGCCTCAGGAGTTTGAAAGACTGCGTAATTCTACCAGGTCCTAGCTTTTGAGCCCATATGGTAACTGGTGGGTTCGTTCTCTCAGACTTTAAGGACATGGGCAAGCTTTCTGTGAAGCAGAATTAGGTCCACAGAAGTTTCAAAACAATATTCTTGAAATAACATTGCCATATGTTGAGAAACAGACAGTGTTTGCTGATAGCTATCACTTTCTGTTGTGAATCATGGATATCAGACAGAAATTACCTTGCATATTGCCAGGTCCTTTTCCATGCCGGCAAGTCTCCTGTTGCCAGGTTTTAATGATGTTTCTCTAGGTCTTTGTCCAGTCTAGTGCCTGGATGAAGACATTGGAGACCCTAATGCTGAGAGTTAGAATATCACTGCGAGTATGTACAACAATTAGTTTTTCATGGTGTTAGTTTGCACCCTTTCATTAAATATGGACATCTTAATCTTCTCCACAGGTGTATATTAGAATTCTTCAGTGGCTGGTTTCTGCCCTGCTGTAATTTCTACCTCAAACGACAGTTCTTGCTTTGTGGGTATGCACACACTGGAAATTACAATGGAAACCATAGGACTGACCAGTACAGATGGGTGTTTGTCTCCTGTAGAGTCATCTAATAGCCTACTGTGTGTTCAGGAGAGGTAAGTCCCTGGAGTTGGCCATGCGATGCTTCTGGAAGGCACCGGGTGGGGACTGTTAGGAGCTCAGCTCTGGCAGAGGGAGAGCAGCTCCAGCTGTTTCACTGGCAGTCATGGGCTGTCAAGAGCTTAATGGAGATGTGGCATGGGAACGAATCAGGCCATCACAATCTGTTTTGTATCGATCCACTTTCAAGCCCTGACAACAAGGGCATGCCAGAGATGGGCAGGGCTGCGTTCATGATGTTCTCAGCTTTGGGAGCTCTCTGATGCTGCTGTGTTTATAGATAATCTGCAAGCAGGATCTGCAGTGTTTGGATGGGTATGGCTTATTCTCCATTTGTGTCATAATCTGGAGGTGTCCCAAATCCATGATGAGACGTGATAGTAGATGAAAACCACTGTTTTTCCCCTCTTTCTAGGTGGTTACGTTTGTGTTTCTGGGAGCACAGCAGAAAACATCACACAGATGCTCAGATGCTTATGTCATTATAAAAGTATTTTGAATACATCCTCGACTTCTTCCCTTTTTTTCTAAGCAAGGAACAACAGCTTTAAGAGGACTCATCATTTCTTTTTTTTTTAAAAAAGGGTAGAAGTGGAAAGAAATGAAAGGTAAAAGCTATTGGAAGAAAGAAGCAACAGTGCATAATCACACCCTGACCTTCCCATGGGGCTGTTTAATTAATTACCGTTTACTCTCACCGGTTCATTTCTACAGAAAGATTTTCTTTTGTTAGCTCTGGGCAGACTACGCACCCGAGCGGAAATTTGTGTGAGAGAGGCTAAACCTGTAAACATCCCTTCCATCCTAGCTGGGAGTGCATGCATTATTATAAAACAACTTTAATTATAGGCAACTTCAAACAGATACCATCACTCCAACAGCACCTACTGTGTACTGAACAAGATGAAACGCAATCCCTTGCAACCAAAACAAACAGGCCATCACAAGGCACTGAGGTTTTGAAACGTGGTGCTTATACTTAGGAAGGAACTGCCGGAAAATCTGATACCAAAGAAGCATTTTCTGGGTCACTCACCAAACCCAAAGGTTTTTAAAGGGTCTGGGGACTAACAGCTTAGCTTGTTATATGAATAATATGAATCTATTCAAAAGGTGCAGGTGTTTCATGCTTTTTCCTCAGGTCACAAGCCAGAAAGTCTTATCTCAATGCCCTACTAGCCAAAATCCCGAGTTCAGCTGAACTTTCTTTCTGTTATTCATTACCCACTGTTGTGAAAGTGCTGACTTGCCCTAGTGACAGACCATGTCCCACGCTGCACTGTGCTGGGTGGGCAGCAGGAGAAGGCTCTCTCCACCCTGTGGGTTTACAGCGTAATTTGGAACAGGAGGCAATGGAGCAGATCATCAAAACTGGGGGACGAGAGGAGATATGAGATGAACGAGACGTTGTATGATCACGCGGGCAACTAATTAGGCAGGTGAGTCTTTGGTAAATGCATACATACGCTGCAAATGTAATGAGCACAGACAGCTCTGATCAAAATCAGGAGTCAGTAGCCGTACTTGGAAATCAGTGGAAAGAACCACAGCACGACTGCATTTTGCCCCGGCTAACTTATTTCAGCAAAGATGCCACCATAGCATTTGCTTGCCCTTCTGGGCATGATGACATCCACAAAGAGACGAAGTGAGCAGGAAGGCAGCTGGACCCATACGCTGTTGTCTTTCTCACAGTCCTAATGCTGCTAACACTGGGTGCCCGGAGGGGCAGAGTCCCCGTGGGGTATTCAGGGTTGCTATTGATATGAACAGGGGCAAATCCTGATTGTGCTCCTTTACTGTAGGTCTAAATTTGCCCTTGAAATTATGACTAAATATTAGGATAAGTGAATCCCAAGGCACAGTTTTAAGTGGCTTTGGTAGTGTTACACCAAACTTACCTTTTGTCCTTAAAGCTTGCTAGTCTATCAAAAAAAAATCCACTGACTGTGTTGCGACACATTTTTTGATGTAGGTAGGTGAACGTCAAGGTTTAAAAAAGCACCAGGGAAATGTGTGATGCCTGCAAGACTTAGGAAGGTCTTTCTGGTTTTTGCACTGCCCCGTGCAGTTGGCTCTGTGCCTGGCAGGTAACTGAGAGCTGGGAACTGGCACGGGGAATAGTTTGCGGCAGCAGAGGATGATAAACACACGCTGAATAGTGGCAAGTCAGCCAGTTTCACTCCTAAGCTGAAAGCCTTTGAGGGAGAATGGAAGGGAACTTGTCAATCCTGTGTAGCACCTTGAATAATGGGTCCAAATCTAATATTTTTACTACAAAAAATTGAGTGTCCTGTGAGGGCATGGACTAAAATGTGATGATGCTGGCACGCGGTTGCTGTGCTAATGCTCAGAGGAAGATGCACAGATTTTTTGCGTTGGAAATCACCAGTCTGGATGGCAGGATTTGTCCAGGAGCAGTGAGGGCCAGCCCCCACAGTGGCTGTCAGGGCAGGACCTGTCAGCCAGGGCTTGTCCCACTGCCCCACCAGCTGCAGGGCAGCCAGGTCCTGAACATCAGCATACCCGTGGTGATGATGATGATGGGGCAGGGCTGAGCTGCAGGTGGGAAGTCAGCCTGTGGGTCAGGGAGACCAAGGTACATGGCCAGATGTAAGCATGTGTCCAGTGTAGCTCAGGAAGCACCCAGGGTGAAGTGAGCTAAAATCAACTCCGAAGTGAGTGGGGAAAAGCCCTGACAAGCCTCCTCACAGCCCTCCCTCACGCAGCTCTTCTGCGGGCAGCTTGGTCAGAGGTCCCAGGGCTGCACTGTCCTAGGGCCAGGCAGGAGGGCACAAGAGTGTGCTCAGGGCTGTGATGGGATTTGCAGGAAGTGAATGAGCACATGTCGGTTCTGCTGAAACAAAATGTCAGTGTGACTAGCATCCTTCATTTTAAAAACTCATTTTAACCTCCAAATCCAATCAGTTATGACTATGCTTATTTGCTGCCACGTTGTGTTTTATAGGCCAGGTCTATTTTAAATGCAGCTCCTGCAAATCAATGTACCAGGGATTAATTTAACACTTTGTGTCTATATCTCGCTTAATTTCCTTCAGCTTTGCTTAAGTAATTCAATAAATTTCCTGCAGCGACGTTGGTGCCTCTCAGCGTGCTGCAACTTCCATGAACTGGTGGGCATATAGACCCTGATGTGGTCAATATGGCTGAGCTTGAACTCTTCCTCCCTCCCAAGGGAGCTTCCAAGAATCCCTCATGGGAGCTAAGCAGTACGAGTTTGGTCTTGCTGGTGCCCAGGGACGCCAGGCTGCAGCACAAGACTGGCAATTCTTGGAAGAAAGCAGGCTGCCGGGGAGTTGGACCTTGCTGGACCGGGACAAGGCCATTGCAGGGCAGCGGGATGCAGTGTGGAAATGTCTTTTGGTGGGACACACACACCTGCAGGCTCCTTGGATCCGTCCACTGCCTCTTTTCCTTCTCTTTCCCTATCTCTTCTTTGGTTTCGTTGTGGAAAGTAAACCAGCCCCATTTCTGATCAGAGGGAGGTGGCAGTGGTGTGCACTTTGTCATGGTTGTAGAGTTCAGGATGAGAGGAAAAAATTAGCTGAGGGAAGGGTGTGATGCTGTGGAACATGCTCGTTCTCTGAAGCAGTTCCACCACAGATTAATTTTTCTTCCATATCAAATAACCTGCATTTTGATTTCATGCCTTTGTGTGCAGATGCATGTACGTGCATGCTGTGGGACACACAGGGTCAAATTAATCACTGGATCCAATCTATTTCTCAGTGGCATTACGCTGAGACTGAGCTTTGCAGGGACTTCGGCTATATGTCTCTGTAATAATAATAATAACAACTGGAATAAGCAAGCCCACTTATTGATCTCCCTAGATCTCCCTGATTTTAGTCTCCGTGCCGTGTGACTGTATACTTAATTGTGGGTCTATTGACTTGCTGACAACGGTTCAGATGACTTGTCTGAACATTGAAAATGAAACCGTTCTAGGATACATTTTCTTTTTTTGCTCTTCCTATTTGGATCCAATTTTTATCTCTGTAACAGCCACCTCTGCTGATCACACACCAGTCACAGCTGCTTTAATAGGCTGAGGGGAAAGGAACTGTAAATGTGTTATTTATCATTTTGATATTTTCCTTTTAATAAGTCTTCCTGTTACACCGCAGAACTTATGCGGCTCACTGCATTTACCATTCCTCAATTAGCAATCAAGCCTCTCCATATGCATGAGCATCGCGAATCAATACCCACTGAGCCAATTGCTCTTTGTAGCGATAAGAATAAAATAACTGGCGGAGAAAGAAGTAGCTGTAAGAGTTCATTTCAAAAGATTCATATGCAAGTGGAAGAAGCACACGACTGAAGACAAGCTATCGCTCTGTGTGCTGATAAAACTTGAGTAAGCCCGCTCTGAAGGTTTTCGGTGCTGGACCAGCCCACGGCATGTTCCAGGAGGGCTTATGAGAGCATGTCAAAGGGGTTGGCGTCTTCTGCGCAAACAAGAATTATTGCAGTGCCCAGTTCTTCATGTGACCCTGCTGCAACTGTTCCTGGCCCTCTTCCATGGACAAAACTCAGCAAGGCCTTCCTTTCCAAAATGCGGCTCTCTTCAAGCTCAAGTGTGCCAAACAAATACCTGATTCAATATTTCATGACAAACATTATTTCGTTTTCAAAAACACATATTTATTTCAGGGTTCTCATTTTCCAGACGATAGATATCAGAGTGCCCGCATTTCTGTCTCTCCCTTATTTAGAGTCAAGGTCTGTTTTCCTCAGTCCCCTTTTTTTGACTAGGAAGGATCTTACCTCTTCCAGCCCACTCGTCGGAGAGCAGCAATCCATGTCTCGGAAGGGTTCAAATCTTCTCCTGACTAGTGCCTTAGGCTTGCTTATATATAGGTTTCAGTGTGTTTGATTAAGTCCCTTTATAACGAATGATGGCAAAGCAGAGTGATCACCTACCTGCCTTTCAGAGTGGGGCTATAATGGATAACCCCTGGAATTAATGGAACTGCTATGCCCGATCACAGCTGGTCAGGCAGGCAGTATAATCAACTCTTCTTGTGCTTTTATCGCATGGAATAAGACACATCATGTAAGGCTTGCAAATTTCTTGGCCAGGTCTGTTGAATATTTTAACTCTTGCCAGTGAACTCCCTAACTTTCTCTGGATTCAGAGCCTTTAGAGAAGTAAACACACGGGTGTTCAAAGGCTTTTCCCTTCCCTCTGCGGCTCTTCCCATGTTGTTCCTAACTGGAGATGAAAAGGAGAGGGCAGAGATTGCTGTGTCCCAACACGCATTCCAGCTAATGAAATAATTATCTTACAATGTGGCTTAGGATGGAGTAATTGTAAGAGAAAGCCGCTTGGCAGCATGTCTCGGGGTGAGCTGCTTCCGTGACGTTTCCAATCCTTCACCCAGGGAGAAGCTCGGCAGAAGGGATGGGATTATGAAACGCTGAATGTTTTGGAAGTCCCATCCCCAGGCTTTGTGCAGGGCAGTGCTAGGGTGCGCTTTTCAAGCCTGTAGCTTCTTTCCCAAATTTGCAGAGACTTGAGGAGTAGCCAGTGCTCCGTGTTCTTCAGCAGGTAAAGTTCCATGGTTAGCCTGTCTCGTGCAGAACACCTCCAAACCCAGCACTGTTTTGGCAGTCCCTGAATGGATGCCTAGGAGAGAAGGATAGAATCATAGAATGGTTTGGGTTGGAAGGGACCTTAAAAATCACCTAGTTCCAAACCCTCTGCCATGAGCAGGGACGTCCTCCACCAGACCAGGGTGCTCAGAGCTCCATCCAACCTGGCCTTGAACACTGCCAGGGAGGGGGCAGCCACAGCTTCTCTGGGCAACCTGGGCCAGGGCCTCACCACCCTCATGG
>Ga0065711_1006571_pt1 | contig 33763 bp, 39 predicted proteins | sample Hoacrofraction12_FD_59098 | JGI IMG/M metagenome (GOLD analysis project Ga0065711, IMG submission 59098) | Hoatzin crop microbial communities from Cojedes, Venezuela - Epithelial fraction 12 v2 (version 2) | ecosystem: Host-associated > Birds > Digestive system > Esophagus > Crop | place...
AGCACCGCTGATGACAACCCTCTGAGCTCTGCCATTCAGCCAGTTCTCAATCCACCTCACTGACCACTCATCCAGCCCACACTTCCTGAGCTTCCCTAGGAGGATGTTATGGGAGACTGTGTCGAAAGACCTCCTGAAGTCTAGGTAGACAACATCCACGGCTCTCTCCTCATCTACCCAGCCAGTCATGCCATCATAGAAAAATATCACATTGGTCGAGCATGATTTCCCCTTGGTGAATCCATGTTGACTGCTCCTGATAACCTTCTTTTCTTCCACTTGCTTAATGGTGACCTCCGGAATGAGCTGCTCCATCACCTTTCCCAGGATGGAGGTGAGGCTGACCGGCCTGTAGTTCCCTGGGTCCTCCTTCTTGCCCTTTTTGAAGACTGGAGTGGCATTGGCTTTCGTCCAGTCCTCAGGCACCTCTCCTGTCCTCCAGGACCTTTCAAAGATGATGGAGAGTGGCTCAGCAATGACATCTGCCAGCTCCCTCAATACTCGTGGGTGCATCCCATCAGGGCCCATGGATCTGTGGGCATCCGCGTTGCTGAAATGATCCCTAGATCAGAGTTCCCCCAGTGATACCTTGGCTAGCACGATGGGAAGTGCTACTGCTCCAAAAATTCCTGTTTTCCACTCTGTTTTAATGCTCCACTACTTCTGTTTCTGTAGGACCCATCAGCTGTCCCCATCCTCTGTTAACATTCCTGGAAAAAATGGTCAGTAGCTCTGTTTTAGAAGAAAATATTTGACAGTGGGGATTTCTACTAAGCGACATCGCACGGAAATAAAACCCCGGTGCTGGAAGCGTGGAGCGGAAGCTGCTGGTCCGTTGCCTCTTCAACGTTCATTAGCGCTGTGGGAAGCGGGCTCTGAAGGGCCCAGATCGCCCCGGGTCTGGCTGCAGCTCGTTACGCTGGAATTCACCCCGTGGTTCAAGAACTGGCCGTGAGTCACGCCTGTCATTTGTGACATTGTTTTTTTCCAGTTGCCTCAAGGTTTGAGGCCATTCTGCCCCTTGCTGCTGCCAACACCAGCACATGTGCAGCTCCGCAGGGAGCCGGCTCGGCTGGCCCAGAATGAACCCTAAAAAAAAGAAGCTGTGTTTGTTGGACCCCCAGCACAAACCTTCCTTCTCTGGAGATATTCAAGACCTGCTTGGACAAGGTCCTGTGCAGCCTGCTGTAGGTGACCCTGCTTTGGCAGGGGGTTGGACTAGATGACCCACAGAGGTCCTTTCCAACCCCGAACATTCTGTGATTCTTTGAAACCCACCGAGCCTAAAACCCCCAGCGAAGGGGCTCGTTTTTGGGAGCGTTCGGCACATTCAGCCAGCAGGACCGGTCCTCCTCCGCGTGCCCCGGCAGCGATAACCTTATCGCGTTTCCCCGTGTGCCGGAGGGACGGATCGGCTGCCGGCGGTGCGAGCGATGCGGCGCGTTGGGAGTTCGGCGCTGCTCGGCGGCGATGCGTGCCGGGCAGCTGCACAGGCAGGGCAGCTGGAGAAATAGAAACAGCCGGCGGATGTGATTCGAGGTGACCTCGGCGCGCGAATTCGCTCTGCCAGTGCCGTCCTGCCTGTGGAAAACGGGGCTGAGGAAACCTCCCTGCCTTTAAACCAGGGCTGAAGATGCAGAGACCGGATGCCTATTGAGGGTTGTTTTTCTTTTCCTATCCCTGGAAGTGGGAATGTGCCAAGAGCAGGAGCTGCACTTTGCTTTTTAGAGGTCCGGGAAGCTGAATATCTGGAAGCACAGCTGGGCTGAGACTCCAGGATCTGTGGACCCACAGCTGGATCTAGCTTTGGAGCTTCTTCACCTGTTGCTGCATCCCTGTTGCACCCATGAAGACATGGGGACAGGCAGCAGCCATCCCACGAGCAGCCCTCTCTCAATGCCTGCCCGTGTTGCCTCATAACCATCACATGTGGTGGATATGGAGCCCCCAAAAAGGCAGATTTAGACTAGATATTAGGAAGAAATTCTTCACCATAAGGGTGGTGAAACACTGGCACAGGTTGCCCAGAGAAGCTGTGCCTGCCCCCTCCCTGGAGGTGTTCCAAGGCCAGGTTGGTTGGAGCTCTGAGCAACCTGGGCTGGGGGAAAATGTCCCTGCTCACGGCAGGGGGGTTGGAACCAGATGATCTTTAAGGTCCCTTCCAACCCAAACCATCCTATGATTCTATGATTCTATATATGAAAGGGTGGCAATGGAAAGAAAAGTGAAAACAGAAAAGAACCAGGAAGAAAATTTGAGCCTTTATTTGATTATTTTTCATTTCTACAGCTTTTATTCACTTTTTTCTGGATTTTCTTTTCTTTTAGCACAGAGTTATGCAGACAGTAAAGTAGTATTTAAACATTTTCAGTGCTCAGAAAATGCAGTTCTGCCAGTTTAGTGTATTAAATTGGCTCAGGGGATGGTTTGAGCAAAGCCATAGCATGGTTGAGACCTGCAACGCTGAGAGCCAGGGGGAGGTTTGTGCCAGCCCTCGCTGAGCGTGTGTCTGTCTTAGCTAAAAGCAGGGGACCAGAAACCTGCTCAGAGGGACAACGTGGTAATGTCATTTCCCTTGCTGGTGTCCACGTTTGGAGCAGAGGTTGTGTCTGACCTGCTGTGCTTCAAGCTGCAAGCGTGGTGTTACCTGGACTTGTCTGCTGTGTTTAAAGCTCCCAGACGTGGTCATGGATCCTCTCCTTCCTGCCCTCTGAAGCCACAGTCTCAGCTCAGTGACCGAACGAAAAAAGAAAGCGTGATAAAAGGAGTCTGTGTCCTCAGTTCTCCTCTCCACCTCTGTGGTTTGAAGGCAGTTTAGGAGCATCACAATGCCTTGGTGCTGAGCAGGGTTGGCAGGGGGAATTTTGAAAAGGATGTTCTCTGCGATGCTCAGTCGACTTCTGCCAGAGTATCTGGTGTAAAATACCTAAAGTTATACATGAAAAACAGCCCTCTCCTATACGGAATTCATCTACCCAAATGTGGACATCCACACCCGAGTGGGCTGGGCTCCTTTGTAGGTGGCAGAGATGAAAAAAAGACTTTCAGAATAGAATCATAGAATCATTAAGGTTGGAAAGACCTCTAAGATCGTCAGGTTCAACCGTCAACCCAACACCACCACGCCTACTAGACCATGTGCTGAAGTGCCACATCTACAGGGTTTTTGAACACCTCCAGGGATGGGAACTCCACCACTGCCCTGGGCAGCCTCGTCCAATGCCTGACCACTCTTTCAGTAAAGAATTTTTTCCTAATATCCAATTTAAACCTCCCCTGATGCAACTTGAGGCCATTTCCTCTCGTGCTGTCACTAGTTACTTGGGAGAAGAGATCAACACCTGCCTCACTACAACCTCCTTTCAGGTAGTTGTAGAGAGTGAGAAGGTCTCCCCTCAGCCTCCTCTTCTCCAGACTAAACAATCCCATCCTTCATTTTACCCTGAAGTCTCTGCGTAAACCAGGCCACACCAGCTGTGCCAAGACGGACTCCAAGTGGTCCTGGGGGCATCAGCTCCATCCAGGCATCTAATGGTAGTGGAGATCAGTCTGTCCTCTGTACCTGATAGGCTCTCCACATCATGGTGGGACTGTGAAAGCCACAGCTCCCTCTTACTCCTGATCCTGCACCCACATCAGCCTGATGAATCGTCCCTCACCACCTTTGTCCTTTCTTGTGGTGTTTGTGGAAGGAGAGCTGGTGGAATGGGGTGTCAGGGCGACAAGATGCAATGTCCCTAGCTAAGCCCTATGCCAAAGGGGACATCCCCTGAAATCCACCCCTGGTAGAACATCTCTCATCCGGGCAGGTGTATCAAGGCAACTCTGAAACCCTTCTCACAGCGAAGAAAATGGTGGAAAAGGACAGGGAATCTCTCTCTGTTCCTCACCGGTCCCTGGGCAGTTGCAGAAGCTGCCGGCAGCCTCTTGCTCCACCAGCTTTCCGCTCTCTGCTCTCCCACCGCCCGAAGCCCTGCCATGTCTGGGGCTTGCTGGCTGCTGCAGCAGCAGGATGGCCCGAGGCTCCCACCGCGAGGGCTCATCCTCGGCGTTTATTCATCCATAACTCATCCGCACTAGCACAAAGCGGGGATAACTGCTGTCTCTCCGCAGCCAGCCCTGCGGGTTAGTGCTGGTATAATAAACTCATTTTCTCCAGCCTTTTCTCGGGGTGCTAAGCACGAGCGCTCATCCACGAACCCACGTGAGCTGCAATCGTTCAACCCCAGCTCTGCACATTAAATACTCCCTGAGCTGCGCTCCAGGAGGTCGACGCAGGCAGCCAGCAGCCGGGACTTGGGGCTGCGGTAAACCGTAGCAGCACTTCTGGCACAGGGACAACATCCCACAATCTTGGAGAGGAAAACACGGGTTGTGGCTGGCCTGGGCAATGCAAAGGCCAATGAAGATGGGGGGAAAATTGCAAGGACAACAGGTTGGACGCAGAAAGAAAGCAAAGTGGCAGCTGAGAGAGGCTGTGCACCAAAGGGTCTGTTTTGTGCTAGCGGGGCTGAAAACGAAGGTAAAGCTGTTATTAGCATTCCCCTAGGGAGAGTGATTATGAGCTAGTGAGATGCTGTTGACAGGAATACTGCCTGCAGCGTGGAGCAGCTAATGAAGAAGATGGGTCTTGTAACCCTAGAGAGAATGGGACACTGGAGAGTCACTGGTGTTTTTCAGAAATGAGCTTTTTTTGCAATTGCTCTGTGTGCTCCCAAAATACAGGGAGACGGAGGCTGCTTTTGCCATTCCTTTTTCTACTGAGCTTTAGACTCGGGGGCCCTGTCACCCTCTGGCTCTGCCCTCCCTCCATGGACACTGTCACCCCTCTGTGGACACTGTCCCCACCGCAATCTCCAGCAGAAGCAATTTGGAGGTGACCTGGGGACAAGGGATGAGGCTGCTCCTCACTCACTCCCCACTGATGCCAGTCGCCTGAGCCATTGGAGCAGGACATGAGAGACCTTGAGCGAGCCTGGCAGTGAGGGATGAAGGCTGCTAGCAAGGAAGACTCCCTACGGGGTTTGTTCCTGCATGACAGTGGCTGGTACCAGTATCAAGCTAAGGTCAGCCGTCCATGGGTGCTTCTATGTCCAAGTAAATCTGGTGCCAACCCAGCAGCCAACAGCAAAGATAAGTTCACCTTACTGCTCAGACCTTGCTGGTTCAAAGGACACCTTGTTATTTAGCAAAGTTTTTCTTCGTTTTGGGTGTTTTATGTAGCACTGCAAAGGATATGACCTATGAGGCTAAAGTGCTGCTGACTATTGGCCTTCCTTGTGGACTTCTTAGAGGATCCTGTTCTTCTGTGTCTCTTGGTGGGAGCTGGTCCTGTTCGTGCCAAAGAAATTTGAAAGATACCACAGCTGCTAGAGAAAGAGAAAAAATGAGTGTTTCTGTCCAGAATTTGTTTCCTGAAGACTCTTTGGGCAGTGGTTGTGAGTGAACGTGCCTGTCATTTAATGGGAGGAGCAAAGACCGAGGTCATTTGGAAAGGCTTTCTCACAAGTGCCTTCCCACCGTTTGCTCAGCTTGAATCATCAGTTTGTCCCAGACTCTGCAAAGTTTTCTTGCTTTTGGAAGTGCAGACTTTCCTAAGCAGTTTCAGCTCCATGCCTGAAGGAATTGTAGGCAGTGATTCATCAGAGAGACAACACATCCCAAACAACTAGAAGGTCAACTACTTCTTAAGGCAAAAATATTTTGCAGTGATTTATAGCCGTATCTGGAAAAACAGAGCTCTTACGTGGCTAAAACAGGCAAATAGTAGATTGAGAAAAATTTCTTGTCATCCACACTCAGCATCCTTCTCATGGAAACTTCACATGCTTTGCATACTGTAACAAAATGCAAGTTTTATTCTGTTTTATTAGTAACGGACGTGGAACAGCCAGTTGAAGACCTGGACTGATGTATCTTTCTCTTTTGACCAGTGTTTAATATTCTAACTACAGTCCAGATGTAACATTTACACTGGAAAATACTTACAGATTCAACCTCATACTCAAAAATATTTCTAGTACAAATAAAGTTAGTACATAAAAAAATGAACAACAGAAAAATAACAATCCCAGAAACTTCGTAACAGCATAGACTGGTTATGGCCTTGAGTTAAGTTCAAGTATTTCCCAGTGGAATGCAATGCAAGCAACAAGGTAATCTGGCTTTTACGTGGGACATTCCTGGCCCTGAATGGTAAGAACAGAAATATAAGTGTGGGCGCTTTATCCGACCAAGTTTAGCGAGAGAGTCAACATTTATGATTAGTTCGGCTACAAAGCTAAACCCGTCTTGTGTGTGAACAAAACTACTAACCTGTAAAAAAAAAAGGCAAAGTATTAATCATACTACTGGAGTTTCTTCCGTGGCTGACGCTGCCTGTCGTCTAACTGAAATTCCTTGAGATGCCGGTTTAGTTTGTAATGGCTGTGATGAATTTTTTGCTTGTGGTTATGCTTATTTTGCTCCTCTATCCTTTTCCTTCCCAAACCGACATGATAAAAGAGGAGACTTTTGCCCCTGCCTCGAAAGGATTCTCTCCTGCGGAGAAGTTAATGTATGTCGGTCGCCTATGTGGCAGTGACTCGGTGGAAAAACGTAATATCCTAAAGGCTTTGGAGGCCGAAGAGTGGAGGAGGAAGGGGGGAGGTGAGCAACTCACTATTCTTAATAACAATAATAATAATCCTGTATATTTCTAGGGCTGTCTGACTCATGCTGGCTCCTGTGTGCGACTCAGATGGGATCTGGGAGAACTGGGGTCCCTCCTCTGCGGGGTTAGAGGAGTCAACAGTGTCCTCCGGGCTGGCTGGGACCTTGCCAGTGACTTTGCATCTCTCCCAGGCAACTCACGACACCGGAGCAGTCCTGCTGGGAATGTGCCCTTGTGCTTCTGTCCCTGTCAAAGCATTTGGAAAACGCGGGGAAGCAAGATCAGCTCCCATTCGCAAAGCATTTTATGCAAGGATGTATTTCAAGCCTGATAGACGAGCGGGGCTGGCTGGAAGGACGGCAGAGAGAGTGGTTGCCCTGTCTCCCTGCCCGACGCTGAGGCTGTATTGATCGGCCAAGAGTCTGCCCTGGCTCTAGTACTTGTCAATATTGCAGTTATTGACTCTCACTATGGAAAACAATGTGTGCACATTCAATGTGATGGTGACACCAGCTGGGAGGGGGCTGCAAATCTGCTGCGGGACAGACTGATCATTGAAAACTCACTTCGTGCTCTGGGTCTACGGTGTGAAAATAAAAAGGGAGTTTGAAGGAGGGCAGGAAGATCCTGACTGTACAAGCAGACATCTGAAGAGGGGAGCGATCCCTGTGCCTCCAGAGGATGGGGTTTTGGGGAGGACCGGCGTGGCAGATGGGCGCGTGAAGAGGAGCAGAGTGGGAAGGTGGCCTAAGGACCGGCACTGCCACACTGCTGGGAAGACATGGACTGTTTGGTGGTGGTTCAAAGACACTGAGGAAAACCATGCTAGAAAAGCAGCCCTTGGAGAAAGGTTGATGACACCGGAGCTGTTTAGCTGAAAGCAGACTTGAGGAGGATGAAAACAGTCTTCAAATACCCAAAAGCTTCTGCAGACATTAAAGGCATGAGATGTTCTCCATGTCTGCTGAGGAGAGGAGACACCAGGGGCTGCAGCGAGGGGGGTTTGTCGTAGCGATTAAGGAAGCATTTGATGGTGACAAGTTGCGGAGAAGATCTGTGGTCCTTTCCAGCCCTGTTGCTCTAAGTGTCTGCAACCCTGCAGCCGTGGAGCCCTGAGATCTCCTCCCATCGGGTGCTGACCAGCTGTATCGCTGCAGCAGGGGGTATAGCCCTGCTGTATAAAGTGGGTTTAATGAGTCGATCAGGTCCCTGTGACCAGGTTCTGGGGTTTCTGCCTTAAAATCTGCCCCCCTCTTCCCCCACGGTGAGGCGTTTGCCAGGATGGTTTCCTGAAGCAAGAACAAGGGAGGCCTGTGTCCATCCCTCCATTTGGTGACTCGCTGGTGAATCTGCAGGTCAGCAGGAGCCAAGAGGCCGATCTGAGTCATCGGGAAATGCCCAGGCCGTCTGGGGCTGAGGGAGGTGTCTCTGGTATGGGCAGGAGAAATCCAAAATCCGGACTCCTGCACAGCACAGTGCCTTCTGTCACTGTGTGGGAAGGATGAGTTCACCCGGGGCTGTGATATTGCTGCTCATCTAAAAGGAATCGGAAAAACCCAGGCAGCATCCAACAGTCACTCTCCTCAGAGTTTCCATCCTTCCCTCGGGATCCTGACTTTAAATACACACTGTTTCCCGTGGGACACAGGGCTGGCGATAAAGGAGAAGTCACGTTGATGTGGACAGCAAGCTTGTGCCCTGGACACCTGTAATTATTCGGGAGCAAGCTTCCACCCAGCAGCACCTCTGCTCTTCTCCCCAGCGGCTCTGGGCTGTGGACCTGCATGCATTTATCTCCACCAGCAGCAACCAGCCTCTCCTGCATTGCCCAGCACAGCCCCAGCCCAGGAGGGGAACACGTTCCCTCACGTGGGACAACGACAAACAGTGCTGTTGGGTATGTTTGTCTCCCCACCACCGTGGTGTGAACTTTCTGAGCCTTTCATGCAAAATTCAAGGCAAAAAGGCCGTTCCTCCACGCGATGGATGTGTGTTACTACTGACCATCGCTGCTGGGGGGATGCACTGATCCTCCTCCTGCATGCGGCTGTCTGTTTTCAAGGGGAAAATCTCTAGCAGCGAGAGCTGGCAGCACTCCAGGCATTTTACCAATGCCTTCAGCAGGACCAGGAACAAGCCTGAAAGCATTCCCCAGACTGTTACCCAAAGCCATACTGAATATTTGCAGCTGGATGCCTCGTAGGATGTTTCTTTGCTTTCTTTTTAAACCTGCTTTTTTGCTGCCAGCACTGTTCTTTAATGGCATGGCACAGCTCAGTCCAGGGTTCCAGGAGCTGAAGGCCACACCCAAGGAACATGGAGAACAGGCATCCTCAAGGCTTTCAGGGACTGATCTTAACAACATGAGAAAGATGCCCAGGAAGTAGTCACGTAGATCCAATGGATAAGAAATATTTGCACAGGGACCAACATGTGACTTTGGGTGGCTGGCACAGCCCCGAGGGAACAGCTCGGCACAGAGATGGTGCTGTGTTCAGTGAGGATTTACTTCTTTCACATTAGGTTTGATATTGAGGGCTCTGCCTATTTGGGTTCTCCATGGTGGTGAATCAACCATCGTACTCTTGGGAGGTTGCGAGAGCATCTGCCAAGCCACAGGCATCTGGGGAACATCTCAGGGATCAGACCCACCCTGAGATGTGGCAGAGTGGGGCAGTGATTGGTTTCAACTTCTACCATTTGGCAGGAGATGCTTGCTGTGCTCCCATTGATCAGGTTTTCTTTCTATTTTGTGTTACTGATGGGGCACAAAGGCACAGCCCCGCAGCTGTGCAAGACACACAGGATGAATCCACCCTGACAAAGCACATCCTCAGCACTAGCAGGAGCCTTGGAGCTCAGCAGCTTGATTTTAACATGCTCCCAGACTCCTGTGGCTGCACAAAAATTACCCTAAAACCAAGCCAAGCTGAAAAAAAGCTCCCCATAAACTAGGGAAAAAGTTTCTGCTGCTATCCTGGTTCTGTCCCCACTGAAGCCAGATCTTCTGCTAAGTCCCCAAGCAAGTGTGTGAAACCTGCCAGTTCCCCAGGTGAGGCTGGAGGCTGGAAGCCCAAAGACTGCTCCAGGATGAGATCAGCCATAGCCCTGGACCAGCCGGGTTTTCCCAGGGAAGGTGGAAGGCTGTAAAATTACCAGAGGGTTGATATTACATTTATATATATGTATGTCTATGTCTATATTCACACACACGTGTTCATATGTGTCTGTATATATACGTACATGTACACACACACATCATAGACACACGATGCATAGATGAGCCATCTGCCACATTTATAAGGGTTTGATTAAACAGAAAAAAAGATTTGCCAACACTGATCTTCCGATCTCTACTAATATTCAGCAAATAAAGAAGGCTAAACCCTTTAAGGGTTTTTTTTCCTGGTTGCATAAAGGCACTTTCTGATGATGTGAAGCAACAACTTGTTAAAAACGCTGTAACTGCAGCGATTCCCATCACATCTGTAGCAAGCGCTACACAGGCACCGGTACAACACAACGTCACTGCTCCCTCCTGCTGTGTAGCATTTGACCGCACTTGCTTTTTGCTTCAACGAAGAGGAATAAAAGACAAAAAGACCTTCAGTGCCGTGCCATGCTTTTAGGTCTCCCTGTGTATGACAGTCGCTGTGTTTCTGCCCCGTAACCTGATGTGGGTGCCAGCTCGTGGCTCGCAGCATCGAACGATGCCTTCGTTTCCAGCGATGCCTGCTAGAGCATCTGACAATTCAGGCAGGACATCGGCTGTAAGCGTATCGTGAAGGTTCATGCAACACATCAGTTGTTTTCTTTTCTCATCAAGGGATCAGAAATTAGTTTTGATTAAGAATGCTTAGTAATTAAACACTGCCTGGCCTACAGCACTCTAGCCTCAGCATGCAGGAGGGGAGCTGCTCGCTGTTGACCTGACTGCTCTTCTGAGCCACCAGCAGCTCCGCTTCCCATCGCAGCACATTGTCTGGTCTCTTGGTGGCTTCGATGGTGAATGAAGGGGTGGGAGATGCGGGGGGTTTGCTGTTGCTCACTGGAGGTTCCCAACTGGAGAACGTGTTGGAAAGAAATGTCTTTTGTTAACACATTGGAAGACAGCACTAAATTGGTCTGTAAATCCTTTTCTCTCCTGACTTCCATATAAAAATTGCGCCTGTGCAACGAACGCAAGACAATACCAAAAAACAAACCAAAATGAAAACCCCACGTACGCTGCCCTCTCTCCTTCTAGACAAAGCTATATCCACACTGACGTCTTTCCATCTTTACTGCTTGAGCTCCCTTTCTCCAAGCAGGCCTTGGGTTTAGCACCTTGTTTCTCCTGGGCGGTGTTGGCCCTGTTCTGCTCTACCACCGTGCCACCCGAGGCAGGACTGCTGGTTCGAGAAGGTTGCGTGTTGGCCTGGGTGCTGCTGTAGCTCTGAAATGCTATGTCTAACTGCTCCTGGGCCACTCGCAAGTGTTTGTGAAGGGTGGACAAGTCTGCCGGGAGGTTCTCATCCGGGCTGGTGCACTGCTGCTCCTGAGCGACATTAGCCAAGTTCTGCTCGTGAGCCATCAGGCTGTTGGGGATCTTGGTGGACTTCTCAGATTTCACTACCAGGTTGTACTCAGGAGGGCAGGAGATGTTCTTTGGGTAGGCATAGTTGTAGGGAGGCTGCCTAAAGCTGTTGATTTTCCGGTTGCGGATGGCATCTCGGATGGTCCCAAACCCCAGGTGAAACATCTCACACATGTTCAGCAATAAACACAGGCAGCTCACGACATACATCACCAGGAGAAAGATGGTCTTCTCTGTTGGCCGGGACACAAAGCAGTCCACAGTGTGAGGGCAAGGGAGTCTGTTGCAGACATAGTAGGCTTCTACCTCGAAACCGTAGAGCAAATACTGCCCTATCAAAAAGCAAACTTCAAACGAAGCTCTGGTAAGTAGCTGGAAGACATAGATTTTCATCAGTCCTTCTTGCTGGATGCGCCTCCTCCCGTCATGCTTTTGTTGCTCTTTGCTCTTGGGCTTGGCTTTGGCTTTCTCGTGTTCTGCTGTGTCGTCAGAGATCATGGGCTCCTCTTCGTCGGCCTCCATCGGGTCCTCCACATTGCGCACTGCCTGCCAGTTCAAAGCAAACTGCTTCTTCTTCTTGAATCCCTTGCGCTTCTTCTCCTCCTCCGCCGACCGGGCGATCCTGTGGATGGCATAGCCCAGGTACATGACTGAAGGGGTGGATATCATGATGATCTGGAAGACCCAGAACCTGACGTGTGACAGCGGTGCGAAGGCATCATAACAGACGTTGTCGCAGCCGGGCTGCTTGGTGTTACAGGTGAACTTGCTCTGCTCATCGGAGTAGATGGACTCCCCCCCCACCGCTGTCAAGACAATGCGGAACACAATGAGCACGGTGAGCCAGACCTTCCCCACGAAGGTGGAGTGATTGTGAATCTCTTCAAGCAGGCGGGTTAGAAAGCTCCAGCTCATGTTGGTCATAAGGGCTACTCAGTTATAACCTGCAGGAAGAGAGGGAAGAAAAAAACACAGATGTAAATTAATATCTGTGGCTGCACTCAGTAACATGACTGTGACATCGGCACACAGAGGAGGTTGTTTGATCTCAAAGAGGTTTATCACTGCAGCCCATCTCCCCAGGACCTGTGAGGGACCACAGCATGGGGCTGAACATGAGAGCGCAGCATCGGGGAACAGGACATGGCCAACGTGGGGATGTCCTGCACCACTGTAGCTGGAGGCAGGGATAGCTGGTGGTTCTAGATACACACAGATTAACAACACAGCAAGCCACAGCACCTACTAGGTTCACCGTTACCCACACTGTTGCCTGTTTCAAGATGTTGCTCAGCTGTAAGAAGGGTTTGGGTGACTGTAAAAGGGCACGCAAGGCACCGTGGAAGCCACCTAGGCACAAAAAGATGCTTAACTTGTGGTAATCTCTTGCTTGCACCCCATGGGCTCCAGTGCCTGAGCTGAAAGCGGGAGTAGAGGATGCTGCCCACATCACAGAGACTTTCACTGCTGAAATATCTTTCATTAGCAAATCCAGAAAAATGCAAAGAATCAGCAAAAGAATGGGAATATTTATGTTTACAGGCTGATGGCCCTTTTAAGTTCCTTTTGGAAAAAAACAAAATAAACCAAAACAAATGTTTAATCAAATGCAGACTGTTTTAAAAATAAACCTTGAAAAGCTCTCAGAGAAAACCATGCATTTATTAGAAGACCTGGACAGCTGGGGAGGAAGAACTTGTAATAACCATGTTGTGTTTAGTTTAACTTGTGATGGGGCCTCAGCTTGAGCTCCTTGGGTGACCCCAGGCATCGCTAAAGGCAGGCAGCAATTTTACTGCTTGTCTGGCAGCAACCCTGACAGATACCTGGAGATGGGAGCAATAAAGCACCCAGACCCAAAAAGCACCATGGCGGGGGACAGCGGGGCGCTCACCCCAGGGCAGCAGAGGATGGGATCATCCTTCCTGCACCCCTGCATCCCTCCTCTGAATCATCCTCAGGCTCGCCGTGGAGTTTACCCACCTTGTTTGCACACAGACACCTGATGCCAGGCAGTAAATTAGGTGTCTATCAGCCCAATCCCACCCATGAACTGACACCTACCACCGCGCCCAGAAGCAAAGAGTGGATGTCGTGGTGGCAGATGTAGGAGCCAAGCACATGAGCATGGACACAAGCGAGTTAGCATGGAGTAGCACATGGCAGTGGTGTGTTATGGTTCAGCAGCAGCTGCCCTGGCACAGGCTGCTCCCCTGTGGTCCTCCACGATGAAGCAGAGGAAGAGAAAGGAGCTGTTGTCCATATGTTGAAAGAGTATGAACACCAAAACTATGCTGGCTGAGCATGGCTGGGTGGAGGGAAAATGATGCTATGAGGCTTTAGCCTGGTCCTAACCTGGCTTTGCACCATTTTTATGTGGAGACACAAAATGATGCCCTAGGCTTTCCACAGCACAAACCAGGCTTTGAGCCCATCACCCATGCCAGGCACAGGGTAGGACCAGCCACCAGCACCAGCCGTGGGCACAGCCCCAAGTGGGAGCAAGACGGGAAATGTGCCCTGCTCTGTTCTCCACGTCGAGCCTTTCTGGAATGCGATTTTGCTCATGCTGCTCCTTAGGACGGGAGCCAAACAGTGCTGGTTTGCTCAGCCCTCGCCTTCGTGCTGCCCTGGGAGGCAGCAGCACAGCCCGAGGCTCGAGATGCAGCGAAATTCTTCCATCGTTGAGGGCTCTTGAGAGCAAGCAGATGGAATTTTCTAACCTTGCTATTTCTAGATCAAACAAATGCTCTGCGAACCCAAACCCCCAAGTCTTCACACGCCTGACCAAGACTGCAGGAGCACTCTGCAGAGGGGGGCGAGGGCTCTTATTCCTGTCCTGCAGCTGGAGAAACTGAGGCAGGGAGCAGAGAAACAGCTCACTCCAGGCTGTGTAATAAGCCAGAAGAAGAGGTGGAGGAAATTCTCCTCTCTGTCCTCAAAGTTGAGGTGAAGGACAACAGCCCTCAAAGCTGCTGGGACCAGAATCCCCATCTCCTACCCCAAAAGTGATGGCTTGGACCCAATGGTCAGTACAGAAACGCTGCAGAAGAATATGGAAGGTGATGCCCACAGAGCTATTCTTTATTTATTGAGAAAATTGGATTTATTCAGGGGTGAGATGGGAAAGCATCCCCTCTGAGTGCCTTCTTGCTTCTTTAGACTCAGTGGATACACTTTAATGTATCTTGAACCCTTCCTCCGATTTGTGTCCCCATTCAGATAAGGGCAAAATGGGGCGTTAAATGATTTGCAGGATGAATCCAGGCATTTGGCCAAGCTCCAGCTGACGAGGGGCTGGGAAGGGAAGACCCCGCTGGGCGCAGCGATGGCCTGCTGCGGGACACAGTGCATCTGCCTCTGGAGCATCCGGGTCCAGCCGAGGCAGGGCTGGGGCTTGGATGGAGCACACGTCGGCCCCAGCTTGGCTGGCCCCATGTGGGCATTCAGCCACCTCCGGCTCCATCTGCATCTGCAATTAGCTGCAAGCCCCACATTGCTCTAAAACAAGGGCTTCAAATGTCCTGTAGAGCAGTTCATTGATCGTTTCAGTGCTCACCTTAAGGGTTTATGAGGTCTACACTGGGGATAATTTGCCATTTTGCAAGCGTTACTCAAGGACACAGTTCCCAAAGCTTAGAGTCACCTCCCAAGAGCAGTATTGCTGGGGCAGGGAGGGTTTGACCAAGATAATGGTGGCTTTTGGAGAAAATATTCAAGTTTTGGTCTGATATTGGTCAGGGGTTTTAGCAAAGGAACCACCATCTCCTCTGGGAGACACATTTTAGAAAGGAGCACCCGACAGCATTGGTTCAAAACACTCGCAAACCTCCTGAGTCAGAAAGGAGGAAAAAAAAAGCAAAATAACTGAAGTGACGGGGTGTTGCTTTGAGAAGACCACCTCCGGCTACCAGCCACCAGCCCGAGCTGTTGGTCCTGCCATTGACCCTGCGGTCAGCTCTCCGTGCACATCTGGATCGGCAGGAACATCTGCAGGAAACAGCCTGGAGCTGTTTCTGCACCCCCAGGACCCGCTGTTGCCTCTGTGTATGATCACACCTTGACATTATTAATGCTTCTGTGTGTCCACCCACTCTCCTGGCACCGTATTTGAAAGCAGGAGCTGAAGGAAATGAGTTAAAAACCCCTCCTACAATCAGTTCAGTGAAGCTTCCAGTGCTTTTTGCGACTTGCTGGCTAGAAAGACTACACTGTGAGATTTCAGTGCCTTTAACTGCTTGGCGAGATGGGGGGGTGGGGTTAGTACACCGTTATATTTTGGAATTAATTATAAGGCAAACAAGCTTCCAAGAAAGGATTTGTTCACATTGCTTTTGCTGCTGACTAGGATGATTCTAGGAGAAGACTATGTCTGATCTCCTCACAATGCCAACTATCAAAGCACAACACATGGATTTTTGTACTTTCTGTGTGCTTCAGACCTAATCCCTCTGTGCAATGGAAAAGTTACACAGGTTCAGCTCCCTGTGTGGATCTGCAGCAGGTAGATGGATTAGACGAGGTGGTTCCTGTGGCTAAATGACCTGCTGGAGAGATCGCGTGAGAGGACACACCATCCCTCCAGCTTTGAAATCCATTCATGCATAGTCATCTATCTTCACACGTCACCTCCAGACTAGCTGACACGCGGTGTGTGAAACACACGCGGGGTACAAGTTGCACTTTGAAACAGCTACAAAGGAGGAGTTGGATCGTTCAACCCATCAGCAGCACGTAAAATAGTGAAAATCGCGTTTAGCCAGGGAGCGGAATGAGCTGTTGGCTCCACGTTCTCATCATGGTTCCTTCCCGAAACCCACTGACCCCTCTGCGCAACCGCAGGCACAACTGTTGGATCTGGGAAAACTTTAAAACCTGAGTTTAAAATAAGCAGATGAAGGAAAAAAATAAACAGGAAAAAAAATATTGGTGCTAGCTGAATGTCCTTCTTTTCTACACCATTCCCACACCGTTGCTTAAACCACCGGGAAAACAATGGAAAAAAAATCTACTTACAGAGACATGGTGCTTCTCGCGGCGGCTTTCCCTCCTCCGCCGACATTCCTTGCCCTAGATAAACTCCCTCCGCCTGGGTCCAGCCGTGCCGCAGCGGCTGGAAACCGGAGCGCAAGGGAAGTATTTAACGTACGGCCAGACCCCGCCTCTGCCGGGCACCCACCGGGCCCACCGCCACGCTTGGACCCTCTCCCTCGCCAAGCCTTGGGAGAAGGAGCGGAGGTGCTATATACATATATATAAATACACCGGGGAAGAAAGTGGCATCGGTTTTAAATCCAAACAAGCCGCCGGGTCTGGTTTTAGGAACGCTGCCTGGAATTTTGCTGCCGAGCTCTTGAGCTGGTTGGAAGTAAATTAATAGCATCAGCTAGTGGCACTGGTAACAGATTTGTAAGACAGAGAGCATGACTAATAGGGAACATGTGGAAAACACATTTTGGCAAAAGATACTGGGTTGCTGGGGAAAAAAAAAAATATACTAAAAAAAAGAGGCAAGGCTCACTAGTGAGAAAAACTGCTCTGAAGCTCCTGCTTTGCTTCACCCGCAGGCAAGGCTTTCTCTGGAAGAGGTGGTGCACCTCTCTACAAGCTGGTGGATGGGAGGAGAGAGCAGATGAAGGATGGGGAAGGGGTTCTGAGCACGCACAAAGCCTTTTTGGCTTCTTTGAAGAAGCAAGAAGAAATACGAAGTAGTGTGGGAAGGTATGTGAAGCCTAAGGCAAGTGGAGAAGAAACCCTCTGTCCTGATGGTCCAAGGAACACCTCTCGTCCCTGCTCTGTCCCTGGGGAGCTTCGGCATTGCCACCCCAGTGGGATCAGGGCTCCAGGGAGCTGCTGAGATGGAAATGGAGAGTCAAGGCAGAAAGTTTCCCCAAGGACCAGTGAGGAGGAAAAAGATGTGACAGCAGCAGTCAAGAAGTCACGAAAAGGATCAGACCCAGCCTTTGAGAGGGGAAAGCACAGGAAGATGCACATTTGGATCAAGGGGAACCTTTGAAACCATATGGTTTATCGGGAACTTTCATCCCTGCTCCTGACAAACCAGGATATTCACTCTGCTGCCAGACCTCTGGTTTCCCAAAGAGCCTGAAGGGAAGCAGAGGGGCAATTCCTGCTCGCTGGAGCATCTCGCGCCGATGCTTTTGCAAGCTGCTCCATGCCGGCTAACGCTTCGGCCGTACTGCTGAAAGTTCCTCTGTGAGAGCCCAGGAGCGTGCGAGCCTCTGCTGACACCAGAGCTCGGCTGCATGACACGACCCCATTACAGCTAATGGGGTCTCCAGGGTGTATAGCATTTCTGGACACGCTGCAGTAACTTTCCTGAAGGTTTTAAGTGATAAACTAATTACTCATACACAGTGATAAGTTAATTCACTGTTCGGAAGAAGCCATCTATGATAGGCAAATGAAAAGGCCATGTCAGCTAAGTTAGGTGTAGAGATGAACCTGCCCGGGGGCGAATATGTCACACGAGGGAAACCAGAGTTTGGGAGGCATCTAGGGGGGAATAAGCCTCTAAAGAAGTTAAATTATCACAGCCCTGACCGCGTGCTTCAACTTAAGGACACAGCATACTGACAAAGCTTGTGCTGTCAAAGGACATGGGGACATAAGGAGCTGGTTTCAGAGGAGAGCACCAGGGCTGGAGATCTCCTGCAGCAACACCTCAACCTCCTGGAAATCTTCCATCAGGACCTCTGCGAGGGGGTGAAAATGTGCAATGAGCCGAGGCCACATTACCCCTGTGGGTTCCCAGGGTTGGGTTTGGCATCCAGCATGCCAGGGCAGTGACCTACTTGCCCGCATGGTCCTTGAAGTCTGGAGAGATTGCGGTGGGTCACCTCATGGTCCCCTCCACAGGGGCCTTGGGTGCATCCCCCTCAATCAGGGACCCCGCAGCTTCCAGTACATCACACCATCTACTTCTAAAAGACAAGTCCTATGAGATCCATCAGACCTGAGGGATGGCCACCAAGATCTCACTCCCATCAAAGAACTGTGGTGAAATTTCCACCCGCTCCAGCCAGTGCAGGATGGAGCTGTGGAGAAGTATTATTAGTTATTTAAAAATAACCAGCTGAGAACAACTTCCAGGCTCTGCAGGACTGCAGGCAGCAACTTAGAGATAAAAGGCAGCTCAGCATGGTCCTTGTCCCGTGGGTCATGCAGCCTTTCCAGGCCCTTTGCTTTCTAACTGTGTGGGTTATTTATACACACAGCAATCTCATCTGGTGGAAGTTTTCTCGGGGCATCTGTGCTTCAGGCGAGCTGAGCAACATCTGCTCCTGCTCCAGCCTCCTGCCCAGCAGGTCCGGCCACCAGACTGGCAGGGATTATGTGGTTCTCATCACCGAACCACCACCCGTGGGGCCAAACCATCGCCCAAGGAAGGAGGCAGAGGGCTGGAGGCAGAGCCAGACCCGTGTGTTTTCTCCTGCATGCTTTAGCTGGGTTTTCACTGTCTGAACAGGTTCTGTGAGAGCCAAAAACCTTCCCTGCATGGGTAATAGCAAAGAATGGCAGGAGTACGCGCACATTTACAGTTTGCCTTTTCCTCCTCCCAGGGAAGACACTGGAGAGCAATCAGAGCTTTTCTAGCCACAAATGAATGTACAAGTTAAAACAGCGATAGGCACCTTATCACTGCCTTCCCATCCCTAATGATAATGAGATCTGGTATAACGTCTCCCTGCTATGTCAGTGATGAGTAGCAACCATAATTATCCACTCTGAACACAAATCTATGAAGCTCTGTACTGTATTGTGCTGACAGTTTATTTTCTTCTCTGATTTTTTACCTTTTGGATTTTTCATTTGATCTGTTTTAAAACTAAACGAAAGGAAGAAGTGCATCTTTGCTCAAATGATAAGCCCACTTTTTGAAACAAGACCCAGGAAGCAACGTCACTGTGTTGAGACAAATGTCACAAAAATTGAAATAAATTAAGAATATCAGTTTTTTACATTATTGAAAATTGTTGGATTTGGGCTTAGGAGACTGCAGAATTTCATGTCTGAGAAGCAAAAACCATTTGAATACTGCAAAGGAGGGCAAAGACTGAAGCAGCAGTTTTAATTCATAGCTTTTCTTCTTCAACTGACTTCACTAAGCTTTTATCTCTGACCTTCGGACGTGGGATGTGGGACACATCTTCACCCTTGGTGGCTGTGGATGCCATCCACTTTAGAAGCAGTTTGTGATGGAAAGGGTGGCGAAGGCACTGCCTAAAAGGTAATATATGACTTGGAAAATATTGTCCCCTTTTTGCATAAAGTCCACTGCAGAACGGCTGAATTCTGTTAATATTCATATTATTCAGTAACTTGGTGGCAGTTAGAGAGAAAAAGGGATCTGGAAGTTACAACTTTGCCAGTGAACGATGGCGTGATGGAAAGGCACGCTGAGGTCTTATCTTTGCAAGCAAAAGCGGCACTTTAAAACCTTGCAGCTACACAGAGAAAGAGGCAGGTTTTCATTCCATTAGTGTCTCTGGCACAGCTGGACTGTTACTTGAGGCCCCGTGCCCTTAGCGGAGCACTGCAGTTCCACAAATGGCTTTAAACAGGGATGTGTTTTTTTTTCCCCCAGACGTAAAGATGTGCTTCAGGGAGTGGCAACCTCCTTTCTCAACGCGTCCTCCTTTCCTCCGACCCCCACCATCCTGCCATTGTCCTCGCTGTTTTCAGAGCTGCTGGTCCCCGAGCACGCACATGTGGGGCGATTGCTGGGTTTGGAAGAGGACTCAGGCTCATTTTTGACAAGATTGGTTCAAGTCAGCATTGCAGCTTTGACATTTCTAATGCCTCGTCCCCAGACACATGCCTGATTGATACGACCAGGTAAACCAAGCACTGCAGAGAGGTCCAAGCACGTATTTCACTGGGGCATCTTCAAGGCTTCCTTGTATTTGCTGATGGGAAAGAGGCCATCAGCGCCCATTGGAGCTCCTTCTTCAATCCTGGAGTCTCCAGAGTCTTCAGCAACCCAAGGAACCAGGTTGGGTCATTGCTCTGGTGATGTGCTGGCTGGGGACTTGTGGTGGGACACAGAGCCTTGTCTCTTGTGTTAAAGGTGCTCTGGGACAAGCCAGCACCTTCCAGCAAGGGCAGAAGGAATGTACTGGGGTAGGACTTAGGTTTATGGGTGGAGGGACCATGCCTTGGGACAGCCCCTGTTCCCAGCCACAGAAACAGCCCATTTTGTCATGAAGCAGTATCGGGACCAACAATCATCTCATTTGTGGCTGATGGTATCAGGGCCAGCTGTGGATGTGCTGGGGCCCATTCAGGAGCTGCGATGCAGAGACAGGAGGGAGCAGGTGGGAATGGCCGCAGTGCTGCTGAACTCAACCATCCCAGCCAAGGGCCTCCATCGCTTTCAGTCCCACCATGCTCCCTAGCTTCCTGAAATCTGCTTCATCGCAAACCTCTGTGTGGACTTTTCAGGACAGTGGTGGTAACAACCCCAGCGCAAATGTGCCATTTGAATGACAGAGAGACAAGGTCTCTACCTATTCATCATCAAGTTGATTTTTTTTTTTTTTGATGAACGCAAGAAGGTTTTGATCTGGACCAGGACATTGCCGTTGGTCTCTGGCTCTTGCAAGGAGCAGAGACAATTTGGTCTCACACATTTTTCCAAAACCGGTGGGGATTTTGGCTGCATAATGTGAGGATGTTTGAAAACAAGGTGAAAGCTGCTTTCTTTCATGCACACTGAAAATATAAACTCTGGCTCTGAATTGCTGTGAAATTTAGACCCCGGTTGTGCCTCAGTTAGCCCAGAAGATAAGTCAGAAAACAGAATTTCTGTTAATTTTTCATTGGTTTGTGTTTGGAGCAAAAAGCCAATGCTGTTAGCAGAATTAGTAATATTTCTGCTGAAAAACAGTGAAGTGTTTCCTTTGGATATCACTGGCTGATGACCGCAGAAAGGTAAAACTTTGAAAATAACAAAAAAAAAAAATCTGCTATGGTTAAATAACAAGATATAAATTCCGCAGTACAAAAGCCCAGAGGAAGCGTTGGAACCCAGGCTGGAGAGCAGAAGCAATTTATTCCAGCCCTTCCCAGCTGAAAATTTCACTATGATGGACACATTCTTGAGATAAATTTCAGTGTTGACAAAAAACACATATTTTTTTCTGACGGGAACCTTTCTGCTGAAGTTTCCGAGGACGGCGAGATAACACGGGCCGGCAGACTGAAAGGTGGCAAGAAGGGACCCATGGGAGTCCCCAGGGATGTGGCTCAGCAAAGCCCTTTATAGCATTTTTTTCCCTGCGTCTGTTCCTGCTCCAAAGAAAGCATCTGCCTCAATAGCCAGAGGTCAGATGGAGCAATTATTCCCTTTTCTATTTGCTTCCCTTTCCTGAAGTAGCCGGAGAAGCAATGGGAATAAAAGGCCATCTCCAACCGCACCCATTGGGGTCGTACCCGGTGGTGATGGGTTGATGGTTGGACTTGATGATCTTAGAGGTCTTTTCTAACCTTAATGATTCTATGTTGGTGCTACCCACATCTCTCCTGCAAACCCATCGCGGCTCCCCAAGCTCTCATAACAGGAAGCAATAAACTTTCCAGTCGGCGTTCCCAGCCCTGGCTGACCTGCAGCACAACCTGTGAAGCAAAGCCAGGCTTGACTTGCTGTAGACCTTCCTGAATTTGTACAAAAGAGTTAAAAAAAAAAAAAAAAAAGAAAAAATCAATAAAAATCAGAGGAAATCCATCCTCTGGTAAAAAAACAGCCGTGCAAAAGTTCACGTTTGCCTCCTCCTACTGTTGCTTGTCCATCTGCAGTTCACCAAGCAGTGGGGCATTGATGCAGGCAGGGGCAGAGGAAGAAGGCCAAGGTGCATGGGAAAGATTAGGGAATGCTGGAAAAAAGTCAAATGGACACATTTTTGGCTGCTCTAGAAAGGTGTAGGGTTTTTTTTCTTTCCCCTAACACCTGTGAATGGGCAGACGATGTGTTAGGAGGGAGCTCAGAAGAGCCCCAGGAAAAGGGGGCAGGAGCGAGGAGAGCAGGAGCAAAGGTTGGAAGCTCAGCCACGGCTTCTGGGCTCGATTCATGAGCTGCTGGATGAGGTCCCTGGCTCGCGCTGAGAGGAAAGGTTTCCCTGCTTTTCAGCTGCATGAAAACCATATTCACAGTGTCAGTGGGGGGGGAGAGGGAAGGGGACGGGAGCAGCCAGCGACTCCTCACAGGGATAAACGTCTTAGACACAGCTTGGGGGTAAAGACAGCAAGCCAGCAAAATGAAGGTGGTGCAGATGTGTCCTCAACAGATCTACACAAGGAAAGCATGACATGCTCAACACCTCCTCCAGCTTTCCTTACCAAAGCCCTCTTGCAAATGCCTGCAAATCATAGAATCATAGAACGGTTTGGGTTGGAAGGGACCTTTTCGGTTTTCTTGTGGAAAATGCTTTGCAGCCGCACAGGTGGGCTGCTGACTCTGAGAGTGTGACTCTATTTTTTGCAGCAGTTCCAATGAGCAAATCGATGATGTCATCTCTGCCATCACACACCTCATCTGTCAGACATGGGGAAGTAGAACACCCACCACAACAGGTGGGACAACCTGTACACGACCAACGCTGGTCTGGTTCAACCAGCCCCATTACATGTAGCATCTCCCAGGACAAAGTCTCCCACCAGGAGTTAAACCAGGCTCATGTGGGTTGGAGCAACCCAAGGAGACCCTGCCACTGCCCTTGTCTCTGGCTGAAGGGTGCTTCTGGCCCTAGTAAAGGACAGGGTGACCCACCACGAACCACGGCCCCATTTGCCAAAGTGGGGACTCAGCTCTGTAGGTTCAAATTCACCCCTGGGCTGACAGCCGCCTGCCCAAACCACAAGTGCAAGAGGGAAAAAGGCTCTGGACTACAGATCTGGTGGAGGTTTCTTTCACCCGAGTACAGGAGAAGCCCAGCATGAGAGCTGGGTCCAAAGTTATCTTCATTTCTTTACCACCCCAAAAATATCTCTAATTTGCCAACCAAAGTGCAGGTTAGAGGAACCGTGTCTCAACCCAAACAAGGACAGGAGCTTGCAGTGAGCAAGCACCCCACAAGCTGGTGCGGAAACGGGACCCACAGGATCCAGCCCCAGCTACGTGACCCATGTCCAAGCTCTACCTGCCTTTGCATGATGCGCCCTCATCCAGCCTTGGCCATACATCACGATTGCTGAGCGACTGTCCTGTCCTATGCTGTCCTCCAGCAGAACTCATGCCTCACTGCTTTGAACAACCGTGCGGTTAAAGACCACGTGTGGGTGATTTGGAAGAGCTGCTATGCTCATGAGCTAATTTAAGGTCTTTTTGCTTTGCTGTGGCATCTGCTTAGGGTGCTGAGTCCCACCTGGAGCTCTGCTCTACCAAGAACATAACAGTGGTCTCCCAAACCCATCATCCGGCACCTCAGCAAGTGGCCTGGTTGCAGGAGCTGAGGTGAAGATCAGGGAGAGGGACTTACAAGATGAGGTAGAGTCTTATCTGAACATGAGGTGGAGTCTTATCTGGACATGCACATTTAAGACACCAAACCTCTCTGAGCATCCCAACACTCGTTGCCGGAGCATCTATTTCCCAACCCCTTGGCTTCGGAGGAGCCTCTGACTTGCCAGTGCTGATAGAGCCCTGACACTGAAGCCACTCCATGACCCAAGTGTTGTGCAAACGGGGAAAAAGGCTGAGGACAGCTGCCAAACCCTTCCCTCTGCTGTAACAACCCATCCCTGCTCCCTCCCTGAATAAACTCCATGCTGCAGACGTGTCACCCCAAATCACCAGAATATCCTCCTGAGGTCAGCCCTGGCTACCTGGACACCAGACCCCTCCTCACGGTAAAAAAATCCAACATCAGTTAAACCAGGATATTGAAGACAAGAAAGCAAATGCCAAAGCGAAAATACCAGACACTTGGATGCGACTTTGTGGCCCATTTTTCCATTACTATTAAGATCTAAACTTAGTTAAAATGGAAAAGAGAGAGGGACTCGAACGTGATAAATGAGGAAACAAACGGGTTGGACATGCTCTTGCCAACTGTTCTTAGATAACAGACAAAACAGAAAATAAAGAAAAAAAGGGAAACATTACTACAAGTACTTTCCTATCCTTCTGGCCAGGTTCCCAGCATGACCAGGGCAGGTTTTGACTCTGCTCACCCAGATTTATTATTACACCAGTATCACCAGTAAATATTTAAATAAACACTTAGGTCATTACATGCAGAGAAGATTATAAGGTCATGTTTACATGCAGAAAAGAGGAGGATGAGAGAGAAATGCCCATAGTGCCCAGTGGTGGGCGAACAGTACGGTACCTTCCCCGGGAGCCCTGGGGCCGTGAGCATCGGTGAAGGCTGGCCGGTCTGATCCGAAGGCGAGCGTGGGGTGGGAAAGGGATGGGAGCCTTCCTGGACGTGTTTACATAGGTGGGCCCCCACCCGATGACGCCGGAGAGGTCAGCAGCTCATGCCTCACATGTGGACGCCACTGAGTCCTCCGTGCCAAGAAGGGAGACCACGTGTCTTTTCATCCCCAAAGCTTGCAGGACAGGAGGGGTGTTCAGTCCATGTTCTGGAGGTAGACAGTGGGGTGGAGAACGTGCCTGCAGGCTGGCATCCAGGTGGGAATGGAGCCAGTCCCATCTGGCCCTGGGCCATGCTGATGCTCAAAGCAAGTTTGACTCTGAGAAGACCCTCAGTGCTAGAGGTCCAAGTCCTTGGGCATCCAATGGGGGGCTGATAGCACCTTCTGTACCTCCTCCACCTGCTTGTCTGCCATGCTGGGCATCAAGCTATCCAAACCCTACACCAGCGCCACTAAACCCTACACAAGCACCACAAAACTTTACAACAGCACTGCCAAACCCTACACCACCACCATTGAACTGTACACCACTTCTATCAAGCCGTACACAACCTTCACCAAACCCTATGCCAGTGTGACCAAACCCTACACCACTAACACCAAACCGCACACCACCACCACAAAACTGTACGCCACCTTCATCAAATCCTACACAACATCCACCAAACCCTACGCCAGAGTGACCAAGCCCTACATCACTACCACCAAGCTGCACACCACCACCACAAAACTGTATGCCACCTTCATCAAATCCTACACAACATCCACCAAACCCTACACCAGCGTGACCAAGCCCTACATCACTACCACCAAACCACACACCACCACCACCACCAAATTGTACACCACCAAACCCTACACCACTACCACCAAACCACACACCACCACCACCACCAAATTGTACACCACCAAACCCTACAGCACCCCCTCAACCCACAATGCCCCTAGATTGGGACCATGGGCCTGAGGGTTTGCCATGGTATCATCATGCCTCATGCACAGGGCTAAAGCAGACACTCCCTCAAACTTGCTGCCTGCCCTCTCCCACCAAAGGACAGACCAAGCCAGTCCCTGCTGCCCATCTGCCTTCACCCCACGCAGTGTTGGGTGGGAAGGAGCCAGGAGAGCTGGGCAGCATCCAGGTGCTCTCAGAGGACCATCGTGTGATGGCACCTTCCTCCCCACAGCATTGCCCTCCCAGACACAGGACCCGCTGCATGACCCCCACTGTAGGAGAGCATAATCTCTTACGGTCTCAGTCCTTAACGAACACACAGGGCTGTGAGGGTCGTTGCTCCCAAGGTGGACAGCCACACTCGCTGCCCCTCGGGAAGCCGGTTGTGCTTCCACGCGAGTGCGCACACTGCTTTGCAGCAGGTTGCTCCGGGGAGCGAGCAGCAATAAAAAGCTGGAGAGAAGGAAGGATAATATCGAATCCAGCTGTGAAAACAGAGATTAAAACATTCTGAGCCTACAACCTCCCTTGGCCAGCGCGCGGGAAACAACGCGCCAGCATTAATTCCTCTCCCCATGTCCATCCAACAGATATTTTTTCATGAATGAGCATGTTGAGGCGGAAGGGGAAGGAAGGGAGATGCGGGAGGAGGAGGTGGACAGCCCTTCCACGCCTTTTACACAGGGGAACCTCTGCAGTTCATGGAGAGGCAGGGCCGTGGGTCTGAGCCAACGATGCTCCAGTGCTTGGGGCTGATCCACGACCTGAGGCAAGCGAGCAGCTAGACGAGGTTTTTCTCTCTTTGCTTGTACAACAGGTTGGTCCTGAAGGTAGAGATCTTTCCAAGAGAGCACTGGGCACATGGGTGCAGGTTTTGCTAGAGAAGTGGGTGGCTCGGGTACATGCTACTCTGCTCACACCAAACCCTCCACCACGCACCGGGATGCAGTGGGTTCCTGCTCTCAGAACAGGTACCCCCAGCATCGCTGGGGCTCACACAGGGGTCAGCACCCCCATACCGAGTACCTGGCTATTTCCCAAGCAGGGATGCTTGAAGATCCACCGTGAGCCTGAGGATGGGACACAGAGCCTGCTACAGTCACAGATTAATCCCCAGCAATGCTAAAATCCCCCCATGACATGCAGCAAGCCCCTTCCTAGTCTCCCAGTCTCATGCTCACATTTCTTTTCTTCCACGCTCTCTGCCAGCCCAGAGCCGGTTCAGCCTCCTCTGCTAATTTGAACGTTGCTAAGTTTAAAGAGGTAAACAGCATGGAAAATGCAGTGGAAAGAGGGCACAAACCCCTTATCCTCCTTCACTTTGCAATAAATAGCCCTTAGGAGTGCAAGTCTGGGTCTCTGACCTACAGGCAGCTATTGGGACACATCTAGGTTTGCTGCTGGTCAACTGAGGTCCATCCTCTCTGCTGTGACTATGACGGTGGTCACTGGCTGGGCACCCAGCCTACCACATTTTGGTATTCCAGGAAAGCCCCTGGAAATTTTCTGGAGCATATAGCTGCAGTCAGTGACTGGGCCATTACCAGAAGGTGGGGGAAGAAGATGAAGTTGTGGGAGGCTCTTCCTGAAACTTCACTCTTTCCGTTTCTGGTTCTTTCCCTCCCTTCCTCTCCAAGGCATCCTCCCTTTAGCCTCCAGACAGAAATAAATAAAAAACCGTAACACCATCTGTGTTTCTGAGAAAGATTAAGAAGTAACAACTTAAGGGACATGAACTAAACACCCAAATTACGTTCTGCAGCATTGTTATAAGATGGGTTGGTTTGCACATAGATGGACAAGGCAGAGCCCTGTGGGCCACGTGTGCAGCCATGAGGAGCTGGAGCCAGAGAAGCAGAGTCCCACAGCCGACTGGTCGTACCTGTACTGTGGTGAACATGGAGCCTGTGAGCTTCCTTGCATCATTTGAAAGCAGATCTTTATCCATCGTCGTCTTTTTCCCTGGCTGCTTTTTGGGTCCCTACTGACCTCAAAGCCTGGGAGCCTTCACCTCAACCCTCTGGAGCCCAGGTCAGCACTGCTCAGCCAACTCTATGCTGTCTCTAGGGTGACTCCAGGTAGAAATGAGATAGGCACCCCAAATTTCATCTCTCCCAAAGGCAACAGCACAAATTTTTGCCTTCTCTCAAGCATTAAGCGTCCTGTAAACCATGAGCCCCTATCACTAGCACCAGACACAGCCCTGTGATGGAGAGTAGCAGAGACTTGATGAGGGAAGGGACTCGTGTGGTGGGAGATAGCACCCAAGCGAAGTTCAGGAGGTCCCCCACAGAGGGACTCTCCCATGGCACTGCCACCCTGTCCCATATGGGACTTGATCCCCAACCAGCTACATCATGGCCTCCCGCTTGGATGTGTCTCTCCTGCCTACACCCTTGACAAAACGTCATTGCATCACCCTGCCATGATCCCAGGCTCCCCTTTGCATCCATCCCCACTGGTTTTATCTATGCTTCTGGCTCCAAAAACAAGCAGGCCTTCTGCTGGCACACCTAATGTCACATCTCACCACCTTCCAGACCAGCAGATCCAGACCGCAGACAGCACTTGCTCTGCTGCTGTCTGTTGAAAGGTCCTCACCCCATCCCTGTTTCAAAAATTCAGCTGATGAAGTGGGTTTTCTGCTTTGGCCGGAGCCCTTCTTTTCTGCCCTTCATTTAATTGTCCAGTTGTAATGGCCAAGAATTTCCAAACCCTGGTGGAAAATTAAAGAACGACTGCAGGAGCAAAACCACCCCTGCCTTGGAGAACGGCACTTTTGTTTCCTGCCAGCCATCCTCTTTCAGGCACTGAGAGCAAAAAGCTTTGAGCCTTTCCAACCACTAAATCACCCCGTTGGACTCGTAAAGGGGGCTGTTGAACTACACCTAGTTCCAGCTATTGAAATGACGGCAACAGCCTCCATCCCACAGGAACTGACCCCTTTACTGTCGCCGATGCTGGTGGAAGTGCTGATGACATATGAACATTAGTGACCATTATTAATTTCCAGTGGTGTTTACTGAAGTTGGAGCCAGTGCAAAGCCAGGGGTGGAGGGGTGTAAGCTCAAAGGACTGGAGATGGGATGTGGAGATGCTCGACGCAACGGAGAAGCCAAGGACTGTGTGGAGGGGCAATTATGGCTTTGCTTGAGGGTTAGCCCCACCAGACTAAGCAAGGTGTAGGCTGGTTAGCCAGGATGCTCTGCACGTCAGGACAACTATCCCAGTCATCACACTGAAGTCCTGCATTCAAAAACACATGGACATGGTGAGTGGGCTTCACAGGACCAAGCAGTGCACGTGGCCTCCCCTCGCAGCTCTCAGCAGCGTCTGCCCAGCAGAGAAGTCCACGCACATACTCAGCCCATCTCCTGCCCCATCCTGGCTGGTCCCAAGGGGAAGTCATTGCTCCCCCACCAGCTCTGTCCAGCCGCTGTTTATAAAATTCTGAGTGCTTTTACCTATGATTTGGGGAACAACCAATTTAATCCTTTTTCACGCCTGTCCAGGCAACAGCACCGTTAACGCTGTGAATGAGAAGGTGAACGGGGGACGCTCGGCCTCTCTGCTGTGCAGTGAAAGGGGGGGGTGGGTGAAACACGCATCCCTGGGCAGGTCTGTTTTTGAAAAGCAATTACTGGGCAAATCCTGCATTCCTCAGTGAAGGAATCCAGATGATGTCACCTCCTGCCCGGTGGCAGCAGCATTCCTGCCTGCCGCAGCTCCGTCCTGGCAGCTCCTGCCTTTGCTACAAATATTTGCTTTGGCTTGTTTTTTGGAAGCTTCCCATTAGAAGGAAGAACAGCAGGATGGACTCTCCTACCATAAGGCTGGTCTCTGTACCAGCACATTAGCACAGGCCACAGGTTAATAGAGGTTCACACATGCCAGCCAAAATTCTACTGCCAGTAGCAGAAGTGGGGTGGGTTTTTTTGAATTTTTTGGTAAATCTGTGGGGCAGCAAAGACTGAGAGATATCAAAAATCTCTTAAAACAGAAGGATGCCAGGTCAGGTAAACTAGTTTCAACCAAATTTGCTCAATTTTCTAGTACGTGTGTCTAGATTGGAGGCATGTAGATGTGCCTCTAATCATGTTGCTTTCTCTCCCTCACTCTCTAGTAGGGTACACCTAGTAAGATCCACCTAGTAGGATATATCTAGTAGGATGCCTAAAGCAAGTCAGGATCTTTCCTAACCAACTGGCCAGGTAAAGTGCCCTTTTGCCTGGAAGGGGAGTCCCAGTAGATGTTTCTAGGAAAAGGGTTGCAGGGGTGTGGAGCAACTGATGATGTAGACACAGGACCACGTGCAGCATGGTGTCTTCTCCTCTAAAGGAAAAGATCCCTCGTGGTATCCTCCAAGGCTGTTTTTAAGGCACTTGGGCGGGCTCTAGTTGCCTAAACTTGGGTGTTCAACCCTCCTTGGAGCTGAGCTCCATGTCCACCTGGCCTCTGAGGGCTGGTCTGGGCCATGGCTCAGTTTCCAGCTCTTCTCTCTGCTCCTCTAAATTTCACTGTAAGCTCTCAGGAACCAGGAAACCAGAAGAACACCCTCTCCAAGATGCGGAGAGTGGGTTTTGTGAGACACTTGTGAGGTTGGATTGCTCCAAAGCCCACAGATGTTGATAGGATCTCACTAAAGTCGCTGACTTTATTAAAACACGAGTTGTGCCACCGAGATCCTAGCAAAAGGCACAAAGAGAGGAGTGATGGGAATGGAAACGAGTAACGTTATTAAGGTGTTGCCCCTGTATCTGAGTGTGTGGATGACCTGGTTTGGGTTATTAAAAAAAGATGTTTAAGCAAGCACTTCTGGAGGCTTCCCAAGCTGATGCTTCTTGCATCTGCTGATCGTCTTGTTCTGCTAGGCCAGGGAAGCTGTGAGCACGGACGGCAGCCCCAGGCATCGCAGTCTGGCTCTTTCAGTGACAGATACGGCCTTCATCGCCGTAACAGCTAAACCTGGACGGATCCCCACCCCGCTGATGGGCCAAAGCGTCTGTCCTTCCCCACGGGGACTGCAGGCTGCGGGAGCCTCTCTGAGCCGGGCGGGAGCTCGGGAGCCCGAGCCCTCAATCAACCCTTCTGCAATTAGCGCAGGGTTTTCATCAGCGCTCTGTTGTTTTTCAGCTCCAGCGATAAGAGGTTTCAGTGAATATTTCAAACCGTACATAAACTACAGCCTGCCAACATAAACACCGTAAAAACGCTCCCTATAAATCACGCACCAGAGCTCACCCTTACTAGAACTATTAAAATTTTCTGGAATGGCTGAAAAAGTGCCGTGGGCTGCCAGGAGGTTCTGCGGCCACGAGATCTGGGAGAGAGAGAGACACACGGGGTGCAAAAACTTGCAAGAAAGCAGCTGCTCAGAGCAGAGCTTCCTCCTCGTCCTCCCACCTCGGGATCTCCAGGCAAGCTCTGCTCATGGAGGACTAAATAAATCAGCTCCACACCCACACGCGTCCTGGCCAGCCTGTGAAACCTCGCATGTGTCTGCCGTTAGACACAGCATTTCTTGCAGAAAGCTGCCTGCTTTTTTCCTCCTGCTCTTCTGGCCTGGCTGCATCCATCTCCTCCTGTTTTCCAGGGCATCCCTCTCTGCTGTCACAGCAAGGAGTAAGGTTATCTTGTAAACTGGCTTCAGAAGTGCTGGAGGACCAAAGCAGGAGACCAGAATCTTTCCAATGATGTCCTTGGATTGCAGCTACAAGCCAAGAAGTCCTGTCCTCCTGCATTTGCCACTGGAGCCTACTCTGATCTCCAGGCAGAAACAGCCTGCGTCAAACCCTGCAGCAACCTGGAGAGCTGAGAATGGGGAAGTCCAGAGCAGCCCCCACGCAGGGACCAGCCCCAGCTCTGGACTTTGCTGTGAGTCCCACACATCACCCCTGGGCCATCTCCTAGGCTGGGTCCAAAGGGGAAGATGCAGCCATCCTCCCCCTCTCTCGAAATCCTGGCGGCACGCAGTCAATCTTACTACCCCGGGACGTCCAGGAGAGCTTCGCCCTCCTGATGGAGCTCCTCACCTCTCCGCTCACATCGGGATGCTGGGCAGGTCTCCATGCTCCAGCCAGGGTGGTGGGATGTCTCATGCTTCACCAAACCAGCATTCCCCACCGAACGCCGTGTCCGCCCTGTGCAAATCTCTGAGTCCATTCAACCAGGAGCTGAAGCTACGGCTGATCTCTGCTCTCCCATCTCCCTCTGGCCCCGCAGCATGAAAAATGCTTTGTCTGGGGAGTCTGCAGCCTGAGAGTGACCATCTCCTGTGAAGCCAAGCCAAGCACGCAACAAAGCCCCATTGAAAGGCAGCCTTCGTCCGGGTGTCCTTGGAGAAGTGGCTACATGAGCACCGAGTGGCTCCTCCCGACTGCCGTATCGCCGGAGCATTGCACGAGCCAGCAGCCTTCCCCACAGACCCAGCAAAACTAATCCTAGGTTCCTAGAATCATAGAATGGTTTGGGTTTGAAAGAACCTTTAGAGGCCACCTAGCCCAACACCCCTGCAGTGAGCAGGGACATCTTCAACTGGATCAGGTTGCTCAGAGCCCCGTCCAACCTGGCTTTGAATGTTTCCAGGGATGGGGCATCTCCCACCGCTCTGGGCAACCTTGGCCAGGGTTTCACCACCCCCGTTGTAGAGAATTTCTTCCTTACATCCAGGGTAAAACAACTACATGTGGGCAACCAAACCAGCACGGGGTGTCCCACATGCAACCTGGGGTCAGTGCAGGGTTCTGGCCCCGGTGGTCTCCCCCTTCCTGGGGGACCCAACCACAACCATGGGAGAAGCCACGCTATCAGATGAGGTTCTCCTACAGCAGGGGTTGCTTTGCGATGCCTGTGGCATCATCTTTTCTCTCTCTCCTCCCCTCCTCTTCTCCACCATCGCTTCCTTTTTATTATCTTGATCTGTTTTGATTTGAAACTCTCCAGAGCTGGGGCTGGCTCACGCCTTCCCCGGAGCCACGAGGTGCTCCCATCCCACCGATCACAAGAGGAGAGCAAAGGGCTGCTCTCGTGCTGCAGAAAGCCCCGGGGGACCTGGCTGCGCTTGCACAGGCCACCGGGTCACCGAAACACTGCCAGGGCGAGGGAGACGACGTCTGCTCCTGCATCATGTCACTAGATAGCGGCTCTGCCCAGGGCTCGGAGCAGAGATGGGCAGGGGGGAGGCAGCGGGCAGCTGCCTGCACAGGGAAGGAAACGAGGACACTCATTTCGTAATGAACCCGGTTAACTATTTCTGTCTGGGAGCGAAGAGGAAAGGGCTGGGCAGAGCAGCCAGCAACACCATTGTCCCCGGCAGGAAAAAAAATGGACAATAAAAAAAAAAAAAAGGGGACAATAAAAACGTGGCTGGAGGAATTTGGCTCAGGCTCACATTTGAATCAGCATCAGGTTTCCGAAGCAGAGGGTTCCGGACACACGGCAAGGTGTTCTCGGAGGCTGAAACCGGTGGGGAACGTCATTTTTGGAGTCGTGGGTTGGATTAACTCTGCATTGACCCAGAGGGTCAGAAGGAGAAGGGATTTAAGCACCCAGAGATGTTCAGGGCTGGTCAGGAGCCAGCAGTGATGCTTCAGCCTGGTGGCTCAGCCATGGAAGGGGAAGAGCCACGTTTCTCAGCTGTTTTCCCATGATTTTGTCCATTGACATCCCACCAGCAGCTCACTGGTGGGCTCACACGTGCCATCTGCGGCTCGCTGCCTCACTGACCTCTACCTTACGTCTGAAAGGTGCTTCGCACAAGGCAGACACTTGTGAAGCTCTTGGCTGAGTGTGTGTTTAAGAGGGTATTAAAAAGGGTCAGAAATAACAAAGCAGGGCAGAAATGCAGCCTCGGGAGACACCGAGATCCCTCAGTCCTTCCTATGTCGAAATGGGTCTTATCCCAGTTGAATTGAGGATGCTGCATGTAAATTCACACAGAAAATAGGGTCTCACAACCTCAGCGCTGTTCTCGCCCCCGTGGGGCAGCTGGTGCCACCCTGTCCCCCCTGGCACTGCTGGGTCCCCTCCCGGTGAAGGAGCCCAGCTGGTGGTGGCATCTTCCAGGGATGACAGCTGGGGCCATGGCTGTGAGTGTCATTAATGATCAGGGTGACGGGACCAAGTTTGTGGCCAGTCTCAGCTGGGAAAGCAGTGGATCAGTGGGCGGGGGGGGGGGGGGGCA